>Ga0304730_1000717_pt1 | contig 27479 bp, 30 predicted proteins | sample M_130628_MF_Meta_FD_190474 | JGI IMG/M metagenome (GOLD analysis project Ga0304730, IMG submission 190474) | Freshwater microbial communities from Lake Montjoie, Canada to study carbon cycling - M_130628_MF_MetaG (v2) (version 2) | ecosystem: Environmental > Aquatic > Freshwater > Lake | place...
GCTGGTCCTGCCCTGCACGCACAACTTTTACCCCTAATTTGATCTAATCACCCCTGCCGTGGCAAGATACAGCCTCATTCAAAATAATTGATTGACCATAAAAATTTTAGCGATTAGGACAAATAATGAACGTGTTAGATGCAATTGATGCCGCCTCACTTCGCAAGGACATCCCATCTTTTCGTTCAGGTGATGAATTAAAAGTTCACGTTCGAGTTATTGAAGGCAGTAAGAGCCGTATCCAGGTATTCCAAGGTGTAGTAATTGCACGTTCTGGTTCTGGAATTCGTGAGTCATTTACTATTCGTAAAATTTCATATGGTGTTGGCGTTGAGCGAACCTTCCCAGTTCACACTCCAGTAATTGAAAGAATTGAAATTGTTCGTCATGGTTCAGCTCGTCGCGCAAAGCTTTACTACCTACGTAAATTAACTGGTAAGGCAACAAAGATTAAAGAGCGCCGTGGTGCTGATGGCGAACTTATTGTTGAGCCAGCATATGTACCACCAGTAGTTTCTAAAAAGGTTTCTGTACCTGAGGTTGGTGAGGCTGCAGCAGTTGTTGTTGCCGCAGCAGCTGCATCCGAGGTTACAGCCGATGAGGTAGTTGAAGCACCAGCAGTAACTGCTGAAGCACCAGCTGCTGATGCAACTGCAAGCGAGTAATAATGATTGATGAAGCGCTAGAACATTTAGTAAAAGGTATTGTCGATAACCCAGCAGAGGTTGTTATCACTGAAAAAAATTCACGTGGTGGAACAACTTTAGAGGTTCGCGTTCATCCAGAGGATATTGGCAAGGTAATTGGCCGCAATGGTCGCACTGCAAAAGCACTTCGCACTGTGGTCAGCGCAATCGCTGGTCGCTCAGTTCGGGTGGATCTAATCGAGGCAGACGAGGCTCGTTAATTTTGCAACTTGTCGTAGGTCGTATCGGCCGCGCACATGGTGTTCTTGGTGAGGCAACAATCGAAGTACGTACCGATGATGCTGATTTAAGGTTTGCAGTCGGTAATAAATTAACTTTAGATAGTGGCAAGCAACTAAGTATCAAATCATCTCGCTGGCACAACCAGGTCCTTCTTTTAGCATTTGAAGGTATTAATGATCGCAATCAAATTGAAGAGCTACGTGATCAATTAATTTCAGCCGAGGTAGATACCAACAATATGGCAGAAGGTGAGTATCACTTTCAACAATTAATTGGATCTGAAGTCTTCCTTAAATCTGGTGATTTAGTAGGAGTAGTAGATGAGATTGTTAAACTGCCTGGTCAAGACCTACTTTCAGTAAATAAAGATGGCAAAGAGGTATTAATCCCAATGGTAAAACAGATTATTGTTTCAATCGATATCAAAACTAAGAAAATCGTAGTAGATCCACCGGAAGGATTATTTGATGTTGCAAATTGATCTGATTTCAATCTTTCCAGAGTATTTGTCCCCGCTTAATTTGTCATTACTAGGCAAGGCTCAAGATAAAGGTGTGCTGTCAATCAATATTCATGACCTTAGGGATCAAACAAATGATGTTCATCATTCAGTCGATGATACTCCGTATGGCGGTGGAGCCGGCATGGTTATGTCGCCGGTGGCCTGGGGGCAGGCAATTGATCAAATTACAAATGAAACTGAAGTAGTTGATTTAATTATTTTGACTCCGGCTGGCAAAAAATTTGATCAAAAGATGGCCTCACAATTTGCTTCTGCAAAACACATTATTTTTGCCTGTGGTAGGTACGAAGGAATTGATGCTCGGGTGGGTGAGTACTATGCAAGTAAACCTAACTTTAAAGTTCATGAGGTCTCAATTGGAGATTATGTATTAGGGGGAGGTGAGGTTGCAGCAATGGTAATTATTGAAGCAACTGCTCGCTTAATTCCAGGTGTAATTGGTAATCCAGATTCATTAAAAGAGGAGTCACATTCAATCTCTGGAAATAATGAGGATCTATTAGTTGAGTATCCAAATTACACAAAGCCAGCTAACTGGCGCGGTCTTGAAGTTCCACCAGTTTTGCTTTCTGGAAATCATGGTGAGATCGCAAAGTGGCGAAAAGAGCGGGCTGAGCGTCGTACCCGTGAGTTAAACAGGGAATAATTACGACACGCCTACTGTTAATTAGGTACATCTATCTCTTTTAGGGGATTATCCGCCCAGTCGGAGTAATTGATACTCCAAGAATAGATTTACTTATTTGCATAAGGAGGTGGAAGATGGCAACCGATTACGACACCCCCAGAAAAACCGATGAAGAATTACACGAAGAATCACTTGAAGAGTTAAAAGCTCGCAGAGCTGATGCCCAATCTGGCCAAGTTGATATTGATGAAGCAGAGGCTGCTGAAAGTTTAGAGTTACCTGGCGCTGATTTATCTGGTGAAGAGTTAACAGTGAAGGTAGTTCCAAAACAAGAGGATGAATTTGCTTGCAGTCGTTGCTTCCTAGTAAAACATATTAATCAACGCGCCCGCGGTGAAGGCCTTAAAGCAGTTTGTAAGGATTGCGACTAACTCAAGCTTTTAGCTAACGCTTTTGCTTTCCTGCTTGAAATTAACCAATATGGGGTTGGGTCTTTCTTATCATTTAGTTCAACCTTAACTCCAGTTGTTACCCAAAATCTAGTAGCGTTAAAACAAGCCGGATCTGCCTTGGGCCCTCTAATTTTTAAAAACTCATCCTTCTTTAAAGCGGTAACCTTCTTTATATATTTACTTTCAATTTTTGCATTACCAACATATAGCCAATTTTTGATTACAACGATCTCAAGATGTGATTTTTGCCAGCTATATACCAGCGCGATAGCAAAAATAAGTGAAACTATGATTGCGCTCAAAGTTCCAAAGGGTGCCCAGAATGTTAAATAGATTGAGGTGAGAATCATTAACGCTAGGAGCCAAAGCCAGATTGGCCAACTTATTCGCTCGGCGAACTCAGATTTCGAATTAGATCTAGCCATGAGATAAAGGATACGCTTTACCAATGAGTCGTATTGCCAGCACCACTCCACCACAGGACGCGGTAATTCCAAATCGCCATGTGAAAGCACCTGCGGCTGGGACACAGATTCCTTCACATTTTGGACATTGCTTTGGATGCGGTGAATTGCATGAAAGCGGACTACATCTTGTTGCAATCGCTGGTAGTAGATTAGATCTGACTGGAAAATTTACCGTTACCGACAAACATCAAGGTGCTCCTGGATTAGCACATGGTGGATTGTTATCTCTTGCCTTTGATGAAGCATTGGGTAAGTTGATGTGGTTAATTAGAACTCCAGCAGTAACTGGCAGATTAGAGACTGACTTCTTAATGCCAGTGCCAATGGGTCGAACACTTTATATTGATGCCAGAATTACAGGACAAGCAGGCCGAAAGATTTATACCCAAGCTGAGGGCAGATTAGATTCACCAACTGGTGAGGTTGCAGTTAAGGCAGAAGCATTATTTATATCAGTACCAATGGAGCATTTCATTAAGAATTTAACAGAACAATATAAGGACCACCTTGTGGAGCATCCAGAGTTAATGGCATTTGTTGATCCAGATTTTGATATAAATCCATGACAAAGGTATTAATTAAAAGGCTTGATCCAACCGTACCTATGCCTTCATACGCAAAAGGCGGGGATGCTGGCGCTGATCTTGCGACCAGAATTGATTTCACGATTAAACCAGGAGAGCGGATGTTAGTTCCAACTGGAATCAGCATTGCCTTGCCAAATGGTTTTGTTGCTTTAGTTCACCCTCGATCTGGTTTAGCAATTAAACATGGAATATCGATGGTTAATACCCCAGGCACAGTAGATGCCGGTTTTAGAGGAGAGCTACAGGTTATTTTAATTAATCATGACTTAACTGAATCTGTTTCTTTTAAAAAAGGTGATCGAATTGCCCAATTAGTTATTCAAGAAGTTGAGCGAGCTGATTTTATTGAAGTAAGTGAGTTACCTGGCTCTGAAAGATCAACCGGGGGATTTGGATCAACTGGCTCATGAGTTATGACGGACATAATGAAGATAAAGATAAAGTTTTATCAGCTTTAGGTGGCAAGCGTGGCCTGATTGATTCAGGGCTGCCTTCTTTAATTTTTCTTATTGTTTTCAATCTTTCTGGTAAAGATATAAACACTGCTATCTACGCGGCGGTTGCATTATCGGTTGTGTTAACCGGCCTTCGAGTTGCGCGAAAGGAAACTGTTCAGCACGCATTCTCTGGCTTAGTAGGTGTTGGAATTTGTGCTTTGTTTTCAAAACGAAGTGGTGAAGCAGCAGATTTTTACCTTCCCGGGCTTTATATAAATGTGGCATACGGCTTGATGTATGCAGTATCAAATTTAGTTAGGTGGCCGGTATTAGGAGTAATGCTTGGACCTATCTTGGGTGAGAATCTATTGTGGCGGAAAGATCCAGCAAGATTAAAGGCTTATATAAATGCAGGTTGGTTATGGGTTGCAATGTTTGCAGCGCGCTTGCTAGTTCAGTACCCGCTATATAAGAGTGGAAATGTTAATGCACTTGGTACTGCAAGATTAGCAATGGGATATCCACTTTTTATTGCTACCGCTTGGGGAACTTGGCAAATACTAAGAAAAACGCCTACAACCAAAATTAACTAAATAAAGCAGGATTTAAGTTTTTCTTCCGCTTTTGCAGATGCTACAAATAACAGTTCATCACCCGCTGAAAATACATCATGATCCTTTGGCGTAATTACATGTCCATCACGAACGATTGCAGCAAGGGATGCGTTCTCTGGCAATTCAACTTCAGAAACAGTTTTACCGCAACATTTGGCAGTATCTGGCAAGGTAATTTCAACTAAGTTTGCCTCACCTTTTCGGAATGAGAACAAACGAACCACATCACCAACACTTACAGCCTCTTCTACTAAGGCTGAAATAATTCTCGGCGTTGACACTGCAACATCTACACCCCAAGATGAGTCAAACATCCATTCATTTTTAGGGTGATTAACCCGAGCAACTACGCGGGGGACGCCATACTCAGTTTTTCCCAGCAACGAAGTAACTAAATTAACCTTGTCATCACCAGTTGCAGCAACTAAAACCTGACAGCCATCTAACTTGGCCTGATCTAAAGCGGTAATTTCACAAGCATCAGCTAGTAACCACTCTGCGTTGGGAACTGAATCCATTTTTAATGCTTTTGGATCTTTATCAATTAGCAAAACTTGATGGCCATTTTCTAACAACTCACGGGCAATAGCTCTACCAACATTTCCAGCTCCGGCAATTGCGACTCTCATTTAGACGCCCTCTGGTGATTTAGAAAGTGATTTCTCAATTGCAGATAATTTCTTATCTTTTACAAAAACATGCACAAGATCGCCCTCTTGCAGCACAGTGTGCTCATCTGGAAGTAATGCCTCACCTAAGCGGGTAATAAAGGCAACTCTGGCATCGGTATTTTTCTCAATTAATGAAACTGCTTCTCCATACCAACCCTTGTGAAGACTGACCTCAACTAGTTCAACTGTGCCAGTTGCATCTCGCCATTCTGACTTTGTTCCGTCAGGAGTTAATCGACGCATAATTTGGTCAGTTGTCCAAAGAACTGTGGCAACTGTTGGAATACCAAGCCGCTGATAAATTTCAGCTCTACCTGGATCATAAATTCTTGCAACTACATTCTTAACACCAAAGTTTTCACGAGCAACTCGCGCAGCTAAAATGTTTGAGTTATCACCATTTGAAACAGCGGCAAATGCATCTGCTTTTTCAATTCCAGCCTCCAGCAACGTGTCACGATCAAAGCCAACACCTGCAATTGTTCGGCCATTAAAGTCAGCGCCCAATCTTCGGAAGGCTTCACGATTTTGATCGATTACGGCAACGGTATGACCAGCTTTTTCAAGATCAACCGCCAAGGTCGAACCGACGCGACCACAACCCATTATTACTACGTGCACAAAGTACAACTTACACCCATAGGCTCACTCCCATGGAATCAAACGCTCAGGAGCGGTTAAAAGTGGGTGAAGTAATCGAGGTCCAAATTGGCCCTGTTGCACATGGCGGCCACTTTGTCGCGCGTTATAACGGACAAGTTATTTTTGTTCGACATGGCATCACAGATGAATTAGTAAAGATAAAAATAACTTCAGTAAGTTCAAAGATCGCCCATGCTGATGTTATTGAAGTATTAAAACCTTCCGAAAATCGAGTATCACCACCTTGTAAATATGCTGGAAGTTGTGGTGGTTGCGATTTCCAACATATAGATATAAATTCACAGCGAGAATATAAGAGCGCGATAATCAAAGAGCAGTTCTTGAGAATCGGAAAGATGGATTTAGATGCATTAGGTTTTGATTTAAAAGTTCAAGCACTTGAGCCAACAAATGGGCTGCACTGGCGCACTCGAATGGATTTTGCCGTCTCACCACAAGGCGGGATTGGCTTCTTTGGGGCTAGAAGCAATGAAGTAGTTGAAATCAAAGATTGTTTAATTGCAGATGAGCGCATGAATGTTGCTGAGCTGTCGGGCAGAAGTTGGAAGTCAGATGCTCGGGTTGAGGTAGCAGTTTCTAGTACAAATGAAATTTCAGTAATGAGATCTGGTAGAAGTATTAGTGGACCAACTCAAATTGTTGAACAAGTCGGTGGTAATTCATTTAAAATCTCACCGGTGTCTTTCTGGCAAAGCCATAAAGCAGCCCCAGTTGAATTAACAAAAGCAGTACTAGATTTACTTGGGGTAAAAAATGGCGACAACGTTTGTGATCTTTACTCTGGTGTTGGTTTATTTGCTGCTGCCATACTCAAAGAGGTTGGTGACCGTGGTTTTGTTACATTAATTGAGAGTGATAAAACAGCTGTAATAGATGCTCGGAAAATATTTTTAAATAAAGAGAATGTAAAGATTTTGCAAGGTTTAGTGGTGCAACAGCTGCCAATAGTTAAGCGAGCAGATTTAATCTTGCTTGATCCACCAAGGACTGGTGCGGGAGAAATAGTTATTCAACAGATGGTGAAATTTAGACCGCGAAAAATTGTTTATGTTGCATGTGATCCAGCGGCATTAGCTCGAGATGCAAAAACTTTAGAAGAGTCTGGATATAAGTTAGACCACATTCAAGCCTTTGATCTTTTCCCAATGACCCAGCACATTGAGTGCGTGGCTGGATTTTCACCAGTAAAGAGATAGGATTAGCATTACGAAATAGAAGGTGGGTGTGGGGCGTTGAGTAAGAACTCATTTAAGGCCAAAACCACACTAGAAGTAGCCGGTAAAAGTTACGAAATTTTTGATATTACAGCGTTTGCTGAAGCCAAGGACCTCCCATTTAGTTTAAAAGTATTACTCGAAAATCTTCTTCGAACTGAAGATGGCGCAAATATAACTGCAGAACAAATTAAAAAGCTTGCAAATTGGGATCCAGCAGTTGAACCTGATACTGAAATTCAATTTACACCTGCTCGCGTAATCATGCAGGATTTCACTGGTGTCCCTTGCATCGTAGATCTTGCAACTATGCGTGAAGCGATTGCTGATTTAGGTGGAGATCCAGCAAAAGTAAATCCACTTTCACCAGCAGAACTGGTTATCGATCACTCAGTAATTGCAGATCTATTTGGTACTAAAGATTCATTTGAGCAAAATGTTGATATCGAGTACCAAAGAAATAAAGAGCGTTATCGTTTCTTGCGTTGGGGGCAAACTGCATTTGATGAATTCAAAGTTGTGCCACCTGGAACCGGAATTGTTCACCAGGTAAATATCGAATACTTAGCAAGAGTTGTGATGAGCCGAGTAGTTGATGGAAAACTTCGTGCTTACCCAGACACAGTAGTAGGAACTGATTCACACACCACAATGGTTAACGGCTTAGGAGTTCTTGGTTGGGGAGTTGGTGGAATTGAAGCAGAGGCAGCATTACTGGGCCAGCCAGTTTCTATGTTAATTCCTAAGGTTGTTGGATTTAAATTAAATGGCCAACTTCCAGTCGGAACTACCGCAACAGATTTAGTTTTAACAATTACCCAAATGCTTCGCAAGCATGGCGTGGTTGGAAAATTTGTTGAGTTTTATGGTCCTGGCGTTAGTGCACTTCCCATGGCAAACCGCGCAACAATTGGAAATATGTCCCCTGAGTACGGGTCAACTTGTGCAATTTTCCCAATCGATGAAGAAACAATTCGATATTTGAAATTCACTGGTAGAACAAGTGAGCAAATTGAATTAGTAGAAAAATATGCAAAGGTAAATGGATTTTGGCATGATCCATCTGCCACGCCACGTTTTTCTGAAAAGTTAGAGTTAAATTTGGCAACAGTTGTGCCATCTATCGCAGGACCTAAGCGGCCACAAGATCGTATTTCCCTAAGTGATGCCAAGAGCTCATATCAAAGTGTTGCACCAAGTTATTTCACAGACAAGACAAACAAAAATAAGATTGATGTGAAAGTAAATGGTAAGCAAACTACGGTTGCAAATGGTGACGTAGTAATTGCTTCAATTACATCCTGCACAAATACATCTAATCCATCAGTAATGATTGGTGCAGCTTTGCTCGCCAAAAAGGCGGTAGAAAAGGGTTTATCCAGCAAGCCATGGGTTAAAACCACATTAGCTCCAGGATCTAAAGTTGTAACTGATTACTATGATCGATCTGGTTTGACGCCATTTATGGAGCAATTAGGCTTCAACTTAGTTGGCTACGGTTGTGTTACCTGTATTGGTAACTCTGGTCCACTTCCAATTGAGATAAGCAAAGCTATAAATGAAAATGATTTAGCGGTTTCAGCCGTACTTTCTGGCAACCGAAACTTTGAGGGCCGAATTTCACCTGATGTAAAGATGAACTATTTAGCCTCACCACCATTAGTTGTTGCATATGCATTAACTGGATCCATGAATCATGACTTTGAAAATGATCCAATTGGCGATGGCAGTGATGGCAAGCCGGTTTATTTAAAGGATATTTGGCCAACTAGTGCTGAAATTGAAAATGTGATTGCTTCATCAATTTCATCTGAAATGTTTACCAAAGATTATGCATCAGTTTTTGAAGGGGATAAGAGATGGAAATCCTTAGATACCCCTACCGGTAATACTTTTGAATGGGACAGCAAATCTACTTACGTGAGAAAGCCACCTTATTTCGACGGGATGCCAAAAAATCCTAAACCGGTTACAAATATTTCAAATGCAAGAGTTTTAGCCGTACTTGGAGATTCTGTAACGACTGACCATATTTCTCCGGCTGGAAATATTAAAGCTGATTCACCAGCTGGAAAATATTTAGCAGATCATGGAATTGAACGAGCTGATTTCAACTCTTATGGCTCACGACGCGGAAATCATGAAGTCATGATTCGTGGAACCTTTGCAAATATTCGTCTTAAGAACTTGTTACTAAATGGTGTTGAAGGCGGCTTTACTAAAAACTTTTTAGCAAATGGTGATCAGGCAACAATTTATGATGCCTCCCGTGCTTATATCCAAGCAAATACTCCATTGGTTATTTTGGCTGGCAAAGAGTATGGCTCTGGCTCTTCCCGTGACTGGGCTGCAAAGGGAACTGCGCTCTTAGGTGTTCGCGCAGTAATTGCTGAATCATTTGAAAGAATTCACAGATCTAACTTAATTGGAATGGGAGTACTTCCTCTTCAATTCTTAGATGGTCAAAATGCCACATCCCTTGGCTTAGATGGCAGTGAAGTATTTTCAATTACTGGTGTTGAAGAGCTAAATAATGGTTCAACCCCCAAAGAGGTAAATGTCAATGCTGGGGATAAGAGTTTTAAAGCAAAATTACGTATTGATACACCAGGTGAGGCAGATTACTATCGCCATGGCGGCATTATGCAGTACGTATTACGCTCACTTTTAAGCAAGTAATCGCATTAGTAATCACAACCCTTTAAACTATAACCATGCTTGAATCAATAAAGTCACCTGCTGACTTAAAAAAGTTAAATTTAGAGCAGGTAACATCTTTGGCTGATGAAATCCGAAGTTTTTTAATTGAGCAGGTTTCAAAATCAGGTGGCCACCTAGGTCCTAACCTTGGCGTAGTTGAATTAACAATTGCGATGCACCGTGTATTTGAATCACCTAAAGATGTAATTGTGTTTGATACTGGTCATCAAAGTTATGTTCATAAATTGCTAACGGGCCGTATGAGTGGTTTTGATAAGTTGCGACAACGTGGCGGAATTGCTGGATATCCAAATCGAAGTGAGAGTGAACATGATGTTGTTGAAAACTCACATGCTTCAACTGCACTATCTTGGAGTGATGGAATTGCTAAAGGCTTCTCACTAACAAATCAAAAAGATAGAGTCGTAGTCTGTGTTGTTGGTGATGGAGCTTTAACTGGTGGAATGAGTTGGGAAGCTTTAAATAATATTGCTGCAAGTAAAAATGAAAGATTAGTTATAATTGTTAATGATAATGAGCGGTCATATTCACCAACCATTGGTGGCTTAGCAACCTATCTTTCAACTCTTCGTACCACTAGTGGATATGAAAAGTTTTTAGATTGGGGTAAGGGAGTATTAGAGAAGACTCCAGTTGTTGGGCACCCAATATATGAAACCTTGCATGGTGTTAAAAAAGGAATTAAAGATATTGTCGCACCGCAAGGAATGTTTGAGGATTTAGGTCTTAAGTACTTTGGTCCAGTTGATGGCCATGATGTTGTTACAATGGAGAAAGCATTAAAAATAGCGAAAGATTATGATGCGCCAGTTTTAGTTCATGTAATTACGGAAAAGGGTCGAGGTCATGCCCCAGCATTAAATGATGAGGCGGAAAAGTTTCATGCAGTAGGTGTTGTAGATCCTGAGACTGGCCAGCCACTAAGTAAGAGTGGCAAGAGTTGGACCTCAGTTTTCTCTGATGAGTTAGTAAAAATTGGCACAGAACGAAAAGATGTTGTTGCAATTACTGCAGCAATGATGGGGCCTACTGGTCTTGATAAATTTGAAAAAGCATTCCCAGAGCGCACATTTGATGTTGGTATTGCCGAACAACATGCCACAACATCTGCAGCTGGCATGGCTTTCGCTGGCCTTCATCCAGTTGTCGCGGTTTATTCAACCTTTCTAAATAGAGCATTTGATCAACTTTTATTAGATGTTGCCTTGCACAAAGCCGGAGTTACATTTGTCTTAGATCGAGCTGGTGTTACCGGTGATGATGGACCATCACATAATGGAATGTGGGATTTAGCGTTGACTGGAATTGTGCCAACATTGCATGTAGCAGCCCCTCGGGATGGTGAGCGCGTTAAAGAAACATTGCGCGAAGCATTAGATATCTCAGATGCACCATCATTGATTCGTTTTCCTAAGGGAGTAGTAAATCCAGATATCCCAGCCTTTGAACGACGTGACGGAATTGATGTTTTATATCGAGGCGAAAGTGCTGATGTTTTATTGGTAAGCATCGGAGCTTTTGCAGCAATTGCAGTTGAAGCAGCAGCTCAGGCGTATCGTGAAGGAGTTGGCGTTACCGTTATTGATCCACGGTGGGTAAAGCCACTTCCAAAATCATTAATTACTATGGCTCAGCGCTATAAGAGTGTTGTTGTCTTAGAAGATGGCATTAAGCACGGTGGAATTGCCAGCACGGTTTCTGAACTATTTAGAGATGCACAATTAAATGTGCCAGTTCACTCTATTGGACTTCCACTTTCGTTCTTAGAACATGCCAAGCGAACACAAATTTTAGAAGATTTAGGAATTACTGTTCAAAATATTACTCGTTCACTTGTAGCTTGGAATAGCAGTGATATTCCAGTAGATGTTAAGGAAGAGATGCAACACCCTTTGGATGAAAACGAGAGCCGCAAACCGCTTCGCTAATTCCTTCTCGATCTAAGTAAGGCAAGATTCCACCTAAGTGCAGTGGCCATCCTGATCCAAGCAACATGCAAATATCAATCTCTTGTGGCGTTGAAATTACACCCTCATCAAGCATCATCTTTGCTTCAGTAGCAAGTGCTTCTAGTGCTCTTCTTCTTACCTGATCAGCTGTTGAAACTTTTGATCCTTTTTCAAGCAACGCTTGCGCTGCAGGATTAACTACATTTAAGCCCTGTTCATTTTTTATATAAAAGGTTCTTACACCTTCTTTAACAAACCGCTGCATAGTTGGTGAAACTTTGTAACGAGGCCCAAGATTCTTATTTAATGTCTCTGAAACATGCAGTGCTACACCGGGGCCAACTAGGCCTAATAATTCAAGAGATGACATTGGGAAACCTAGGGGAGCCATTGCAGCATCTGCTACTTCATAAGGTGTTCCCTCATCCATCGCATCAGTTACTTCACCCATAAATCTTGTTAATAACCTGTTAACTACAAATGCTGGTGCATCTTTAACTATCACCATAGTTTTCTTTAAGTCCTTACCAATATTAATTGCAGTCGCTGTTGTCGCATCATCTGTTTTTGTAGTTCTAGCAACCTCAAGCAACGGCATAATTGCAACTGGATTAAAGAAGTGAAACCCAACAACTCGCTCCGGATTTTTAAGCCCCTGACTCATTGCTTCAACCGATAATGATGAGGTGTTTGTTGCCAAAATACACTCTGGAGTAACAATCGCTTCTAAATCTTTAAACAATTTCTGTTTAAGTGATAACTCTTCAAAGATTGCTTCAATTACAAAATCTGCATTGGCAAAGACTTTTTGATCAACAGAGCCTGAAATATTGCCAAGCAATCTAGCAGCACCTTCTGGATTAAGTCTTTTCTTATCTACTAACTTTTGAATCTCAGCCTTAATCCATGCTAGGCCCTTATCAACTCGCTCTTGATCTAAATCTGTAATAACAACTGGAACCTTTAAATTACGAAGCATTAGTAAGGCAAGTTGAGATGCCATAAGTCCTGCGCCAACTACACCTACTTTAGTAATTTTGCGAGCAAGTGCTGGCTTTGGTGCACCCTCAACCTTTTTACGCTTTTTCTGAATTAAATTAAATGAGTATAAAGAGGCGCGAAGTGCATCACTCATTACTAGATCAGCTAATGCCTTGGTCTCAGCGGCATAACCATCTCGAACAGAGTTTGTCTGTGCTGCCTTAACTAGTTCAAGAGCTGCAAGTGGGGATGCAATTTGAGCACCGCTATATTTCTTAGCAACTGCTGCTTTGCCAGTTGCGATTGCTTTTTCAAAACCAGCGCTGTCTTTACTGAAATCTTTTCTTTCAATTTTCTTCTTACCATTTAGAACATCTGCCACAAATTTTACTGAGTGCTCAAGGAAGTCTGATGGTTCATAGACTGCATCGACCACACCAAGACCAAGTGCATCTTTAGCCTTCATCATGGTGTTGTTATTTAATGCATTTAAAATTATTACTTGTACTGCATTCTCAGGCCCAATTAATTTAGGTAGCAGTGTTGCACCGCCCCAACCAGGAACTAATCCTAAAAAGCACTCTGGTAGGCCGGTAAATGCGGTCGAGGCGAGTGTTCGATAGCGGCAGTTAAGGCCAACCTCAAGTCCGCCGCCTAAAGCTAAGCCATTAATAAATGCAAAGGTTGGCTTCTTGCTCTCATGAAGTTTAAGGAAAACTTCATGGCCTAAATCGCCGAATGCTGTTGCAACAGATTTGTCTTTAACAGCTCCAACACCAGAAAGATCAGCACCGGCTGCAAAGATAAAGGGTTTTCCAGTTACGGCAATTGCTACTGCATCTGTTTTTTGTGCTTGATCAATTGCACTTGCCAGAGCATTTAATGATGCAGGCCCAAAGGTATTTGGTCTGGTGTGATCCGCGCCGTTATCTAATGTAATTAGTGCTAACTCACCATTGTGACCAAATGGTGCCAGTGAGACCATCCGGACAATTGCATTTGTTACTACCTCATCAGGAGCACCAGCTAATACCTCACTCATTACTTATCACCTTTGTAATTAGGATTTTCCCAAATGATTGTGCCGCCCATGCCTAAGCCAATACACATTGTGGTAATTCCATATCGAACCTCAGGTTGCTCTTTAAAACCATTTGCTAAGTTAAGAATTAATCTCACACCAGAGGAAGCAAGTGGGTGACCAACTGCAATAGCGCCACCATAGATATTTACGCGCTTATCATCATCTGCAATACCAAAGTGATCTAAGAAAGAAAGCACTTGAATTGCAAATGCTTCATTAACTTCAAATAATCCAATGTCAGTTATATCTAAACCAGCTTTTTTAAGTGCCTTAATGGTGCTAGGTACTGGTCCATAGCCCATGATCTCTGGTTCAACGCCTGCAAATGCAAATGAAACCATTTTCGCCTTGATCGGCAGATTTAATTCTTTTGCCTTACTTTCTGACGCCAAGATTGCAGCGGTAGCACCATCATTTAAACCAGCTGCATTTCCAGCAGTTACTCTGCCAGCTGCTCTAAATGGTGTCTTAAGAGCTGCAAGTGCTTCAAGTGTTGTTTGTGGCCGTGGTGGTTCATCAACTGTTGCCATGCCCCAACCGAGTTCAGTAGTTCTAGTTGCCACTGGAATTAAGTCTGGTTGAATTTTGTTTGCCGCGTATGCAGCAGCAGTTTTTTGTTGCGATGCCAACGCGTATTTATCAGCACGTTCTTTTGTAAGGTGCGGCAACTTATCGTGTAGACGTTCTGCAGTTGCACCCATTTGCAGCGCATCGGTATCAACTAATTTTTCTGCTAAATATCTTGGGTTTGGATCCATGCCATCACCCATTGGGTGGTTTCCCATATGTTCAACACCACCGGCAATTGCTAGGTCATAAGCACCCATGTTTATGCCACCAGCGATTGTGGTTACGGCAGTTAAAGCACCGGCACACCAACGATCAATTGAGTAACCAGGAACAGATTTTGGAATACCAGCTAATATCGAAACTGAACGGCCAATATTCATTCCTTGATCACCAGTTTGAGTTGCTGCAGCGATTGCAACATCATCAATTTGATCTAAGGGCAGATTTGGATTTCGCTCAAGCAAGCCACGAATGCAGCGAACCATAATGTCATCAGCTCTTGTTTGTGCATAAAGGGAGCCAGCTTTTCCAAATGGCGTTCTTACTGCATCCACCAAGACCACATTAGTTTTTGCGGTTGCGCTTTTGGTCATCATTTCCCCCAGCCACTTACTCGATAAGGCTAGGTTACTCGCCAGTAGGCAAAATGGGTAGTGGCAACTACTTAACTAATTGGGCGGTATTTACACGAGCAGGTTTGGTGTAAAGGCGAAGAATGATTCCAAGGTATGCGGCCCAAAGCACCAGTTGCACCCATGAGGTATTCACATCAAAGCCAATTGTGCCGGCAAGGATTGAACCTGCAATTGAATCTTTAGCCATCACCGATGAGATATCCCAAGCATATGAAGATTCACCTGGCAACCAGCCAAGCTCTTGATACTCATGGATTCCATAGGATAAAACCCCAGCGGCTACGATAATTAATGCAATTCCAGTAATGGTAAAAAACTTACTTAAGTTTAATTTAACTGATCGGTTATAGATCAGGTAGCCAAGAACTACGGCAAGGGCTAATCCGAGAATTAGGCCAATCGATGCTGATGATGTAGCTGCCACAGTTTTAAAGTTTGTGTAGACAAACAAAGCTGTTTCTAAGCCTTCTCTGGCAACAGCAAAAAAAGCAGCGGTAGCAAGGGCTAATGGACCAGCAGTTAATGCGCTATCCACCTTGCCATGTAACTCATCACGTAATGTTCTAGCAGCTCGCTTCATCCAAAAAACCATCCAAGTCACAAGTGCTACTGCAATAAATGAGGTTGTTCCGGCAAAGAATTGCTCACCTCTTTCTGATAGTTCAGCAGAGGTAAATGTTAGAAAACCACCTAACGCAAAGCTTGCGGCAAGTGCAATACCAACTCCAACCCAGATTGGTAGAAGCAAATTTCTACGACCGGTTTTAACTACGTATGCAACCAAAATGCCGACAATCAGGGCGCCCTCAAGGCCTTCCCGAAGTGCAATTAAAAAGGTGCTTAACATGGCTTGAGCATATTCCTAGATTATTTAATTACGCAACTTAAGTGTTGCGTAATTCCAATCACACCCTACTGCTCGTTTTCGGGCTCACTTTCAGCCTCAGCTGGCTCAGGTGCCACCAATGGCTGCGTCTGGGAGAGGCAGGGGAGTATTGATGGTGTTACCAGCTCTATCTGCCATGGCCTTGCCCCCATTTTATTTAATTGCTCCGTTACAAAATTTTCATAATCGCTATTTGAATCTGGTGGATCCTGCCAACAAATTTTACGAACAAACTCGGGGGTAACTAAATTCTCGGTAGGAATTTGTATTTGTGCTGAGAGCTCAATTAGGGCAGCTCGAGCATGGGTAAGCCGGGCATAACCAAGGGGATTTCTATCCTTCCAAATTTTAATTGGTGGCAAACTCTGTGAAACAACCCGCAACTCTGGTTGCTCCTCAATTGGAGTTTTTAGAGCAAGATTTAAGACATTTAGCCAACGATTAAAGGGCGGGGCCTCTAATCGCGTGCGCCGGCCAATTACCTTTGCTACCGCCTCTAAGTTATCTGGCCGTTTAGTAGCAATTTCAACAATTGCATCATCACCTAAAACTCGACCAGGGGCTAGATCAATCTCGCGAGCTAGCTCATCACGAGATAGCCAAAGATCTCTAACAATGCTCATTGTTAATCTATCTCGAACCTTGTGCATCCCAGATGTTCGTCGCCATCGATCTGGTTTTGGCAGATCGGAAAATTCATAGCTCTCATAGTTTTTTAAAATGGATGCAAAATCTTGCTCGGCCCACTTTAATTTATTCTGTTCGATCAGTAACTTCTCAACTGCATTCCTAATATCAAGCAAGATATCAACATCTAAAGCTGCATAAGTAATCCACTCTGGCCGAAGTGGCCTGATCGACCAATCAACTGCGGAGTGTTCTTTGGCAAGTTGTAGTTCAAGCAAGCTCTCGGCCAATGGCCCAAGACCTACTCGCTCACACCCTGCAATTCGAGCTCCTAACTCAGTATCAAAAAGTAATTTAGGCTTTAAACCAACCTCTATTAAACAAGGAAGATCTTGAGTACTGGCATGGATTACCCATTCATGTGATGAAAATTCCTTGTTGAATTTTTGCCACAATTTTGAATCTTTGAGTGGGATGGGATCAATTAAATGTAATCCACCATTTTCTCGATAAATCTGAATCAGATATGCCCGCTGGCTGTAACGATAACCAGAAGATCTTTCAGCATCGATTGCTAATGGCCCACTCCCATTAAGTAAATCTGCTATTAATTTTTCAAATTGATTTTCATCACTTACGACTTCCGGCACACCATTTCGAGGTGTTAAAAGAGGAGTAATCATTAATGAATTAAGTCTAGCTATTGCGAGCGATTGAACTAACACCTTGCGGAATCGGTTCAAGGCCAGCAGTCATTGCCAGCAATTCCAACCAAGCATTAACGTGATTCACCAGATCGTTACCAGATGTTGGCGTCCATGAAGCCCGAATTTCAATCTCTGAATCTTCTTCTCGATCTTCTAACGCACCAAATGATGCACTTGCAACTCTAGTAACAGTTCCACTCGGTGATAAAAACTCGCAACCATTTTTCTTAAGAGACTCCAATAACCAAGTCCAACCTATCTCTGGCAGTAATGGATCAGATGCCATCTCTAAATCAATTGCAGCGCGAGCAAAAGTTACACATCGCCATTGGCCACCCCAACCTTCTTGGGTAGCAGGATCGTGCAGTAACACGAATCGTCCAGTTGCAGCATCCTCTAAAACATCTGCAGTCATTGCTAATGCATGGGGTGCTAATTTTTGTGGAGCTGGAACTGTTTCAAGCAATATCTCACCACGAGGTTTTAATGCTAACAGCGGTGCGATTAATTGATCGAAGGTGGGATTCACTGACTAAGGATAATTTGAATCTACTGGAAGTAAGTGAAGGCGCGAGCAGAGGGCATAAGCAACTGGCTCAACATTTCCCAGTAGGCTTATTTTATGGCCTCATTCCTTGCATTATTCTCATCACTTCTGTGGGGCACAGCAGATTTTTTTGGCGGAAATTTAACAAAAAAATATAAGGCACTTGCTGTTACCGGAGTAACGCAATCCTTTGGTTTGTTATTTGGTTTAACAATTGTTCTAATCACATCTTCGTGGTTTGAACCAACATTAAGTTGGAGTAATTACTTTTTACCAGGTGTATTTGCTGGCACATTGGGTTTTATCGGCTTAACCGCTTTTTATGCCGGCCTTGCTACTGGTCGCATGGGTGTTGTTTCCCCAATTAGTACACTATCTGCACTCATTCCATTAACCATTGCATTTATTAATGGCGAAAAACCTAGCGTGGTGCAATTAACAGGAATGGCGGTAGCTCTAGCTGGAGCATTTTGTGCAAGTGGGCCGGAGATTAAAGGTGGAATTTCAATTCGACCTTTGGTTTACGCAGTCATTGCAGCTTTTGGATTTGGTGGTGCAATTACATTTATTGCTCAAGGCTCTAAGTCAAGTGCAATTATGACTATGACCACGATGCGTTTTACTACTTTTATAATTGCATTAGCACTATTTGCAAAATATAAAACAGCGGGTGGATTTTCTAAGAAAGATATTCCAATATTGATTGGTATCGGTGGTGCTGACTTTATTGGAAATTTACTACTAGGTGTTGCGACAACTAAAGGATTGGTTTCTTTGGCGGTAGTTTTAGGTTCCCTTTTCCCAATTGTAACTGCGCTGCTAGCTTATAAATTACTTCATGAGCGGTTACATAAACTTCAATATTTAGGGATTGGTTTGGCTATTTTCGGAGTTGTAGTTATTTCATTAGGCTAGCGCTTTTGGTAATGCATGAACTCGCAAGACTCAACTCTTTCACTTGCTAGTAATTTAAAGGATTGTGTTAATTTATCAATTGAAATTTTATTTTCACCATCTTTTTCAAGATTTTTCGTCAGGTATAAATGTTCAATAAGTGAGAGTTCAATCATTTGTTGAAGCAAAATCGGTCCAGCCTCTACCAGTACATTGATTGGAGATTTACTCTCAATAGGTTGAAAGTTATTTGAGATTTCTAAAAATAACTCAGTGATACTCATTGAAAACTGTTTCGCTAATTGATTTTTTGGCTGCAGTCTCACCTTTGCGTGGGTAAGAATATAAAGTGGGATTGGGGTTTTTTTATAGGGCTCACGCCTGGCGGTATTTCCACCAATCAAAATTAAATCTGCCTTACTGCGTAGCTGCTTAAATCGAGCCCGATCTTCATCATTTGATAGGCCAATTGAAGAGTTGTTTGCCGTTGTTGACCCATCTTTGCCGACGATCAGGTTGGCGGTGGCAATTATCTCTCTCATAGGCTTTAGGTTAGCGAGTGTCAGTGGCTTGTCCTAACCTTTAAATCATGATCATCAATTGTGATAGTTGTGTAATGCGCGAAATCGCCTGTGGCGATTGTGTTGTCTCGGTGCTGTTGAATATAAAACCAGCCCCTGGAAAAAATGCTGAACTCACAAATAAGGACAAAGCTGCAATTAATTTACTATCGACAGCTGGATTAGTTCCGCCCTTAAGATTTGAGACCGAAAATAGGAAAGTGCGCAACCTAGGCAATATCGGCTAAATTGCGGAGTAATGTGTAATAAAGGGACAAAAATTTAGAAATTCTCAGCACACTACGCTTAAGTTGGGTTGAGTTAGCGCACTTTAGGTGGCTAACCTTTCGGAATGAGAAATTCACTTCGAGCACTCTTTGCCGCGGTAATTTTCAGTTCCGTCTTGATCCCGTCTTCAGCAAGTGCTGCTCCGAATTTAATCGAAGTTCAAGGTCGGGTTAGAGACCTACAAGAACAAGCAGCAACAGCTGCTGAAGGTGCTCAAGACGCAAAGGTTCAACTTGCAAAATTAAAGCGCACACTTGATTCGGTTCAGCAACAAGCAACCCAACAAGGTGCATCCGTTGATCAGATGAATAAAATCATCGGGGCAATTGCTGCTGATCAGTATAAATCTGGACCACTTAGCCAATCTTTAGAATTACTTTTCTCATCCGACCCAGCACTGTACTTATCAGCAGCAGGTTCACTTGAAGCTGTAACTCGAAAAAAGAGTGCAGATTTAAAGAAATTTTCAGTTGCAACTCAAAGATTAAATGCAACTACCTTTACTGTTACAGATAAGTTGGCATTAGTAAGAGCTGCTGAAGCAAGGTTTACCAAGCAACTTGCAATTGCAAATGGTAAATTGCAAGAAGCGGAGGATTTATTAGCAAAGCTAACTGCAGCAGAGCGTGAGCGCCTTGCAAAATTAAATGAGGACCAGGAGAACGCAGACCAAGAGAGATCTTTGGCAGATGCTGGCAAGTATTCAAATGTGGCTGGGCGAGGTGGTGTGGCAATTAAGTATGCACTTGCACAGATCGGTGATAAGTATGTTTTTGGGGCAGATGGACTTACCTACTGGGATTGCTCAGGACTAACTATGCGAGCATTTCAAGCAGCAGGTGTTTCTTTACCTCACTCATCTAGAGCTCAATATAACTATGGAAAATCTATTGCTCGAAAAGATTTACTTCCGGGGGATTTAGTATTTTTTGGAAAACCTATTTCACATGTTGCAATTTATGTTGGTGGAAACCGGATGCTCCACGCTCCACGCACTGGTGCACGAGTAAAGATCGCTGAGTTTGATTTGGGTAAGAAACCTTATATTGGAGCTCGCCGTTTATAGTGAAAAGAAAGTTCTACTAGTCACCAATGATTTAGGGCCACGATCTGGTGGAATTGAAACATTTATTCTGGGGTTAATTGAAGGTTTGCCAAAAAACTCATTAGTAATTTACACATCTAGTCAAAATGGGCAGGCATCATTTGATGCCCAACTTTTGGAAAAATTTGGCGCAATTGTTATTAGAGATCGAGCCAAAATTTTGCTGCCAACTCCAAGAATTACTCACAAAGCAGTTCGAATTTTAAAGCAATACAAAATTAAAAATGTATGGGTTGGTGCAGCCGCACCCCTTGGTTTTATGGCAAGCAAATTGCGTAATGGGGGAGCAACCAACATAGTGGCACTGAGTCATGGCCATGAGGTTTGGTGGGCAAAAATTCCGGTATTAAAACAAATTTTACAAAAGATAATTAAAGATATCGACAAACTTGGGTACCTTGGTGAATTTACAAGAAGTGAGATTAGTAAGGTAACTACTGAGGTAAATAGGTTAGTTCAGATTGCACCCGGTATTGATACAAATCATTTTCAACCAAAAAAACCAAATCCAAACCTAGTTTCCAAGTATCAACTTGAAGGTAGACGGGTGATTGTATGTGTTGCTCGATTAGTCCATCGCAAAGGCCAAGACCAATTGATTAAGGCCCTTCCTTCGATATTAAAAAAATATCCAGATGCAATTTTATTAATTGTTGGTCAAGGACCGATTGAGCAAATGTTGCGAAATTTAGCAAGACAGTTAGCAGTAACACATAAAGTTATCTTTACTGGCAGAGTGCCTCATGCGGATTTAGCAGATTACATATCACTTGGCGAAATATTTGCCATGCCAGTTAGATCAAGGTTTTATGGGTTTGAAGTTGAGGGCTTAGGTATTTCTTATCTTGAAGCAAGTGCCTGCGGTCTACCAGTGGTAGTTGGAAAATCAGGTGGTGCAGTAGATGCAGTTATTGATCAGGTAACTGGCTTATTAGTAGATGGTAAAAATGTTAATGAAATCACCGATGCAATCTGTAGATTACTTGCAGATCCGGCGAAAGCTCAGGCAATGGGGCAGGCGGGCAGAGGTTGGGTAATTAGTAACTGGCAGCTTTCCAATTGGTCTGCAAAATTTAATGATTTACTAATTCGCAATTAATTTATTATCAATTCCAATACTAACCGCCTGGGCTCGGTTTGCCGCTCCCAGTTTTCGATAAATTGAAGCCAAGTGCGTTTTTATAGTCGCCTAGGTTAAAAACAAAATTCCACCAATGGCTACTGCTGTGGCACCGGTTGGCAGAAGGGATAGGACCTCTAGTTCTCGGGGTGTTAATCCAAAATCTTTAATTTCCAAACCCTTTTGAAAGTTACCTCTTTTAATAAAATTTTTATTATCACTTCCCACTAAATCAAGAACTTCTAGCAGGTGCTCTATTGGCGCACCTTTTGTTAAATACCCGCACGCTCCTGCCTGTTTTGCCAAATCTAGCGTAATTAAATCATCGTGCATACTTAAAATAACAAATTTCGATTTAATTCCATTATTGATAGATTTTTTTATCAAATCGATCCCGCTTCCGGATCCTAGATTAATATCAACTAAGCAAATATCTGGTTTATAAGAATTAATAACAGCTAACCCTTCCTCAACTGATGATGCTTCAGCGACAACCTCATACTTATTATTAACTATTGCAGATGAAATGCCTGACCTGATTAAAGAGTGGTCATCAATAATTACAATCTTCATTTCTAGAACTTAATTATGGTTCGTGTTCCAGTTGGGTCTGAATTAATTTGTATCTTTGCATTGACCTGATTAAGTCTCTCCTTAACTCCCAGAACGCCATATGAGTTATTTTTCTCACTCACACCCCCTGAGCCATTATCAAGAATCTTAATTTCACTCTTTGCTAAATAGATTTTGATTTGGTTACACCCAGAGTGCCTGCGGGAATTAATTACGATCTCCCTAATTGCCCGAATCACTTCAAATCGAATACTTGGATCAATTTCAATATCCCCAGTAATTTCATAATCAATATTTGAACCTGTAAGTAAATTTGGGATTTGATCTGAAAGTTGTTGGGCAATTGGCTTGCCGTTATTAGTTCTCAACTCAAAAATTTCATCTCTTACCTGGTTAACAAGTCCGGTTAAGGTCATACGTAATTCACGAAGCGAGTATCTATTTTTATTATCTAGGTTGGTATCGCCAATTACTTGATCTAAGCGGTAGCCAAGTGAGACTAACTCCTGTGCCAAACCATCATGAAGCTCTCGAGCAAGTCGAGCACGTTCAGAATTATGCGAAGAGTTCATCAATCTCGCGGGCGAATTGCTGCGCAACAACATGTCGCTTCACCGATAATTTAGCTGTTAGCTGTCCACCAGCAATTGTGAAATCCACTGGCAGAACGGTAAATTTACGAATTGATTCCGCACGGCTCACTGCTTTGTTAGTCTCATCAACAGCCGTTTGAATTACCGCTAAAAGAGTTGGATCTTTTGCTAACTCTGCAATTGATGCACCCTCTTTTTTGTTAGCAACTGCCCATGGCTTAATTGAATCTGGATCTAAGGTGATCAAAGCTGCAATAAATGGCTTGTTATCGCCGACCACCATACATTGGCTGATCAATGGGTTTGAACGAAGTCGATCTTCAAGCACAGCTGGTGCAACGTTTTTTCCACCAGCGGTAACAATCAATTCTTTCTTACGCCCAGTTATATACAAATAACCTTCATCATCGAGCTTTCCTAAATCACCAGATCTAAAGTAATTATCCTTTGTGAATACCTCTGTATTAGCAGCATCGTTTTGCCAGTATCCCTTCATGACAATTGGACCTTTAATTAAAACTTCACCATCATCTGCGATCTTGATAGTAGTCCCAGGAATTGGCTTTCCAACTGAGCCAACTTTGTGCGCTGCAGTTAGATTTAATGTTGCACCAGCGGTAGTTTCAGTTAAACCGTAGCCTTCTAAAACTCTAATACCGGCGCCACGATAGAAGTGGCCTAATCGCTCACCAAGTGGGGCGCCACCAGAGATTGCTGCTTCAACCCGACCGCCTAAGCCGGCGCGAATCTTCGAGTAAACCAATTTATCAAACAAGCCATGTTGCAACTTAAGCATGGGAGATATTCGCTTGCTACCCATTGCCATGCTGTATGCAACTGCGACCTCTGCAGCTTTATGAAATATTTTCCCCTTGCCGGCAGATTCAGCTTTTGCTTCAGCACCATTAAATATTTTTTCAAATATACGAGGAACAGCCAATACGAATGTTGGTTTAAATGTGCCAAGATCAGTTGGTAATTTTGTGATGTCGCTGCAATGTGCCAGATGAAGACCTGCAGTAATTGCACCAATTTGAACCATTCTGCCGAAGACGTGTGCTACTGGTAGGAATAACAGAGTTGATCCACCTGGCTTTAAAAATAGATCACTTGCACCATTTACCACATTTCCACACTCAGATAAAAAGTTTCCGTGAGTTAAATACACTCCTTTTGGCTTTCCCGTAGTACCAGATGTATAAATTAATGTTGCTAATGTTTCTGGTTTTAATGCTTCTCGTCGTTTTGTAATTTCATCATCATTAATTGATTTTCCGGCTGCTGTTAAAGTTGCTAATGCGTTATCAGTGATATTCCAAACATTTTTGCAACCTGCCGGCATTACTGGTTTTACCAATTCAACTAAAGCTGGCGTCTCCACAATAATTGCAACCGCAGCAGAGTCGGTCAGAATCCAATCAACCTGCTCAGCACTTGATGTTTCATAAATTGGAACTGGAACAGCTCCGGCATACCAAATTGCAAAATCTAAAACCGTCCACTCATAACGAGTCTTTGCCATGATCGCAACGCGATCGCCAAATGCAATTCCAGATGCAATCAATCCTTTTGCGACAGATCTAATCTCTGCTTCATAATCTTTTGCAGTAACTGCTTGCCAACCAGCACCTAATGGCCGTGAAACAACGACCCGCTCTGGCTCAAACCAAGCGCGTTCTGCAATCAGGTTAGTTAGGTTTCCGGCTACAGCGGTTGGGATTATTGCTGGGATGGTTATCTCATTCATAGCCCCACGCTACTAGTTAAGCGGTAAATTGCGCTAGATATACCTAATCTCTCCTGTATCTGACGGGATAAATTCCCACCTACTTCACGGTAACCTAGCGCCATGTCTGACGTAACCACTTCAACCGTAAGCATTACTGCTAGTGCCGAAGAGGTGCGCGCAGTCGTTTTTGATATTGCAAATTATCCAACCTGGTCTACCTCATTTAAATCTGTAGAGGTTTTAGCCAGTGATGCACAGGGCCGTCCAACACAAGTAAAGATGAGTGTTGATGCTGGTGCGCTTAAAGATAAGCCAACATTAAATTATGACTGGTCGGCATTTCCAGATCGAGTTGAATTTTCACTAGAGGATGCTGATTTGCTAAATGAGATGAGTGGTTCATTTATTGTTAAAGATAATGGTGATGAAACTGAGGTCACCTCAGAATTAACCGTGGCACTTTCTATGCCAGTGCCAGATATGATGAGAAAGAAAGCTGAAAAATCTACGATTGATCTTGCGCTAAAACAGTTGAAGGAAAAACTGGAAAACTAATTGAGTACGCAAATTCCAAGCTCAGCATTAACAATCGGTATTGACATCGGTGGGACAAAAATACTTGGTGGCGTAGTTGATAGCACTGGAAAAGTAATTGATTCAGCAAGACGGGCTACTCCTGCTGCCGGTGGAATGGCGTTAGTTGCGACCGTAATTGAATTGATTAAAGAGTTTGCACAAAAACATGAAGTTGCCGGGGTTGGCATAAGCATTGCTGCTTTAATTTCTTCAGACAGCGGGCGAATCTTTGATGCCCCAAATATTGCTAACTTAAGTGAGATTAATTTTGTAAATGAGATTGAAAAGGAAATTAAGCTTCCAGTAATTGCTGAAAACGATGCAAATGCGGCAATGTGGGCAGAGTATAAATTTGGTAACGCAAAAGGCTTTAATCCAGTTATTTTATTTATTATTGGAACTGGTATGGGTGGTGGATTAGTAATTGACGGAAAATTATTTAGAGGTGCAAATGGAATTGGGGCCGAGTTTGGACACATGATTGTCCAACCACAAGGGGTAATGTGCGGCTGCGGGACGAACGGATGTATTGAACAGTACGCCTCAGGAAGTGCGTTGATGCGGTATGCAAAAGAGGGAATTGAAGCAGACCTTCAAAAAGGAAAGAATTTATTAGAACTATCTGGTGGAAATATAAGTGGGCTAACTGGCACGATTTTGACTAATGCGGCAAGAAGCGGGGATGAATTAGCAATTGCCGCCTTTAATAAACAGGCAGATTGGTTTGGTTCAGCCTGTGCTTCTTACTCACTGCTACTTGATCCGCAAGCAATTGTGCTTGGTGGTGGGGTAGTAGGAGCTGGTGAATTATTTTTAGAACCAGCTCGAAAAGCAATGCAAAGTTATATGCCATTTGGAAAATCACACCCATTACCAAAAATAATTGCAGCAAAATTTGGAAATGATGCTGGGCTAATTGGAGCCTCAGATTTAGTTAGAGGCTAGCTCCATCTTCAAAATTATCCTCTGCTCTTGCTGTTCGCCAGATTATGGTTGCAATTGAAGATAAGACGCCAAGGACTGCCGGCCAGACGCCAAATATTTCAAAATCAGTAATGGTGTAGATAAGTAAGTAAATTCCACTTGCAACAAAGGTTGATGCTGCTAATCGCTGAGTTGGGTCTAATTTTAGCCATCTTGGATTTGGCGGCGTAAATTTATCTGATTCCTCAAACCTATTTAACTCATCTAAATAGGTAGTTGGCGCTGATTCATCTAAGGACAACCCAGAGACGATTGAATCAAATTCGGCGTCAACTAAATCCCGCTCATTGAAATCAGTTCCTCGTTGTAATGCCCCACTTAAAACATCTTCAATAAATAACTTACTCTCAGTATTTAAAAGATCAGCATCATAATCAAGTGGCACATTATGAAATGATTTCTCAAAGACAACTTCGCGAATATCAACTGAAAAAATATTATCAATTACAGTCATAGAGTTCTCTGGGTTAACGGCATGATCATTTATTGAGTAAGCAACCATTATTGGTAGGTCAATTAGATATAGATCTCGTTCGGTAATTCGCCAAAGCTTACGAAGTGAATCAAGGGCTTTAAGTGGAGTCCGGCCATAGCTATGTTTTGGTGGATTGGGCGAAGCAATATCTGTCGGGCCTTTTTTAATTGACGGAATGAAAAATTTAAGAATTGGTGTTAAGTTTATAAACCAGCGGCGATCATGCACTGATGGATTTAATAGAATTAATCCTTCAATCTCATTTCCTCTAATCTGGCAAAGCCTTAGCGCTAAGGCACCACCCATGGAAAAGCCAGCTACAAATACTCGATCACATTTACTTTTTAATTCAACAAAAGATTTTTCAACCGCTGCATACCAATCCTGCCAAGTCGTTTCATTCATCTCTTGCCAAGTTGTGCCATGCCCTGGCAAACAAGGGGCACTAACCGTGTAACCAATTTGATTTAAATATTCTGCCCAAGGTTTAATTGTTACGGGTGAACCGGTAAAGCCATGGAGTACCAAGACCCCAATTTTTCCGCCCGAAAGGGTAAATCCGGCGGAGTTTGGAATTGAATTCACGCTCAGATGGTGTCATAGATTGGCTAAGCCGCTAAATTGAGCATGTGGCATATTCGATCCTGAAATCTTTTTTGATCCCACTTTTGATGCTGATCTTTCGGCCAA
>Ga0304730_1000718_pt1 | contig 27463 bp, 23 predicted proteins | sample M_130628_MF_Meta_FD_190474 | JGI IMG/M metagenome (GOLD analysis project Ga0304730, IMG submission 190474) | Freshwater microbial communities from Lake Montjoie, Canada to study carbon cycling - M_130628_MF_MetaG (v2) (version 2) | ecosystem: Environmental > Aquatic > Freshwater > Lake | place...
TAGCCCTCGCCCTGTAGGAGAGGGTTGGGTGAGGGGGACTAAAACAAGCCCGCCCCTACAGCCCGTAAACCTCAGCAAATTCAGGGTCTTTACCCGCGATCTGACGGGCGCAGTCGACAAGGACCTTGGCCTGTTTCCAGGTCGCATCATCCTGCATCTTGCCATCGATCATTGCCACGCCGCTGCCATCAGGCATGGCGTCGAGGATCTTCTTAGCGAAGGCCACCTCGCCCGGATCGGGGCTGAAAACGCGCTTAGCCACGGCGATCTGGTCCGGGTGCAGGCTCCAAGCCCCGGCGCAGCCCATCAGGAAGGCATTGCGGAACTGTTGTTCACAGGCCTCCAGATCGGCAATGTCGCCGAACGGGCCGTAAAAGGCCTTGAGCCCATAGGCCGCCGTCGCATCGACCATCTTGGCCATCGTATAGTGCCACAGGTCCTGTTGCACCGAGACGCGGGCAGAGCCATCGGCCTTGGGGTCTTCGATGACGCGGTAATAGGGGTGCCCCCCGCCGACGCGGGTGGTCTTCATACCGCGCGAAGCGGCCAGATCGGCGGGGCCGAGGCTGATACCGTGCATGCGCGGACTGGCGGCGCAGATGGCTTCGATATTGTTGACGCCCTCGGCGGTCTCTAAGATGGCGTGCAGTTGGATCGGCTTGGTCACGCCATGACGGGCTTCGAGTTGGGCCAAATATTGGTCCATGAAGTGGATGTCCCATGGCCCCTCGACCTTGGGCACCATCATCACATCAAGGCGATTGCCGACACCTTCGACGATCTCGCTAACATCATCCATCAGCCACGGCGAGTTCAGGCAGTTGATCCGGGTCCAGAGCCCGACGCCCATGGCGGCAAAATCGGTGGCATTGGCCATCTCGATAAAGCCCCGCCGCGCTAGGGTCTTGGCGTCCGCAGGGATCGCATCCTCCAGATTGCCGAGAATCACATCTACCGTCGCGGCGATTTGCGGCACCTTGGCCCGGACCTTTTCCAAGTGCGGCGGCACGAAATGGATCATACGCTCCACCCGAGGCGGAATCTCACGCAGGGGCGCAGGCGCACCAATCGCCAAAGGCTTGAAATAGTTGCGCGGCGTTTTCATGATCGAGCCCTTCCAGACAATTAGACGCTCGTTTTGGCGCCCCTATGCCAAAGGGTCAAGATGTCCGGACATTTAACGGCGCGGCCAAACAAAAAGGGCCGGTCCATCGGACCAGCCCTTTTCGATAATCTCAGGCCTTAAAAGGCTTAAGCGGCGGCTTGCGCGGCGATCTTGGCCTTGAGCTGGCGCTTGATGCGCACGGCGCGCAGCGACAGGTCGGCGTCAGGCGCCTTGACCAGGAAAACGTCCAAGCCACCACGGAAATCCAAGGTCCGCAGGGCGGCATTGGTAATACGCAGACGGAAGGACTGGCCCAGCACTTCGGACTGAAGCGTGATCGCCTTAAGCGCGGGCAGGAACCGGCGCTTGGTCTTGACGTTAGAGTGGCTCACATTGTTGCCGACCATAGGGCCAACACCGGTGAGTTCGCAGCGGCGCGACATGCTCAAACCTTCGAAAAAGTAACAGGGACCCGCGAAAGGGCTTCCGCGAGAGAGGGGGCGATATAGGCCACCTGCGCCGTATACGTCAAGGCCCCCGTCATGCCCAAGGATGAGTTTCTGGCTCAATGTCCTGTCTGGCCATTAAACGGCCAAGTTTCACAACGAGGAGATAGATCTCTCACGGCCCCTTCAACCCGGTCACAGTCTTGGCCTATAAGAGGCCGAAATCGTTTCGCTCGGAGTCCCTTCATGACCGGCCGCAGCCGCCCCGTTTCATCCTGCTCCACCGCCTTGGCAATCGCGCTGGCCACCCTCGCCTCGCCAGCCCTTGCTCAGAGTGCAGCGCTGGTGCTCCCTGAAGCCAAGTCCATGAAACTGGACCTCGGCTATGACGGTCGCCTCTATATCAAGGTTCTCGACATCCAATTCAATCAGACCGCCAGCCCCGAGGTCTTCACCTCAAAGGTGCGGTTGGTGACCTACGGCCTGCTGCGGGCCTTCCGCAAACTGGACATGCGGGCCTTTACGCAAGGCCGGGTCGTCAGTGGCGAACCCCAGTCCGGCTCCATCACCCACCAGAACATAGATGGAAAGCACAACCGCAAGGTCACCGCCACCTGGACGGGCGCTGATGTCCAAACAGCAGCAATACCGTCTTACGATAATATGGGCGACCCTCCCGCGACGAGGATACAGCGCGTCACCGCTGCTGACCCCTTGACCAACTTCATGCGTATGACCTTGGCCAGCAGTCGCGACGGCCCCTGTCAGGGTAAGGCGCGGTTCTATGACGGCAAGCAACTTTACGAGCTGGATTTCGCAGGCCCCAAGCCGTACCGGCTCGACAACCGCGAAAAGCGGTTCGGACTGGTCAATCCGCTGCGCTGCACCGTGCGCTACAGTGAGGTGGCCGGTTTCAAGAAAAAGGCCGTTGAGGATAAGAGCGGCGGCCTGAGACGGCCGATCACGACCGACTGGGCACAGGTCGGCGTTGGCGGGCCTTGGGTGCTGTCGTCCCTGTCCGCAGAGACGCCCCTAGGCGATGCCGTGATCGAATTGGAGCGCATGACCATGGCGGGCACGCGCCCCTAGCTGTTCCGAGCTATTTAGAACGAGGTTGTGGTTAACGCGCGTTATGATACCATATTTAGTATGGAACAAACACCGAATCGGCCGATGTCGCTGATTCGGTCATGATTCGTTTCCCTGTCGTTCGGGCGAAATGTAAATTTCCGTTAAGCCCCACATTCCTGTTGAAGCTTCTGCTAGGGCCTTGCCGTGGGCTTCAGTCCGCTCCACCTTGAGGACATGAGCGATCGTCCCTCTGGAGCAGCGCCCGCACGGCTTGTCGCCGTCTTGGGGCCGACCAATACCGGCAAGACCCATCTGGCGGTCGAGCGGATGCTGGGTCACGCCTCGGGCATGATTGGCCTGCCCCTTCGGCTGCTGGCCCGCGAGATCTATGAGCGGATCGTCAAGGCAAGGGGCGCGCGCTGCGTCGCCCTGATCACGGGCGAGGAAAAGATCATCCCCCCGCGTCCGTCCTATTATGTCTGCACGGTCGAAGCCATGCCGCTGAACCGTGAGGTCGAGTTCTTGGCGGTGGACGAGATCCAGCTCTGCGCCGATCCCGCGCGCGGTCACGTCTTCACCCAGCGCCTGCTCCATGCGCGCGGCAGTTGCGAGACCATGTTCCTAGGTGCTGGCACGCTGGCCCCCCTGATCCGCCGCCTCCTGCCCGATGCCGAGTTCGTCACGCGGGAGCGGTTCTCGAAACTGACCTATGATGGCCCCAAGAAGCTCAGCCGCCTGCCCCGTCGCAGCGCCGTCGTCGCCTTTTCCACCGATGCGGTCTATGCCATTGCAGAGTTGATCCGTCGTCAGCGCGGCGGCGCGGCGGTGGTTATGGGCTCGCTCAGTCCTCGCACTCGCAATGCCCAGGTGGCGCTCTATCAGTCGGGCGAGGTCGATTTTCTGGTCGCCACCGACGCCATCGGCATGGGTCTGAACATGGATGTCGACCATGTCGCCTTTGCGGGCCTGCGCAAGTTTGATGGCAAGCGCACCCGCTGGCTCTATCCGCAAGAGATTGGTCAGATCGCGGGGCGAGCAGGCCGGTTTCGTTCGGACGGCACCTTTGGTGTGACCGGCGAATGCCCTGAGATGGACGAGGATCAGGTCTCGGCCGTCGAGAACCACGCCTTCGAATCGATCTCCGCCGCCGAATGGCGTAATTCCAGGCTAGAGTTCCAGTCCCTGCCCGCCCTGATCCGTAGCCTGGCTGAGCCACCCTCCCGCGATGGGCTAAAGCTGGCTGAAGAGAGTCTCGACGAGACCGCCCTTCGGCGCATGGCGCTGGACGAGGACGTCGCGCGGCGCTGCCGGGACAAGTCAAACCTGATGCGGCTGTGGGATGTCTGCCAGACGCCCGACTTCCGCAAGACCACGCTAGACGATCACCTGCGTATGGTCCGCGACCTGTTCATGCCCCTGACCCAAGGCTCGCGCCGCGCGCCCACCGATTGGATCGCCGAGCAATTTCGGGCGCTAGACCGGCTCGACGGCGACATTGATGCCTTGTCAGGGCGCCTCTCGAGCGTGCGGACCCTCGCCTATATCGCCAATCGCCCAGACTGGCTTGTTGATCCGGCCCATTGGCAAGGTCAGACCAAGACCCTCGAAGAGCGGCTCTCCGATACGCTACACCAGCGCCTGATGCAGCGCTTTATCGACCGGCGCACCAGTGCCCTCATGCACGGCCTGCGTCAGCGCGAGGACCTACTCGCAGGCCTCGGCGCCGATGGCACGGTCACGGTCGAGGGCCATTTTGTGGGCCAGCTCAGCGGCCTGCACTTTGTCCCGGCTCAGGGTGAGAGTGAACTGGAAGACAAGGCCCTGCGCGCGGCGGCCCAGCGCGCCGTCGGCCCTGAAATCACCCGCCGCCTTGGCACAATCGCGGCTGAGCCAGATGAGGCCTTCGCCCTGATGCCCGACGGCGCGGTGCTTTGGAACGGAGAGGCGGCGGGCAAGCTGGACATTTCACGCCTCTTTGCCCCCCGTGTGCGGCTCTTTGGTGAGCTTGGTCCCGCTCCGGCGAGAGAGCGGGCCACGCGGCGGCTGGAGGCCTTCCTCGCGGCAGAGGCAGGGCGACGGCTTGGCCCATTGCGCGACCTCGAATCCGCGATCCAAAGCGGCAAGATCAAGGGTCTGGCCAGAGGCATTGCCTATCAGTTGGCCGAATCGGGCGGGGTGCTCGACCGGTCCCTCGTCGAGACCGAGGTGCGCGCCCTCAGCCCAGTGGAGCGACGCCACCTGCGCGCCATTGGGGTGCGGTTTGGAGCGTTCAGCCTGTTCCTCCCGGCCCTGCTGACGCCAGAAGCCCTTGCCTTCACCCGCGCCTTCGCGGCGATTGAGCGACCGGACTGGCCCGCCGCCTTCCAATCGATCGGTTCCCTGCCCTCAGCCCTCCCAACGGCGCGGACGCTCGCGGCCTATGGCTTGCGGGCGGTGGGCGCCTTCACCGTGCCCGTCCTAATGCTGGAGCAGTTGGACAACCATCTTCGCGCCCTTCCTGCCGTCAATGGGGCCATGCCGCTGACGTCCGAGGCGATTGAGACGCTGGGCTGGACACCGTCTCAGGCCGAGTGGGTCCTGCGCGGTCTCAACTTTGCCCCCGTCGGCAAGCCTGTGCCCGGCGAGCCTCGCCTGTGGCGCAGACGCAGAGCCGACCGCGCAGCCGCTGCCCAAGCCCCCGAGCAGACCGCGAAGGCAAAGGCCGCGCTAGACCGGGCCGTGGCCGCCTCCCCCTTCGCCGCGCTTGCCGCGCTCAAGGTCCCGCCCCCTGCGCCCCCTAAGACCGCCCGCCGCCGTCGCCGCCCAGTCCGAAAGATCGCCAATGCCCAGAAGGGACAGGCGGAATGAGTGAAGAGACTTGCCGCATCGATGTCTGGCTCTGGCGGGCGCGGTTCCTAAAGACCCGCGCCCTCGCCGCCAAGTTTGTGGAGGACGGCCGCGTGCGGCTCGAACGTCCCGGCCTTGGCCCGCCCGCTCGCCTCGACAAGCCTTCGCGCACCATCAGACCCGGCGATCAACTGACCTTTGCCATCGCCGCCCGCGTCTTTGCCATCCGCATCGAAGCCCTCGGCGAGCGCCGCGGCCCCGCCCCCGAAGCCCAGGGGCTCTATAGCGACCTTCCGGCCTAAGCCGCCTCGAAAGGGACGATGCGGTCCAATATCGCGCCCATGCGCCGCTTTTGCTGCATCAGGTCGAACGCCGCCTGCAGTCGCAGCCAATAGCCATCGCTGAGCCCCCAATAGCGACAAAGCCGAAGGTCTGTATCCGCCGTCACAATGCGCTTGCCTAAGATGATCTCATTGATCCGGCGCGGCGGCACACCAAGGGCGCGCGCCAAGGCCGACTGGCTCATATTCAGCGGCAAGAGGAACTCGTTCCACAGAATGTCGCCGGGACTGGGATTGGGCAGCAACGCTTGCGGCTCAGTGATAGTCACAGATTTCGACCTCGTCTGCTCCGCCGCCTGAGAAGTTCAGATCGACCTAATGGGATTTACCATAACGCATAACGTTATGAGTATCAATATCTAGCCGCTGAGCCTTTGAGCAACGCCGCTTCAATGCAGCTAACCAGAAAAAACATGGCAAATTTCGAACCCCGACACCCCCCGCAAGCCCCTCCCCCAGAATTCCTGATAGGGCTGCGATTGGATCGGCTGTTGACAGAAACGCCGATCCCCTGAGATAGACCGCGACCACCGTCTCGTGGCCGAATAGCTATCATGGGCTTGATATGACCTACATCGTTATGGATGCCTGCATTAAGTGCAAGTTCATGGACTGCGTGGAAGTCTGTCCCGTGGACTGCTTCTATGAGGGCGAGAATTTTCTGGCGATCAATCCAGATGAGTGCATCGATTGCGGGGTCTGCGAACCTGAATGCCCCGTCGATGCGATCAAGCCCGATACGGAAGATGATGCCGACGGCAAATGGTTGAAGATCAATACGGATTTTGCCAAGGTCTGGCCGAACATTACCGTCAAGGGTGAGCCACCGGCAGATCGCGAAACGTTCGAGCGCGAAACCGGTAAGTTCGAAAAATACTTCAGCGAAAAGCCCGGTAAGGGCTCCTAAGGCTCTACGCCTCCTCGGCCGCCCTCTCCCACCGCGCTGGGCAGCCGATCGGCGACCCTTTCTTTGTGACGATTTTTGTGATATCTCCTAAATAGATGTTGCGTTGTGTACCTGCACAGCGCGCATCTTTTCGACAACAGCGGTCCTCTACTGACGCGCGCCCCTATCTAAGGCGAAGGGTGTCCTAGACTAAGTTTGCAACATGACACGGCTGATGACGTCCGTAACGGAGCGGGCCGGATCTCTAATGTCTGTTGTTTGGTAAAAGGCTGAGGTCTTTCATTCGTGTCGGGTGGAAGAACAGATTTTCGAGAGGGTTTTTGTATGAACGCCAATGTCCACGATTTCTCGGTTGATGATCACGTTGTTTATCCCGCGCACGGTGTAGGACAGGTGGTCGGCGTAGAAACTCAAGAGGTCGCCGGTATGGCGTTCGAGGTCTACATCATCACCTTCGACCATGAGAAAATGACCCTGCGCGTCCCCACCAAAAAGGCCAAGACGGCTGGCCTGCGTCCTCTGGCGGCGGGCGATGTCGTCTCGCAAGCCCTGACAACCCTTAAGGGCCGCGCCCGCGTTAAGCGCACCATGTGGAGCCGCCGCGCCCAAGAATACGAAGCCAAGATCAATTCCGGCGACCTGATTTCGATCGCCGAAGTGGTTCGCGACCTGCACCGCGCCGAGAACCAGCCAGAGCAGTCCTATTCCGAGCGCCAACTTTATGAATCGGCCCTCGACCGTATGGCCCGCGAAGTGGCTGCCATCGAGCGGATCGACCGCGATGCCGCCATCGGCATCCTGAACAAGTCCCTGCTAAAAGCCGCCTAGGCCTTCGACCTGATCTCGTCCTGAGTTGGCTGCTAGGCCGCTCAGGACAAAAATCAAAAAATCTTTAGCCCCTTGGTGAACCGCGAAGCTTGCGGGCACGTAGACCAATTGTCCGGACCTTTCAGTTCGGTGCAGAGGGTCAAGACCATGGCGCTAGTTGAAACAGCCGAATCCTTACGCGCAGACCGGCGGTTCGTGAAAACCGCGATGTCCGCGCCGATGCTCGAGGCCTCTCACGAGCATGACCTCGCCCGTCGTTGGCGCGAAGACCAAGATGACAAGGCCCTGCACGAGCTGATCACCGCCTATATGCGCTTGGTCGTGTCCATGGCCGGACGCTTTCGTAACTATGGCCTGCCGATGAGCGACCTGGTGCAAGAGGGCAATGTTGGCCTGATGCAGGCGGCCGCACGATTCGAGCCAGAGCGGGAGGTGCGGTTCTCCACCTATGCCTCGTGGTGGATCCGCTCGTCGATCCAAGACTATATCCTGCGCAACTGGTCGATTGTCCGCACCGGCACGACGGCGGCGCAAAAGTCCCTCTTCTTCAATCTGCGCCGCCTGCGGGCTGTTCTGAATGATGTCGGCGGCCAAGGCCTGTCCCCCGAAAGCCGCGCCTTCATCGCCAAGGAATTGGCCGTCGATGAGCGGGAAGTCGATGCCATGTCCTCGCGTCTGTCCACCGGCGACCGGTCCCTCAATGCCCCTCTGGTCGAGGCTGGCGAAGGCGAATGGCAAGATTTCCTCAAGGATGAGGCTGAACTGCCCGAAACCGTGGTTATGAACAAACGCGACGATGCCACGCGCTCTAACCTGCTGCAGGAAGCCCTCAACACCCTGACCCCGCGCGAGATGAACATTGTGCGTCAACGCCGCCTGATCGAGGACCCTGAAACCCTCGAAACCCTCGGCAAGACGCTCGGCATCTCCAAGGAGCGGGTGCGCCAGATCGAGCACCACGCCATGAAAAAGCTGAAAATCGCGCTGGAGCAAAAGGTCGGCGATCCGTGGGCGGCAGGCCTAATCGGCTAGGTTGGCAGCCGCCCCCCACGATGCTACACCGCCCACGTGGGTCCCGTTAGCTCAGCCGGACAGAGCACCGGTTTCCTAAACCGGGGGTCAGAGGTTCGAGTCCTCTACGGGACGCCACATACCCGCCCCCTTCGGCCTGTAAACTACCCCCCAAACGGGCTGACGCCGATCAAGAGGCGGTGGCCGCCCATGATCAGGGTAGCCCAGGCGAGGGTGCCAAGCACGAGGGTCAGGATTAGGCCGAGCGGCTTGGACGGCATCGCCTCAGTGGGGTTGGCGCGGTCGCGCTGGCGGGCGGCACGGAAGCTGAACACCGCCCAGACCAAGAACGATCCGAACAACACAATATCGGCCAGATTACCGTTACTGAGCAGGTGGGCCAGAGCCCAGACCTTGACCGACAGGACCATCGGATGGTGCAGCTTGGCTTTCAAGACATTGGCCGGAACATAGGCTGCGACCATCAAGATCAGGGCGGGCAACATCAGCAGGATGGCGATATGGCGGGTGGCCACAGGCGGCAGCCAAACGACGGACGGGTTCAATCGCGCTTGGCCATAGCCCCAGATGATCAGGGCAAAGCCGATCAGGGACACAATCGAATAGAGCCCCTTGAAACCACCGGTCCCAAGGCGCTGAACAAGACCATCGCGAAGGCTTGCTGGGGCAACGCGCAGGCTATGGCAGCCTAAAAACAGCGCCAGTCCACAGATCAGAAACAGCATGATCCTCATCCCCATTCTATCGCGCGCGCGCAAAAGCGGCTCGGCCTGCCAAGGATAAGATCATGATTTGCGCGGAAGACCAGAGCCGAATAGGTCTTGCCTTGGACGGGGTAACGTTACACTACTAATTGTAACAGATATAAGACAGAGGCATGGGAGGATCTAATGGTCAGACGTTTGACCTTCGTTTTGTGCGTCCTTTTCGGATCAGTCGTTCCAAAGTCGCACTATCAAACCCTGTCGCGGGTTTTGGATTGGTGCCTGACCTAAGCTTTACAGCCTCGCCTCTGCGGTCAAGGCCATCGCGCCTAGCTTTCTCGACAGCGGACTCCAATCATCAGATTGAGCGATCGCGCTCCAGATGGCCTCGATCTCGTCGATCAGCAATTCCTGTGGTTCATCGGCTTGGAAAATCGCGTGGCTGAGCCGTTCGGGACGGTCCGGTTCAAATCCCTGCAGCGCTGACCTGAAGGCTTGGAAGGCCGTGCCGGTATAGAGGCCAGCCCGAATGCCGCCCATGGCCCGCGCCTCAGAGGCTGCCCCTGCAAACCAATCAAAGAAGAAGGGCTCCCAGCGCAGAGCGGGATCGGCCTCGCCCAAGGCTTGGAAGGCGGCATTGACCAGCGCCGGGTCGCGCTCATCGCCTCGGCGCTTGATCCCTAGACGCGCGAACATGGCGTCGCAAAGGGCCTCGCGATAGGTCATCGCATAGCCATTGAGCACCTCGGCGAGGTCGGCCTCATCGGCCAAGTCGGTCAGGCATCCGGCCAGTTGCTTGAGGCTCCAGAGCACGGCCTGCGGCTGTCGGCCAAACCGATAGAGGCCGTTCTGGTCAAAATAGGCGGCGACAAAGTTGGGGTCATTATAGGGCAAGAAGCGATAGGGCCCGTAGTCGAAGCTCTCGCCCGTGATGTTCATATTGTCCGTATTGAGCACCCCATGGACGAACCCCGCTGCCATCCAGCGCGCGGTCGTCACAGCGGCGCGCTGCATCACCCCGGTCAAGAAGGTCAAGGCTCGTGGGCCGTCCCCCTCGACGGTCAAGATGGCTGGATCATAGACTTCGCCGATATGATCGATCAGGCGGCGGATCAGGTCCGGGCGCTGGAAATAGGCGTGACGCTGGAAGGTGCCATAGCGGATGTGGCTGTGGGACAGACGGGTCAGCACGGCCGAGCGGGTCGGGCTGGGCTCATCATTGCGCTCAAGCGCCTCGCCCGTCTCAATGAGGCTAAAGGCCCGAGAGGTGGGCACGCCCTGAGCCTCCAGCATGGCGGCGGCCAGCACCTCTCGCACGCCGCCCTTGAGGGTCAGTCGGCCATCGCCGCTGCGGGACCAGGGTGTGCGGCCTGTGCCCTTGGTGGCGAGGTCCAAAAGACGCGACGGCGCGCCCTCTACCGGCGGGGCTTCACGCAGTTGGGCATAGAGAAAGCCGCGGCCATCGCCGAGCTGGGGATTATAAACCCCGAACTGGTGGCCGTGATAACGCATGGCCAAGGGCTGGGGCTGATTGCCGGGCAAGGGCTCGAACCGGGCAAAGGCAGCGATCCAGTCGCCATCGCTTAAACCGTCTAGGCCAACGCTCGCCGATGCCCCAATATTGCGAAAGCGGATGATCGCTTGCGGAAAATCAGCGGGCTCAACAGGATCGGCATAGTCCGCCCCCAACGCCATGTAGAGCGGATCGGGCCTATAGGCCGGGCTGGTCAGGGTGGAGAAAGGTGCCATCCCTTTCCCATGCCGACATTAGACATTGGTTTCAAGTCCTAGCCGCGCGCTGAGGCTTGGCGGGTCGGCCGGCACCGCGTATGACAAGCCATCCCTTGATTTGATCTTGATCGGTCGCAGGAACAGCCCATGCCCCGTCGTCCCACGCTCGACTTCTTAAAGACAGAGACGGCATCGGGTCTATTTTTGATCATCGCCGCCCTTGCAGCCATGATCGTCGCCAATTCAAATCACAAGGACGCCTACTGGGCCTTCGTCCACCAACCCTTCACCATCCAGTTTGGTAATTTTGTCGAGACCAAGCCGTTCCAGAAATGGGTCAAGGACGGCTTGATGGCGATCTTCTTCTATGTGGTCGGGCTGGAGATCAAGTACGAGGTCCTGAAGGGCGAACTGTCGAGCGCGCGCAAACTGGCCCTACCCCTAATTGCAGCGCTTGGCGGCATGATCGGTCCGGCTCTGGTCTACACCCTGATCAACCTAGGCCCCGGAGGCGCCCTGCGCGGCTGGCCGATCCCGACGGCCACCGACATTGCCTTTGCCATCGCCATCTTAGCCCTTGCGGGTCGGGGCCTGCCCGGGTCGTTAAGGCTGTTTCTCCTAACCCTCGCCATCGTAGATGATCTTGGGGCTGTGGCATTAATTGGCACGCTCTTTACCGATGAACTCCATTATCGAGCCCTCGTGGGGGCTGGGCTTGGCCTATCGGCCCTTGCCCTCTTGGGACGATGGAAAGGGGCACCGCTCGCCTTCCATGTAACCGGGCTTATCGTGGTCTGGGCCTTTACGCTCAAGTCTGGGATCAACACCTCGCTGGCCGGGGTCGCCTGCGCCATGCTCGTGCCAATAGCCCCGCAAAAGCCCGGACAGGAGGGAACGCTGAAGCTGTTCATGCACAGCCTGCACCCCTATGTCGCCTATGGAATCTTACCGCTCTTTGCCTTTACCGCCGCAGGCTTCACGTTGGAGGGGCTCAATTTCCGGGACGTTCTGGCACCCCTCCCCCTCGGCATCGCGGCGGGCCTGTTCTTCGGCAAGCAGGTGGCGGTTCTGAGCTGCATCGCTCTGGCGGTAAAGTCAGGTTTGGCGCGCAAGCCGACCGGGGCCACTTGGCTAGAGCTCTATGGCATCAGCCTATTGTGCGGCATCGGCTTTACGATGAGCCTGTTCATCGGCGGCCTCGCCTTTGCCGCTGGAGACGCCCTAATTCAAACGCAGATTCGGCTTGGAGTCGTCGTCGGCTCGGTCGCCTCCACGGCTCTCGCCTTCGCTGTGCTCAATTTCGCAGCACAAAAGCGGCGGCGAAGCGGCGAAATAGAACAGGTCGGGATCTAATCTGTCTCATTTGCGTCACACACTGCGGAAAGCCTTGACGTACAAGGGCTTGCACCTTGCGTCCCAACCGACCCTCCCTATGTTCCGGGCAAGCTCTAACAGGCATAAGCCGGAAATGAGCGTAACGCGGGAACCCGAAATAGGGACCGCACAACCGCCGGGGAAGTTCATTGCGTATCGCAAACATTCTGAAATATACGGCCTCCGTGGCCGTACTCGCTGCCTTTGCCGGTAGCGCCAACGCCCAAGAGGCAGGCCGTCAGGTCGACGAGATCGTCGTCACCGCTCAAAAGCGCGAGCAGAGCCTGCAAAATGTGCCCATCGTGGTCACCGCTTTGCCGCAAAAGCTGCTGCAAGATGCAGGCGTCAAGGACATCAAGGACCTGACCATCCTGACACCAGGCCTGATGGTTACCTCGACCTCGAACGAAACCGTCACCACCGCCCGTATCCGCGGCATCGGCACTGTCGGTGACAATCCAGGTCTCGAATCCTCCGTCGGCGTCGTCGTCGATGGCGTCTATCGTCCACGCAACGGCGTTGGCTTTGGCGATCTGGGCGAACTGGAGCGGGTTGAAGTGCTGAAGGGTCCTCAAGGCACCCTGTTTGGCAAGAACACCTCTGCTGGCGTAATCAGCATCCTCAGCACGGCTCCAAAGTTCGACTTCGGCGCCAATGGCGAACTGACCGTGGGCAATTACGGTGCCATCGGGGGTTCGGCCTCGGTCACCGGCCCGATCATCGCTGACAAGTTGGCTGGCCGACTGTTCGTTGCCAAGCGTCAGCGCGACGGCTTCTATGATGTGCGCACCGTCAATGGTCCTCGCACCAATAACGAAGACGCCAACCAAGATTTCTACAGCGTCCGTGGCCAACTGCTGGCAACCCCGACCTCGGATCTGGATTTCCGCGTCATTGCAGACTTCACCAAGCGTGACGAAAACTGCTGCGCGGCCGTGCAAGTGGTCCGCGCGGCTGGCGTTCAGGGCCTGTTAAACACCCTGACCGGCGGCGCTGCCACCACCTTGAACCCTGTCGATCCTGGCTCGCGGATGACCTACTCCAACCGCAACACAACGCAGAAGATCGAAGACAAGGGCCTGTCCGTCGAAGCCAACTGGACCACCCCATGGCTCGGCGGCGCGAAGCTGACCTCGATCTCGGCTTGGCGCAACTGGAAGACCATCAATGGTCAAGACTCCGACTTCTCGGGCGCGGATATCTGGTACCGTCCTGACAGTGGGGTCAACTACACCGAGTTTGACCAACTGAGCCAAGAGTTTCGCCTGGCGGGCCAAGCTGACAAGCTAAACTGGCTGGTCGGCGCTTTCGCCACCCAAGAAAAGCTCAATGGCGGCACCCACCTGTTGTTCGGCAACAGCTACCGCTCGTTCATCGGCGCTCTGGCAGGCACCACCCTGCCTGCATCGTTCTACGTGCCTGGCACAGGCCAGACCGATGAGCACGCACAAGAAGCCAAGGGCATCGCGCTGTTCACCAACAATGCCTACGCCGTGACCGACAAGCTCGAAGTGACCATGGGTCTTCGTTACACCAACGAAGAAAAGACCCTGAACTCGCAATATCGCAACAGCGGCACTGGCGGCGTCTGCTTCGCAGCCTCGCTCTGTTTTCCTTGGACGGATCCAGCGTTCAACAAGGTCAATGTCAACCAGTCTCGCACCGAAAGCGAATGGAGCGGCACCCTTAAGGCTGCTTACCGCCTCTCACCAAGCGTCATGACCTATGCGTCCTACGCTCGCGGCTACAAGGCTGGTGGCTTTAACCTCGACCGCGCCCGTACCCGTCTGACCACGGCAGGCGTGCCAACGCCAGCCGCGCCCTTCTATGCGGTGAACTCCAACACCTCATTTGGCGGCGAGTTTGTCGACAGCTTCGAACTGGGCGCCAAGTCCAGCCTGTTTGATCGTTCGGTGCTGTTCAATGCATCGCTGTTCTATCAGACCTTCACCGACTTCCAGCTGAATGCCTTCACCGGCGTCAGCTTCATCGTCACCTCGGTGCCAGAAGTGGTGTCGCGCGGCCTAGACACCGACTTTGTATGGTTCACGCCCGTCGACGGCCTGAACGTCCAAGGCGGCGTCACCTATGCCGAAACCCAGTATGGCAGCTTTGCTGTCCCTGCTGGCGCATCGCCACGTCTGCCCAATACCCGCGTTTCCTTCGCACCGCTCTATTCGGGCTCTCTGGCAGCCAGCTATGAGCGGTCGATCGGTTCGGGCCTCGAAGCCCGGGCTAGCTTGAGCGCGAAGTACACATCTTCTTACAACACCGGTTCGGACCTGAACCCATTGAAGGTTCAACCCGGGCTCACAGTTCTGAACGGCCGCATTGCCGTTGGTTCTGAGGACAAGCGTTGGACGGCGGAGTTGTGGGCTCAAAACCTGACCGACGAAAACTACTTCCAAGTGGTCTTCGATGCGCCGCTGCAAACCGGTGCGCTGAATGCCTTCATGGGTGCGCCACGCACCTACGGCGCAACCCTTCGCGTCAAGTACTAGGCCTTATCCATGGGTCAAAAGAGAGGCGGCCCGGAGCAATCCGGGCCGCCTTTTTTATTGCCGAAATAACGGTATGTCATTTAGCCGAGCGTCTTTTTCAGAGCCCCCACCACATCGTCATAGGCTCCCAAAACGGCCGGGGCTAAGGCGGCGAGATTGTAAAAGCCGTGGATGAAGCCGTCATAGTGACGATGATCAACATCGACGCCAGCGGCAGTTAGGGCCTTCACATAGGCGATGCCCTCGTCGCTGAGAGGATCATAACCCGCCGTCGAGACAAAGGCGGCTGGAAGACCAGACAGGTCCTTAACATCCAGAACCGATACGCGCGGGTCAGCACCGAGGCCCGTATCGCCAAACAGGGCGTCGCGGAAATAGTGCATTCCGGCCTTGGTCAGGAAGAAGCCCTCGGCCAAGCGGTCCATTGACTCCGTGGTCACGGTGAAGGTGGTGACCGGATACATCAGGACCTGCATGGCAAGCTTATGTTGGCCAGCATTACGCAGATCGATGGCGATGGCCGCTGAGAGGTTGCCCCCTGCGCTATCGCCGCAGGTCGCGATACGCGCTGAGTCAAAGCCGATGGAAGCCGCGTTCTCAAAGGCCCAGTTGGTGGCGGACAGGCAGTCATCATGCGAGGCTGGGAAGGGGTGTTCTGGGGCGAGGCGATAGTCCACGGCCAAGACGCGGTAGCCGGTGAGGTCGGCCAAGCGGCGGCAAACATCATCATGGGTTTCCAGATCGCCAATGACCCAGCCGCCGCCGTGGAAGAACACGATGCCGGGGGTCACAGCCGCCGCACCCTTGGGGGTGTAGTGACGCACCGGGATCGGACCCGCCAGGCCCGGCACGGTAAAGTCGCGGGTCTCAACCGGTCCTATCGGCGGCTCTTCACCAAACTTCATCGTCCGATAGACCTCGCGCGCGGCCTCGGGCTCTAGGGTATCGAGTGACGGCCCACCGGCCTCGGCAGCGGCATCCAACATGGCTTTAAAATAGGGATCGAGCATGGTTTGGGTTCCTTCGTCGTCGTGGGTTCAGATGGATTAAAGCGAGATGACCCCATCAGCAGGGGGTGTAGAGAACAGGCCTTTCACCAGATCGGCGCGGCGCTCAATCGTGGCGCGTTGGTTGACATAGCCCTTGTCGGTGATCTCGCCGCTATCGATGGAGGGCGGTTCGGTCAGGATGATCAGACGGGCAATGCGGCGCGATGAGCCGCCCGCCGTGGCGTTGAAGCTCTTGATCCGCTCCGACATGATGACAGCCAGCTTATCCAGGGGCAAACCCTCGCCCGACGCGGCTGCCAAGGCCTGCAATCCCGCCGCAGACGGCCAGACCATCGCCCCGATATGGGGCTTATCTTGGCCGGTGATCACGGCGTCTTGGATATAGGGGCTGCAGGCGGCAACCAGATCCGGCCGCAAGGTGCCGACCGAGACCCAGGTGCCACTGTCGAGCTTGAAGTCCTCGGTGACCCGGCCGTCAAAGATCAAGCCCTTGGCCGGATCGCTGTCATCGACAAAGCGGGCCGCATCGCCAAGCTTGTAGAAGCCTTCTTCGTCAAAGGCTTCTGCCGTCTTGACCGGATCATTGTGATAGCCCGTGGTGATGGTCGCACCCTTGACCCGAACCTCGAGCTTAGAACCGCTAGGGGTCAGTTTGAGGGTAATGCCGGGGATCGGAAGTCCAACCAGGCCCACCCGCTCGGTCGGCCAGTGGACCACAGTGACGCCTTGGGTCTCAGTCGCGCCATACATGGTGGTCAAGGCGATGCGTTGGCCGGTCTCGGCGATGGCTAGGGCCTGCATCCGGTCATAGACGTCGTTGGACAGGGTCGCGCCGCCATAGCCCATATATTTCAGGTTCTTGAAGAACGACCGACGCAGGACCGGATCGCGCTCCATCGCGTCAGCCAGCATCGAAAAGGCAATCGGTGCCGAGCCAAATACTGAGGGCGAGACCTCATAAAGGTTCTTGATGGTCGTTTCAAACAGGCCCGGGATCGGCTTGCCCTCATCTAGATGCAAGGTTCCACCGGCCCACATCGTGCCGTTAAAGCCAATATTGCCTGCCGAGATGTGGCTCCACGGCATCCACTCCAAGGCTTGCGGGATATCATCGGGGTCTTGGGGTTCACTTCGAAGACCATCTTGACCCGCGATCAGGGCCGTCATCATCGAGAAGGTTTGCGGCACCCCCTTGGGCATACCGGTCGAGCCCGAGGTGAACAGATATTTCACCACAGTCTCCGGCGACAGGGCCGCCATGGCCTGAGCGACGGCGGGTCCCGGCTTGGTCGTCAAAAGCGTGGACAGAGCAATCGCGCCATCGCCTTCGCCGTCTGAGGTCACAAGGAGCAGATCAGGATTGATTTGGCGCAGGGTCGCCACAGCCCCGGCAAAGGGAGTGCCGTTCTGCGCAAAGACGACCTTAGGCTTTACGGTGTTGAAGCAATGTTTGAGCTTGCCGTGATCGCTGGAGATTAGGCTATAGGCCGGGCTGATCGGAGCGATCGGAATGCCCGCCGTATAGCAGCCGAGCATCATCAGGGCGTGATCGACCGAATTGGCCGACAGGACCATGACACTGTCCTCTCCCGACAATCCACGATCCAACAGCCACTGCGCGATGGCATCGGCGGCCTGCTTAGCCTGTCCATAGGTGACGCCGCCCCAAGGCCCATGCCCGGGTGCACGCTGCAGAATATAGGGGCGGTCCGGATGGGCGGCGGCCTTGTCGGCCAGCAGGTGCGCGATGGTGTAGGGACTGTCGCCGATGGCATGGGCGGAGGAAACCAGAACCGATCCGTCGGCGCGGCGCTCGACATGGACCACAGGGCCCTTCATCGGCAGCGGCTTGAACGGCGGCAAAGTCTTTACGACCGCGTCGGTACCATCAGCAGGCGTCATCCCAAGCATCCTCCGTAGGTTATCATTGTTTTCTTGAACAGTAGCCGCTGGGCGGGGCGCGTCAAATGCCATGTGCGGCTGGGCTGAGAGGGAAACGATGAATCTTATCCCCCTCGCAGCCAGAAGCCTTAAATCAAGGTGCCCAGCATCTCTGACTAAGGGCCCAACCATGACCTTTGATGAAGCCTTTGACGTCCTGATCGGCCATGAGGGCGGCTATGTGAACCATCCGAATGATCCCGGCGGCGAGACGCGGTTCGGCATTTCCAAACGCGCCTACCCCTTGCTCGACATCAAGGCCCTGACGCTTGATCAAGCCAAAGCCATCTATCGGCGTGACTATTGGATCCCGGCGGGCTGTGACCGAGCGCCAGAACCGCTTCGGTTCGATCTGCTCGATATGGCCGTCAATAGCGGCGTCAAGGTTGCCATCAGAACCCTGCAGCGGGCTCTGGGCGTCAGTGACGATGGCCTAATCGGCCCCACCACCCTGTCAGCCCTGTCACACAGCGATCCCAAAGCGGTACTGGCGCGGTTCAATGGCGCGCGCCTCCAGATGATGACCGACCTTGCCACCTGGCCGACCTTTGGCAAGGGCTGGGCCCGGCGCATTGCCGCCAACCTGATGCGGATATAGTCACCCCCTTTGAAAGCGAACCTTTGCAGTGTTAGCCTGACGCCATGGCGCGGGACAGCGCCGCTTAGGGAGCCCCATTATGAGCCAGCCACTTGACGCTGCCGCCACCGATCCAAAGGCCTTGGGTCTGATGCAGGGCTTTCCGCCCCCACCGGAAAAGAGACTGACCCTCAATGACGGCTCGAACCTCCAGTTCCCCAAGAGCCGTTGGGGATTGAGCCATGTGCGCCAAACCGGCCCCAGCGTGAATGTCCGTCGTGGCCCCAATGCCGCCAGCGCCCTGCCTCGGGCGGAGCGTGACGATCTGGACGCAGTAACCTTCACCACGATGGATGGCCGAACTGTCAGTTGGCGAGAGTCGCTCGATCTAAACTTCACCGACGGCATCTTGGTGCTGCACAAGGGTAAGATTGTGCAGGAACGGTATTTCGGGGCCCTGAAACCGGAACTGACTCATCTGGTCTTTTCCGTCACCAAATCCTTCATCGGCCTGTTGGCCGCGATGATGGTCCACGAAGGCCGCCTCGACCCCAATCAACTTGTCAGTGCCTATGTGCCTGAATTGGCAAAGACCGCCTATGGCGACGCCACACTGAGGCAGGTCCTAGATATGACCATCGGCGTTCGCTATTCCGAGGTCTATGTCGACCCCAATGCCGAGGTCTGGGCCTATAGCCGTGCAGGCGGCTTGGCGCCCTTGCCTGATGACTATGCTGGACCCCGCACAATCTTCGATTTCCTCCTCGCCCTAGAGAAGGAAGGCGAGCACGGTGAAGCCTTTGCTTACAAGACCTGCAACACAGAGGTCCTAAGCTGGGTCATTCAGCGCATTACCGGTCAGCCCATTGCCGAGATGATATCGGAACGGATCTGGCAAAGGCTGGGGGCGGACGAGGATGGCGACCTCTATGTCGATCCTATGGGCACGGCTATGGCCGGAGGTGGGCTCAGCGTGACCTTGCGCGACCTCACCCGCTTTGGCGAAATGATGCGGCTGAGTGGTCAGTATAACGGCCAGCAGATCGTACCCGAGGCCGTCGTCAAGGATATCGAGACCGGCGCTGATCAAGGCCATTTTGCTAAGGCTGGAGTCATGACCCTGCCCGGCTGGTCCTATCGCAACATGTGGTGGGTGGCCCATGACCGGTTCGGCGCCTACAGCGCGCGCGGCATCCATGGCCAAGCCCTGTGGATCGCGCCCAAGGCTGATCTGGTTATCGCGCGCTATGCCTCACATCCCGTGGCGGGCAATGGCAACAGCGTCCTCGATCAGGTATCCCTGCCCGCCTATCACGCGATCGCGGATTATCTGATGAAGGGGTAGGGGGTCTTGTTTTAAGAAAGTCCCCCTCACCCAACCCTCTCCCCCAAGGGGGCGAGGGCTTATCGGTTCTAGCCCTCTCCCTGTGGGAGAGGGTTGGGTGAGGGCCTTTTTAAGCGGCCCCTTCAAAACTTCTGCTACCCCACCATCCGTTCGCGCCCTTCCCAGAAGCTCTTGCGCAGTTCGCGGCGCAGGACCTTGCCGGAGGGGTTGCGTGGTAGGGCGTCGGTGAAGTCGACGGTCTTGGGCACCTTGTAGCCTGCGATCAGGCCTCGGCAGTGAGCGATTATGGCGGCGGCATCGGGCTCGAAGCCCGGGCGCAGGACCACGACCGCCTTGACCGCCTCGCCCCACTTGTCGTCGGGCACGCCAATGACGGCGGCATCGGCGACGCTGGGATGGCTATAGAGCGCGTTCTCGACCTCGGCGGGATAGACATTCTCCCCGCCTGTGACGATCATGTCCTTCACCCGGTCGTGGATATAGAGATAACCGTCGGCATCGAAATAGCCGGCATCGCCAGACTTGAACCAGCCGTCGGCATCGATGGCCTCAGCGGTGGCTTCGGGGCGGTTCCAATAGCCCTTCATGACACCCGCCGAGCGGATCTCGATCTCGCCGACCTCCATCACCGCCGCGGTCTCGTCGCCATTGCGCACCCGAACCTCGAAACCGGGCCAAGGCCTCCCGCAGGCGCGCAGCTTGTCGGTGCGCAGGTCGTGATCTTCCGGGGTCAGGACACAGCCGCCGCCGATGGTCTCGGTCAGGCCATAGAGCTGGGTAAAGGAACAGCCGAACTGCGCCTTGGCGGCCAGCAGGACGGACTCCGAGATCGGCGAGGCCCCATAGAAAATGCGCTGCAGGCTGGAAAAGTCCGTCTCGGCACAGCCCGGCGTCTGCAAGACCATATTGATGATCACCGGCGCGAGGAAGGCGTGGTTGACCCGATGTTCAGGGATCAACTTCAAGATCATCGCCGGATCGACCTCGCGCAGGACCACGACCTTACAGCCCTGCAACAGACCCAAGGCCCCCAGATTACAGCCCGCCACATGGAACAGGGGCATGGCGGCCAAGAGCACATCACCGGCCTCATAGCGCGCCCAGCCCGCATTGATCCCGCAGGTGAACAGTTCATGATAGTTGCGATTGGTCAGTTGCACGCCCTTGGGCAGGCCGGTCGTGCCCGACGTATAGAGCTGGATGATGTCGTCATCGTCCTGGGCCGTCAGGGCCGGGTCGGTGTCTGGATATTGCGCGATCCAGTCTTGCAGGCACGGCCAACGCCCATGGCCCGGCTCGATCTGGATCAGGTGCTTGAGGTCTGGGCAATCGTCCAGAATGGAGTCGATCACATCGGCAAAATCTTGCCCAACAAACATGACCTGCGCGCCGCTGTCCTTGATAATGAAGGCCGCTTCGGGCGGAGCGAGACGCCAGTTGACCGGGGCCAGACAGGCGCGGGCGCGCGCGGCCCCCATCCACAGGGTGAAGAACTCATCATCGTTCTTGGCCATGCAACTGACCCGATCACCGGGCTTGACCCCCGCCGCGATCAGGGCGTTGGCGCAGCGATTGGCCGCTTCGTTCAACTGAGCATAGGTGGTGATGCGCCCATTGAACCAAAGGGCCGTGGCCGAAGGCCGCGCCTTGGCCTGCAATCGACCAATATCGGCAATGGTGACGAAATCAGACATGGTGCGCATCCTCCGCGATGGATTGTCAGGGTTCAGACCGCGCTTGTGACCGCCGGTTCCAGAATTAGGCCAGAATTGGAAACGCCGCCCTCCCCCACCCGCTGATCGTCAGCCGATAGGAAAGGGCGGCGCCTTAGTGCGTCTTACTCAGCAGCGGCCTTAGGGGCGTAGCCGAGGACGGCCTTCACTTCCAAGAACTCACCAAAGGCGTGATCGCCCCACTCGCGGCCATTGCCCGACATCTTGAAGCCACCGAAGGGGGCCATCATGTCTGGCGCAGCGCCATTGAGGTTGACCTGACCCGCACGCAGCTTGGAAGCCACTTCGCGGACCTTGGCTTGATCGGTGCCCGAGACATAGGCAGCCAGACCATATTCGGTGTCGTTGCCGATGGTGATGGCCTGCTCGACCGAGTCATAGCCAAGGATCGCAACCACGGGGCCAAAGATCTCTTCCTTGGCGATGGTCATGTCGTTGGTGACATTGGCGAAGACGGTGGGCTTTACATAGTAGCCCTTGTCCAGACCTTCAGGACGGCCGACGCCGCCGGAAACGAGGGTTGCGCCCTCATCAATGCCCTTTTGGATCAGGCCCTGGATCTTGTTCCACTGGGTTTCCGAAATGACGGGACCGAGCTGGGCATTACCGTTTGGATCGCCAACCGTGTGGCTGTCAGCCGTTTCCTTGGCAATGGCGATGACCTCGTCCATCTTCTTGCCGGGGACCAGCATGCGGGTTGGGGCGTTGCAGGACTGGCCGGAGTTCATCATGACCGAGCGGATACCGCCCGACACAGCCGAGGCGAAGTCGGCATCTTCCAAGATGATGTTTGGCGACTTGCCGCCCAACTCTTGGTGAACGCGCTTGACGGTCGGAGCAGCGTTCTTGGCCACTTCGATACCGGCGCGGGTCGAACCGGTGAAGGACACCATATCGACTTCAGGGTGACGCGACATTTCGGCGCCGACCACAGGGCCGTCACCATTGACCAGATTGAACACGCCAGCAGGCACGCCAGCCGCATGCAAAATCTCAGCCCAGATGTAGCCCGAGAAGGGGGCGATTTCGGAAGGCTTCAGCACCATGGTGCAGCCCGTGGCCAGAGCCGGGGCGACCTTACAGGCGATCTGATTGACCGGCCAGTTCCAAGGGGTGATGAACGAACAGACGCCGATGGGCTCCTTGACCAGCAAGGTTGAACCGCGCTGCTCTTCGAACTTGTAGTTTTTCAGAACCTCGATGGCGGTCTGGACGTGGCCGATACCCATAGCGGCTTGCGCGCGCTGCGCCAGCCAGCCGGGAGCACCCATCTCTTCGGTGATCGCAGCGGCCATATCCGCATAACGCTTTTGGTACTCAACGGCGATCCGCTCTAGCAGGTCGATCCGCTCTTCGCGGGTGGTCTGCGAGAAGGTCGCGAAAGCCCGGCGGGCTGCCATAACGGCGTGATCAACATCGGCGACGCCGCCCATGCTGATCGTACCGCAGACCTCTTCGTTGGCGGGATTGATGACGTCGAGCGTCTTGGCGACGACCGGATCAACCCATTTTCCGTCAATGTAGAATTTCGTGTAGTTGCGCATCTTGCTCTCCTTGAGGTTTCCATCCCGACGGACCGGCAGAACCGACCTTCTTGGGCCTATATTAGTGATCATTGTTCAGGGCGAAAGGGGGTCCCTGATCATTCTTGCAATTGATGTCGCAGCGGCTGGCCCGCAACCGGGCTAACGGCCTTGAGCACATAGTCGGCACGGATCGATCCGATATAGAGATCGGTCAGGCTAGGCCCGCCCCAGGTGACGTTGGTGGGGTGATTGACCACCGCGCCAGAAGGGTCGTGGATGACGGTGATTTTCCGCCCCTCCGGCGTGATGGCCACGACCTTATTGGCGGCGGGCAGACAGACCCAGAGGTTCCCCTCGGCATCCAAACCCACGCCATCGGTATAACCAAGGCGGCTTTGAATGATGGCGGGCAGGTGGATATTGGGGTTCAACTTGCGCCGCGCGACGATGCCAAGCTTTGGCCCATAGCGCTCACCCTTGCCCAACAGCGCACCGGGCAAGATGGGAAAACGCAAAACGTCCCCGGCGCTGGTCTGGGCGCAGTAGAGGAACTTCTCATCGGCGGACATGGCTAGGCCGTTGGGGAAACAGAGACCCTCCGCCACGATCTGGCTGGTTCCATCGGAGCGCAGCACAAACAGGAAGCCATCAGAGCGGCCATCCAGCGCTTCGGGCCAGGTCGGGGCGTGGGTGGAATTGGCGCACCAAATGTTTCCAGCACTGTCGATGATGGGATAGTTGGACGAAGTCAGGGTTTTGCCCCCGACTTCCGACAACAGGGTTTCGCGCTGACCGGTGGCGGGATCAAACCGCTCCAGCGGCCCGGCCTCGCCGTCATAGATGCCGAAATTGGCGATGATGATCCGGCCTTGGGCATCCATATTGATGCCGTTCGGCGCACCCATACGCGGCCCCATGCGCTTGAAGGACCCATCGGGGAAGATTTCAGCCACCGCGCTTTGGTGGTCCGAGGCAAAGACCCGGCCATCGGGTCCGACCACCACATCTTCAGGACGATCAATACCCACAGCGATCTTGCTGAAAGCCGATATCGGCATCTTTTTGAGGCTCATGATCACGCTCCCTAATCTTATTAGCCCATGGTGCGCAGGGGACGAGGTTTTGGGCAAGGGGGCCTTGTTTTCTGTCTACCAGTTTCCCCGCGAAGGCGGGGACCCAGACCTGTGCACTCCGGCGGATCGTTCGGGGAACATCCTCGTCCTTCGACAGGCTCAGGATGAGGATGAGTGGGTGGGGAGTGGATGTACCCCCCTCACCCAACCCTCGCCCCCAAGGGGACGAGGGCTAGAACCCATAAGCCCTCTCCCTGAGGGAGAGGGTTGGGTGAGGGCCTTCGTTTAATTTCACGCCCTCCTCACCAATCCGGATGCGGCTCCACCAGTCCCAGCGCCTCTTCAATCCGGCGGCGGGTGGCAGGGGTGATGGCTTGTGGCAAATCATCGGGGTGAAACCACTGCACCTCATCAATTTCACCGACAGAGGTGGCCCGCCCCTGTTCCCAGCTATCAATCCGGTAATAGAGCACGTGGTCGCCCCGGAAACGCGCATGATTATTGTGCACCGACAGCAGGCGAGGGCGCGAGGTCGCGACAATCCCCACCTCTTCGACGAGTTCGCGAATGACCGCCGCCTCTGCCGCCTCGCCGCGATCGACGCCGCCGCCGGGCAGGTGCCAGCCCTTGACATAGGTGTGCTGGATCAACAGCACCCGGCCCGCCTGGTCGGTGACCAGACCCCGAACGCCTAAGGTCATGCCGCGCTCTAGCCGGAACTTGAGGTGAAATAAGGGCCTAACAAGCGGCTCAATCCGTCGACGCCAAACCATGACAAATCCTAACCCCAAGCCTGCGACATCATAGCGGCACCCTTGCCCTAAAGGCCCATGATCGCTAAAGGCGGACAACGACATTCGAACCGGAGCCGCATCATGATCGCGCTGCTGACCATCTTCATCTTCATTGCTGCCCTTTTCGCCCTAAACATGGTCGATACTGGCCGTCCCGACTAGGCTGGAATCAACGTGACCGACTTGCCGAACCCCTCGTCGCGCGGAGTCGCCCTGATTACGGGCGGTGCACGACGAATCGGTAAGGCAATGGCCCTTGCTGTTGGCGAGGCGGGCTATGATGTCGCGGTCCACCACCGAGGCGGAGCCGATGAGGCCCAAGACCTCGTCCAGAGCCTTAACGCTATGGGCCGCAAGGCCATGGCCTTCAGCGCCGATCTGGCCAACGAGGCCGAGGTTCAAGCCTTGCTGCCGACGGTCACAGCGGCGCTCGGCCCTGTGACCCTTCTGATCAACAACGCCTCCCTGTTCGAAGACGACCGGATCGAGACCCAGACGCGCGCCTCTTGGGACGCTCATATGGAGACGAACCTCAGAGCGCCGATGGTGCTGGCACAGGCCATGGCTGCGAGTCTGCCCGTCGATCGAGAGGGCCTGATCCTCAATCTGCTCGACCAACGGGTCCTTAAGCTCAATCCGCAATTTTTCAGCTACACCCTGAGCAAGGCGGCGCTGTGGCAGGCCACCAAGACGCTGGCCCAGGCGCTCGCGCCGCGCATCCGGGTCAATGGCATTGGTCCCGGCCCGACCCTGCCCTCCATCCATCAGGCAGCCGGGGAATTTGAGGCCGAGGCCGCAAACACCCTGTTGCAACGACGCGCTGATCCAAGCCAAATCGCTCAGGCTGTGCGCTATCTGATTGACGCAAGGTCAGTCACCGGCCAGATGATCGCCATCGATGGGGGTCAGCATCTGGCTTGGCGAACTCCCGATATTCTTGGCGATTGAGTCCAACAGGAAACGCCCCTTGAACGCCCCCACCCCCTTCACCCAGACCGACGCCCCCAGCGGCCCCGCCCGGATTACCGGTCTGAAGGTCTTTGTCCGCGCCCTGCGTCTGGATGTGGAGATCGGCATCTACGCGCACGAGCATGGCCGCGCCCAACCGCTGATCATTGATGTCGAGCTAGACGTGATTACCACCGGTGCCGCCACCGGCTTTGCCCATATTGCCGACACGCTGAACTATGAGCTCGTGGTGGCCAAGGCCCGCGCTGTCGCCGATGCCGGTCACATCCTGCTGGTCGAGGCCTTCGCCGAACGGTTGGTTCAGGCCTGCCTTGAGGACCCGCGCGTGACCCGCGCCCGCGTGCGCATCGAAAAGCCAGAGGCCCTTGCCCCCGCTGCCGAGGCCGCAGGCGTTGAGATCACCGCCGAACGGGCCTAAATCGACGCTAGGCCCTAGCGTCTGACGCTTGGCAGTGCCACTTAAGGCTCTGCCTTAAGCACGCGAGTAGACCCATGCGCACTGATCAACCAACCGCTATCCGCCTTGCCGACTATCAGGCATTGGCCTTTGCCATCGACAGCACGGATTTGGACTTCCAGTTGGAGCCCAGCGCAACGACGGTTCGCGCCGTCTTGCAGGTTCGGCGCACCGGCGCGGCGGACGCGCCCCTTCGACTGGACGGGGTGCGGCTCAAGCTGATCAGCGTGGCCATTGATGGCGTGGCTCTGACGCCCGAAGCCTATGATCAGACCGACGAGGCCCTGACCCTAAAGTCTGTTCCCGACCAGTTCGAGCTGACCACCGAGGTAATTATCGACCCTGCCGCCAATATCGCGCTGGAAGGGCTCTATATGTCCGGCGGACGGTTTTGCAGTCAGTGCGAGGCCGAAGGCTTTCGCAAGATCACCTATTTCCCAGACCGGCCCGACGTCCTGTCACGCTACACCGTACGGATGGAGGCCCATGCCAAGGCCTTCCCGCGCCTTCTGTCCAACGGCAATCTTGTCGAGCAGGGCGAGGCCGCCAATGGCCGTCACTATGCGGTCTGGAACGACCCCTTCCCCAAGCCCTGCTATCTGTTCGCGCTCGTTGCCGGGGAACTGGACGAGTTAGCCGACAGCTTTGTGACCATCAGCGGCCGCACGGTCGATCTGCGCATCTATGTCGACCCCGGCCAAGCCAGCCGCGCGGTCTATGCCATGGACGCCCTCAAGCGCTCGATGGCCTGGGATGAGCAGGCCTTTGGCCGTGAATATGACCTCGACCTGTTCATGATCGTGGCCGTCCGCGACTTCAATTTCGGCGCGATGGAGAATAAGGGCCTCAATATCTTCAACTCGTCGCTGTTGCTGGCAGACGAGGCGACCGCCACCGACTTTGACTATGAGCGGATCGAGAGCGTCGTTGCCCACGAATATTTCCACAACTGGACCGGCAATCGCATCACCTGCCGCGACTGGTTCCAGCTCTGCGTCAAGGAGGGCCTGACCGTCTACCGCGACCAGACCTTCTCGGGCGATCAACGCGGCGCACCGGTTCAGCGCATCAAGGACGTCAAGGCCCTGCGCGCGCGGCAATTCACCGAAGATGCAGGCCCTCTGGCCCACCCGGTCCGCCCCGACGCCTATATGAAGATCGATAACTTCTAC
>Ga0304730_1000719_pt1 | contig 27463 bp, 25 predicted proteins | sample M_130628_MF_Meta_FD_190474 | JGI IMG/M metagenome (GOLD analysis project Ga0304730, IMG submission 190474) | Freshwater microbial communities from Lake Montjoie, Canada to study carbon cycling - M_130628_MF_MetaG (v2) (version 2) | ecosystem: Environmental > Aquatic > Freshwater > Lake | place...
AGTCGAACATGTCTTTAGGTGTCTTGCTAGCTGTTGTGGCTGAGAAGAGCATTGTCTCTCCGTCAATGTATACAGCTGCAGCTCCTTGAGCCTGCTGAGCCAAACGGCCTGTTTCAAAACGAATAACACGCTTACCGTGCTTACCGTTATCGATGATTACTTCTTGTGCTTTAATTTCTGGACCTTCCATGGTCCCTCCTCTGTTTTTATTCATTCGAAAGCGCATGGCAAACGTCGAATACGTTCACTTTTTATGCACTTGAGCCCCCGCGACAAAATTTCTGCCCGTTAATTTATTTGAGGGATGCGCTGGACAACAGTAGAAAAGCTTGGGAAATACGCCCAAGGTTCACAACCGATGACCAGCAAACCTGCCGTTTTGACTCCCCTATAGCCTAACAGAGGCACCGACATTCACCTATAGGTTGAATGTTCTATGTTGAAAAAACCCTATAGTGCTGGTGTTTCAGGGCCTTTTGGTGCAACACGCTTGTTTCCCTGCTCGAAGCTCTTGCTTTCACGAATTGGAAAAATTACATTAACCAAAAGCGAGGAGGCAAATAAGTAGAGCAGGCTCAATCCCAGAATCAACAGAGCGTTCATGATCTCAGGAATTGTAATTAATTGCCTAATGAATGCTTCGTCAACCAGTCCAGGATTGTTCCAAAGGACGTCGGCGACCCCTTGAAAAACGAGTTCGGCCACGAAAAGGTACAGCCCGTATGCGAAAGGGATTAGACCTGGAATTGGAAGCAGCAACCACGTCCATGAGAAACCTGCATCGCGAAGTCTCCGAACCAAAACACCCAGGCTAGGTAGGAAAGTTGCCAAGGAGAACACTCCAGCTAATGTGCCGGTTGCCACAAGTGCATTGGTCACAATGCTGACTAATGCAGTAAACAGCACCCAATACCAGTACTCGGATCTTGAGGCAGTTCCCCTGAAAACAACATAGTTCTTAAAACCAGCTTTGATTGCACCAACAAAATCCACGATTGACTCCCATCAATATCTAATAGTTTGATTCTAGGGCTCAAATGCAAAAAGCCACCTCCGAAGAGATGGCTTCTTGATAAAAACAATTAGCGGCGTAGACCTAGTTTTTCAATCAGGTTACGGTAACGAGTGATGTCAACCTTCTGTAGGTAACCAAGAAGACGACGACGCTGACCTACCATTAGCAACAAACCACGACGGCTGTGGTGGTCGTGTTTGTGGTCCTTAAGGTGCTCAGTTAGCTCCTTGATGGTCTCAGTTAGAACTGCTACCTGAACCTCCGGAGATCCTGTATCACCTGGGTGAGTTGCGTACTCTGTGATAATTGCTGTTTTCTTTGATGCGTCCAGTGCCATTTTTATGTCCTCTCGGGGCTCGCTGCGCGGCGCAATAAACCTTGTGTCTAAAGCTCTTTGGTATCCGCGGCCGGTTCACGGCAACCTGACAAGCATAGCCAAGAAAGCAGATAACTGCTAGTTGAGGTTCAAATCAGGACAGAAGGCTCCTGATTTGGTCCAGGTCATGATTGATTGCTGCAACTAAAGATTCGACCCCATCAAACTTTGCTGCCAACCTAATGAAATCAACGTATTCAACGGAGATCATCTTGTCGTAAAGATCAAGCCCTTGAACATCAAGAATGTGTGCTTCTAAAAGCCTTGGGACAGCCTCAAAAGTCTCATTGATGCCGATAGATATTGCTGTCATGTATCTCTCGCCATCGGCATAGAGCCAACCTGCGTAAACAGCATCTAGCGGCAAGAACCCTTCAGCATCGCGAGACATATTTGCGGTTGGAAAACCTATTTGTCTGCCAATTTTGAGCCCATGCTCGATAACACCCTGTGTAGAGTGCAGCCTGCCTAAGAGTTTGGCCGCACCCTTGACGTTGCCCTCCAAGAGCATCGATCTAATCCGGCTAGTTGAGACCACTTCCCCATCAACTAGATAATTTGGAATTATTTGGACATGAAAACCTAGTTTCTTACCTAATTCTTTGAGTGTTTCAACATCGCCTTGCTGATCAACCCCGAAACGGAAGCCTTCACCAATTGTGACAATCTTTGCCTTTAGCGATTCAACTAAAACGGTACGGACAAATTCTTCAGGAGTTAGTTGGGACAAGTATTGGTCAAAAGGCAGATTCAAAACGAGTTCAATGCCCGCCTCATCCAGTAGTTCAGATTTCTGAGTCTGGCCAATCAACGCCTGAGGTTCAGTGCCTGGACTAAGTATTGAATGTGGATGCCTATCAAAGGTGACCACAACTGGAATCAAGGAGTGTTCTTCAGCAGATTCAATTGCCTCGGCAAGCAATTGCTGATGACCTAAATGGATGCCATCAAACTTTCCAATAGTTATTGAGCTTTCAGGAAGTCCTGCTGGTATTTCTGAGGTAGATGACACCGTAATCATTAGCGAACCCTCCTAATCCACCACAAACCAAAAACCGGCAATAGCAATGGTATTAGCCCATAGCCCAGACCAAAATAAGACCAAACGCTTGGATGAGCAAATAAAGCAGGCACCGCATAACTCAAGAAGCCAACTGTAAGCACTCCAATAAGTTCAAACACTAAAGTGGCGCGAGCCAGTTGAAATTTACCTTTGGCTAAAGCAAAGGTTGCAACAACATAGACAACGGCAGCGACTAAGGAAAGCCAGTAAGCCAAAGGAGCTTCATCGTATTTTCTAAAAAGCTGGTACAGAGCTCTGACAGATGCTGATAGAGCAAATACGGCATAGATAGCAATAACTAGATTGCCGACTCCTCTTGTTTGACGCTTGGAACTCATAGCGTCTAGCCTAACCTGCTACTCGGTTGGAGTAGGTGTTGGTGTCGGTAGACCCTGACGAATCAAGAAAGCTGCCTCTACTCGAACCGGCTCAGGAAGTGGAGAATAGTTATAGCCACCCATTCCACCCTGTTGATCCAAACGCAGAATGTATCTACCCACTGCGCGAGGTACTAATGTGTCTTCATTGCAGGTGTAGTAATTCACAGGAAAAATTGCCTGGTATGGAATTTCTGGATTAAAGCCAGAAGCCACAACTGGCTCCTTGTTCGGGTCGAGCTTCACTGACAACTCTGAAGCTGATTTTGTAATCTCAAGTTGGCTAGCAGCTGACTGAATTCCATCAAGGTTTGGGACAGCTACCTTTGCCTCATCGGTCTCAGCGTCAATTCCTAGAAAGATGTTTGCTGCGTAAAGGCTGTTATACGTTGCGTAGCTGTAAGGGACGACAGCGAACTGTCCATACTCCATAGCTAGGTACTGCTCAACCGCAGGTGTGGTAACAGGCTTTACGATCAGATCCCCGTCAAGATTCACCTTTGCGATGGCTAGATAGTCCAGCAAGGAGTTGAGAGCTTTCTCATCCGCCTCTGGCAAAACAGTTATTGGTAGAGGGGAAATTTCGAAACCAGGGTTATCGCTAGAAAGTTCAGCCCAATCGGTAATCTTGCCAGTCAAGATTCCGGCAATGTGCTTGGGAGAAACATTCAGAACACCCAGATCAGGCTGGTTGTAAATTAGAACTCCAGCATCGAGAGCCACTGGGATTGTTTGAAGTGGGGTGCACTGGGCAGGATAAGACGAAATCTCGGCGTCGACGACGCTGGCAGCATCGCTGACAAAGGTTGCGGACATTGCTGGCTCAGGGTCAACGCAGTTGTAAAGTAATGAATCTGACCAGCCAAGAGAAATGTCAGTCATGTTCTCAGGCGCAAGAATGTTTGCTGACCCGTCAACACAGGTGTACTGCATCTCGTCCTGGACTGCACGAACCTCCGGAGGCATTGGTGGATCACAAGCGGCAAGAGCCAGCACTGCGGTTGAGGCAATGATCGTGCCTGAAATGATTCTTGAGATTTTCATTTGGTCAGATTCCTTGAATTAATTTTGTGGATAACAAGAAAGTAGCGCGGCTGAGAAGAATCTCAACCGCGCTACTTGAACTAACTAGAAACTAGCCAATTCTCTTGATCTGGTTTAGAGCACTAGTCTTTAGCGCACCACCAAGAGCTACATAACCTAGGGTTGCAGCCTTTGCTGGAATACAGCTTGAAACTACGTACTTGAAGAAGTCACCAACAGCGAGCTTTGAGGCGTCTGTGCTAACTTTCTTGGTTGTAGATGGAGTGAACTTCGGAGCAAGACCGTAAGTCAAGATTGACAACTGGTATGCACCTGAGACGTTCATGGTGAAGTCCATGTTTACTGTTCCGTACTCCCAGTCGTTGTTTGTTGAAACGATTGACTGTGCGTTTAGGAACTTAGCAGCTGCTGAAGCAGTTGGAGCAATGAATGCACCAGCCTTGTTCTGCAGCTTTGCAATAGCAACGTCAGCTGTAATTGCATCTGACAAGTCGAAGTAACCGAAACCGTTTGACTGGTCTTCAAGAACACCAGCAAGAGTTGATGAAGTTGAGTGACCGGTTCCACGAGGTGCAGTGAATCTTGTGGTGGTCTTTGCGTGAACACCATCCACCATAGTGGTTGATCTAAGGAAACCTAGTTCTACGTCAGCCATAGCAGTCGCCCAATCCTGAGAAACTTTCCAGCCCTGGCCTGGCAAGTTCTGCATGAGGTACTTTGACAAGTTCTCGTTGGTGCCAGAGTTACCTGATCTGTAGTTAACCTTAATCAGCTTGTTCGGCAATTTTAACTTCGCGTTGTTAGCTTTGATTGCAGGATCGTTCCAGTAAGTGATTTCTCCGCGGAAGATGTCAGCGATGTTCTGAGCAGTTAGGTTCAGTCCGTCTGATAGACCAGCTGCAGTGTAAGCAAATGCAACTGGGCCACCTAGAAGAGGAACAGTAACAAAGTCAAACGCTGGCTTGTCAGATGTAGTGTAGAAGCTGTCTGTAGCTGCGAAGTCGTAGCTTGACTTTACGTTTGCAGCACCGTACTTCGAGATGTCCGAAGCGCTGATGGTTCCCTTGAAGAAGTTCTTACCAGTACCAGAACCAGTTGAAAGGTAGGTGGTGGTGTTGGTCTGGTAAGCAGCAAGACATGCCTGCATAGCGTTGTTAGCGAATGAAGAGCCGGCACCGTTGATCGGAGTTCCAGCTGCTTGTGCAGGAGCTGCGATTAGCACTCCGGCGACAACCGCTGCAGAAGCAGCGATCGAAATGATTCTCTTGAACATTTTTTCTCCTTGTTATTTGAAGTATCGATTATTCGATACTTTGATTGTTATTGCCGTTTGCTAACAAACCCATGGATTTGGTTAGCGGTTTGGCTAAGGTCAGGTTAACTTTTGGTTACCTAATTTTTTAGCCGAAGTGCCCGTTTACATAGTCATTAGTTCTCTGATCGATGGGACCGTTGAAAACCTGCTCTGTTGAGCCGAATTCAACCACTCCACCTGGGGTGTTGTCATCTGCGAGGAAGAACGCTGTTTGGTCAGAAACGCGCTGTGCCTGCTGCATGTTGTGGGTCACGATGACGATCGTCATACTTGAGCTAAGTTCTTTGATTGTTTCCTCGATACGGCGTGTTGAGCCTGGGTCTAGAGCTGAACATGGCTCATCCATAAGTAAAACCTGAGGGTTCATGGCCAAGGATCGGGCAATACAAAGACGTTGTTGCTGCCCACCTGAAAGCGAGATTGCCTGATCGTTCAGACGATCCTTGACTTCATTCCAAATTGAAGCGCGACGAAGAGAAGTTTCGACAATTTCATCTGCGTTTCCGATTTTTCGACCGCTCAAACGAAGCCCACTAAGGATGTTGTCGCGAATAGTCATGGTTGGGAATGGGTTTGGCTTCTGGAAAACCATGCCGATTTTGATTCGAACTGAAACCGCGTCAAAGTCTTCACCATAGATGTCTTCACCGTCTAGAAAAACAGAACCGGCAAGTCCAGCACCTGGAATTAGCTCATGCATACGGTTCAGTGTTCTGATAAACGTTGATTTTCCACAGCCTGATGGTCCGATTAGAGCAGTCACCTTGTTGGCAGGGAAAATTAGGTTGACATCGCTGAGAACCTGACGCTCCCCGAACCATACGCTGATGTTCTCAGAACTTAGTGTTGAAGCTTTCGCCAAACTGTTCATTTGCTTGCTTTCTGTTTGGTTGGTTTAGATTTCATGGATTTTGGTCTGGAAAGAATACGAGTGGTGGTGAAAAGAACTGCAACGATAATCATCAGGACCAATGCTCCACCCCAGGCTCTGTTCTGGCTTGTGGAGAACAATGAGCTCAGGTATCCGTAGATGTAAGCAGGAAGAGTCATGATGCTTCCAGAGAAGATGTTCCAAGAGGTTCCATTGTTGATCGGAACTGTCAAAAGAAGGGGTGCTGTTTCACCAATGATTCTTGCCACACCCAAAAGAATTGCGGTGATTATTCCAGATTTCGCTGCTGGCAAGATCACTTGGAAGAAAGCTCTGTAGTTTGGAGCTCCCAACGCTAAAGCCGCGTATCTAAGGTCAACTGGAACCAATCTCAGTGCCTCTTCGGCCACTCTCGCCACGGTCGGGAGCATTAGGGGCAGCAACGCCATAGAGCCCATAATTCCGCTCTTTTCCCAGCTAAAAGTCAAAACCATTGAAAACACAAACAGCCCTGCCACAACCGATGGCAATCCACTGATTGCTTGGGTTAAGGTTCTTACCAGGTTCTTGATTTTGGACTGAGATTGAGTGAGGTAGATCGCCATTGCAATACCCAGAGGAACGGTCACCAAAGTGGTCAAACCAACAATCATCAAGGTTCCGACGATTGCGTGTCCAACACCTCCGTAATCAAGGGAAGTCGTGTTTGACACATAAATGTTGTTTTGCGTCACAAAGGACCAAGAAAGAGCCTTCGATCCCTGGGTCACGAGAGAAGTAACGACCGAAGCTAAAAGAACTAAAACAAAAGAAGCTAAAAAGAATACAAACACAATTAGCGCTGCATCTCCGACGCCTCGTCTTCCAAATGCGCGGTAGCCGACAACGCTTGCAGATACAACCTGGATAGGAAGAAAAACACCCACTAAGGTGAGATTTCTATCGAAACCGAATGCAATCAGAGCAATTGCTATGGCCAGAGGGACTAAAGCGGCGAAGATGATCTCTGCCCGTCTGGACTTGTTGACACGTGCCCAAGGCTGAACAGTTGGTCTTGGTTCGAAGCTCATTAGTTCTTCCTCCACGGCTGTGCGCGGTTAACGATGACGCTGGCTACGAAGTTGATGATTAGCGTAATCACGAAGAGCACCAAACCGGAGGCCATAAGTCCTGAAACCTCAGCCGCGGTTGCCTCACCGAATTTTGCCAAGATCATTGAAGCGACTGCTCCACCCTTCGGCTCTAGAATTTGACCCCAGTTGATTTCGAACGTGAGCTGAAGAACATAGAAAATAGCTACAGTTTCACCTAAGGCGCGTCCAAGCCCAAGAAGGATACCACCGACGATTGCTCCGGATGAAGTTGGCAAGATTACTCGTCTGAGAGTGCTAAGTCTGCTACCACCAAGCGCCAATGCTCCGTTGATTAGATCTCGGTCCAACTGGCTGAACACTTCTCGGGTGATGCTCGTGATAATCGGCACAATCATGATTGCCACAATCCAGCCCGCGATAAAAGGTGAACCGCCGAAACCGTTATCTGCGGAGGAGACATTGAAAAGCGGAAACCAGCCAAGATAGGTATTTAGAGTGGCACCCCACTCAGCGGCCACAGGGCTAAAAACAAACAAGCCCCACAGGCCGATGATGACCGATGGAAGAGCGGCTAGGAGGTCCACTAGGTTAGTCGCAAGCGAAGCTAGACGATTTGGCAACATGTAGACAATCAGATAGGCAAGTGAAATAGAAAGTGGAGTGGCAATAACGACTCCAACTGCGCCAATAAGTACCGAACCCCAAATCATGGGTCCAATCTGCATGATGATTGGATCCGCGGAGCTGTCCCAGATGCTTCCGGTGATGAATGGCAAGCCCTGAGAAGATAGAGCTGGAGCAGCCTGAAGGAACAAGAAGATAAGAATAAAAGCTACAAGAACGAATGCGAAGTTAGCTGCAATTGAAGTAGTTCTAAAGAACCACTTGTCACCTCGGCTTAGTGGGCCTGCGGACAACTTACGTCTTACAGGCGCAGGTTTAGTGACAGAGGATTCGCTCATAGTCTTCAGTTTGTCTCTGGAGACTTACCGAAAGTTATAGTTTCGGTTAACGGGAGATTAACAAGTTAGGCAGTTCCGAACCTAATTCCAGACCAGATTTGCCACATTCTTACCAACATAATGGCCACAGTTAGCCCCGAAACACCTAAAACAACCGTAGACCAACGACTTCTATCAACAATTGCCCAGCCAACAGCGGCCGGAGGGACTATCAAAGCAGTCAGGATATACCCAAAGAACTCGACCGTATCCCCTTTTGCCTGGTTACCTGAGGCAACCAAAGCAATAGTCACAGCCAGCTGAACCAGCAAAAAGCCTTCAACTAGGGCAACTGCCCCAACGGACCACCAAGAAGGTGCTCTATTGATAAGCCCAAGAAAAATACAGTAAAAAGCAGCTGCTAGAGCCAGATAGACCTGTGCTAGGTATGCCCACTCAAACATTCGACTCCCCCTTGCTGAAAACAACCAGAGACTTGAGGGAACTTGTGCCAGCTGGTTCAAGAACAGCTACCAACTCCCCAGAACAAAGAGCGGCAGTTGGCGAAGACACAGCTCCTGCAACCCTCTTACCAAATCGAAGATCAATCTCATCCTGGGCTGATATCTCGATGTATGGCAAAGATGTCTTAGCTGCCTCTGCTAACTCAATGATGTTCACTGATGAGCCATCTGAGAAGTCATAAGCAGTTTCAAGATCAAACTCACCAATTCGAGTTCTTCGAAGTGCAGTTAGGTGACCCCCAATTCCCAGATCATTACCCAGGTCTCTAGCAAGTGCTCTGATGTATGTTCCGCTTGAGCAATCAACGACAACATCTAGCTCGATGTATGCGTTGGTGATTCTGATATCTCCAAGAACTTCAAATCTGGACACTGTGACTTCTCGACTAGGCAGATCAACTTCTTCACCTGCACGCACTCTCGCATAAGCTCTCTCGCCATCTACTTTGATTGCTGAAACTGCTGAGGGTTTCTGTTGAATCACACCGGTAAGTTTGGAAATGCCAGCGAGTATCGCTTCTTCAGTAATTGCAGATATCTGATCGGGAGTTGCAGTAGTTAGAACATCACCTTCACGGTCATCAGTGACAGTTGATGAACCTAAGCGGATGGTTGCTTCGTAGGTTTTATCTTTACCAACAATGAAAGTTAGAAGTTTCGTTCCAGATTCAATGCCTAGGACAAGTAATCCAGTTGCCATCGGATCTAAAGTTCCAGCGTGACCAACTTTTCTAGTGCCAACAACTTTTCTAACTCTGCTGACAACATCGTGGCTGGTGATTCCCTCGGGCTTATCAACAAGCAACAATCCAGGGGTAGCCAAGAATTACTCGTTCTCTTCGTCGATAACTTTAGGTTCTTTGTATGGATTCTCCCCTGCAGCAAACTCTGCATCTTTAGCTAGCTTGGCAAGCTCTGCATCTCTTGCTCTTGCTTGCGCTAACAGATCGTTCATGTGTGCTGCAGTTTCAGGAACCTCATCAGAGATGAATTCGATTGTTGGAGTTAGACGAATCGAAAGTTGTCTACCGATTTCACCACGAATCTTTCCACGGTGTCTTTCGATTACGTCGTTGCTCTTAGCTCTCGCTGCTGCATCACCAAAGAAGGTATAGAAGATCTTTGAGTGAGACAGATCAGGTGTCACTCTCACATCAGTGATTGTGACAAACCCTAGATCTGGATCTTTAACTACCTTCTCAAGTGCGTCTGCAGTTAGAACTTTGATTCGCTCTGCAAGACGTCTAGCGCGTGCTGCATCAACCATTAGACTCTCGGCTTCTCACGCATCTCGTAGGTCTCGATGATATCGCCAAGCTCAATCTCGTTGAATCCAGCAAGACCGATACCACACTCGAAGTCTGTCTTGACTTCGTTAGCATCGTCCTTGAATCGCTTCAATGACTCAATCTTTAGGTTCTCTGCAAGGACTGTTCCGCCTCTTGAGATTCGAGCCAAAGAGTTGCGCTTGATAGAACCAGAACGAACAATCGAACCAGCAATGGTGCCAACCTTTGAAGACTTGAAGATTTCGCGAACCTCGGCTGAACCAAGTGCTGCTTCTTCGTATTCAGGCTTGAGCATTCCCTTGAGTGATTTCTCAATGTCATCAAGGGCAGCATAGATGACTGAGTAGAAACGAACATCAACACCTTCACGGTCAGCGCGTTCCTTCGCTTTGTTATCAGGCTTGACGTTGAATCCGATGATGATCGCGTTGTCAACGGTTGCCAGGTTAACATCGCTCTCAGTAACAGCACCAACACCGCGGTGAATAATACGTAGAGCAACTGAATCATCAACTTCAATCTTTAGAAGTGCATCTTCAAGAGCTTCAACAGCACCAGATACGTCACCCTTGATGACCAGGTTGAGAGATTCAACCTTGCCTTCTTCGAATGCCTTTGTGAAGTCTTCAAGGCTGACTCGCTTACGAGTCTTAGCAAGAAGAGCATTTCTATCAGCAGCTTCACGCTTTTCAGCGATCTGTCTTGCTTGACGTTCATCTTCGGTAACGACAAATGTGTCACCAGCACGAGGAACAGACTGTAAACCAAGAACCTGCACCGGTCTTGATGGTCCTGCAGACTCAACTGCTTCACCGTTTTCATTGAACATCGCACGAACACGACCGTGAGCGGCACCTGCCACAATTGAGTCTCCAACACTTAGTGTTCCAGACTGAATTAGAACAGTTGCAACTGATCCGCGACCCTTATCTAGGTTCGCTTCAATAGCAACACCGCGTGCATCGCGGTTAGGGTTGGCGCGCAGATCCAGAGCAGCATCCGCTGTCAACAGAATTGCATCAAGAAGGTTTTCAATACCAGCACCGGTTAGAGCAGAAACATCGACGAACATAACATCGCCACCATACTCTTCAGCAACTAGGTTGAACTCAGTTAGCTGTTGACGGATCTTGGCAGGGTTAGCACCCTCTTTATCAACCTTGTTTACAGCAACAACAATTGGCACACCTGCAGATTGCGCGTGGTTTAACGCTTCAACTGTTTGAGGCATAACACCGTCATCAGCTGCAACAACCAAGATTGCGATATCCGTTACCTGAGCACCACGAGCACGCATAGCTGTGAAAGCCTCGTGACCTGGCGTATCAATGAAAGTAATTGCTCTATCGACACCTTCGTGCATGCTGTGGATCTGGTAAGCACCGATGTGCTGAGTAATACCACCAGCTTCACCACCCTGAACGTTAGCGTTACGAATCTTGTCAAGCAAACGAGTCTTACCGTGATCAACGTGACCCATAACAGTCACAACCGGTGCACGGTATTCCATGTCGTCTTCGTCTTCTTCAAACTCTGTTGAAATATCAAGACCGAATGAATCAAATAGTTCGCGCTCTTCATCTTCTGCAGAAACAACTTCAAGCTTGTAACCAAGCTCTTCGCCAAGGATCTGGAATGTCTCTTCATCCAAAGACGCAGTTGCGGTTGCCATCTGACCTAGGTGGAATAGCACCGTGATCAGCTGACCGGCATTGGCATCAATCTTGTCTGCAAAGTCCTGGATAGAAGAACCTCTACGCAAACGAACTACTGTGGTGCCATCTCCGCGTGGAACAACTGCACCACCAAGGCTGGGAGCTGAACGCTGTTCGAATTCTTCTCTCTTTACTCTCTTTGACTTTCTAGCCTTAGATGAACTTCTTGAGCCACCTTTACCGAAAGCACCAGCTGCGCCACCACCGCGACCGCGACCACCAGCACCTGGACGACCGCCGGGAGCACCAAAAGCTGGAGCGCCACCTGGTGCACCACCTGGAGCAGACGCACCTGGACGTGGAGTAAATCCACCTGGGCGAGAGTTTCCACCAGCACCAGCTGGTCTTGGCGCGCCGCCTGGACGAGATGGGCCACCGGCACCTGCTGGACGAGGTCCACCTGGTCGGTTAGTTTGACCAGGTCTGGTCATACCTTGGTTTGATGCAAAAGGATTGTTGCCAGGTCTTGCCATCGGGCGAGGAATACCCATGCCCTGAGCTGCAGCAAAAGGATTGTTTCCAGGACGTGGGATACCTGGGGTTGGGGCTACCGGCGCTGCAGGAGCAGCTGCTTCGGAAGGAGCTTCTGGATCAGCAGGCTTAACCTCTTCAGTGACCTCTGCAGATTTAGCAGAAGCCTTGGTTGCCTTCGGCTTAGCAGGAGCCTTCTCAACCTTAGGGGCTTCTTCCTTCGGTTTAGCGTTCGGGTATGCCGCTCTAAGTTTGTTTGCCACCGGAGGGGCAATAGTTGACGAACCACTCTTGACGTATTCGCCTAGTTCGTTTAATTTGGCCAGTGCCTCGGCAGTTTCAATACCTAGCTCTTTTGCAATGTCGTACACGCGTGGTAGCGCCACTTTATATCTCCTGTCTGGGACCCACCCCAGTCAGGGCAGGCTTAAAGCTTTGAGGAACTCATTTCGAGGTGCTCATTAGTTCTCTAACATCATTTCGGCCTGTTCTATTTGTTTGACTAAATCAGTTACTTGCTCAAGGTCAGCTTTCTCACGGAATGCTCGCCCAAAGGCTTTTCTCTCAACCGCAGTTTCGAGGCATTTCGTTTTCTTGTGCAGCCAAGAGCCACGACCGGGCAGTTTCTTTTCGGAATCAACACTCAGGTTTCCCTGAAAATTGGCTATCCGAACCAAATCTGATCGGTTGCCACGCTGACGACAGCCAACGCAAGTTCTAACTGGATACATTCTAATGCCTGCATTCCCTTAAGCTCTAGCCTTTAAGGTAACAGGCTATCTCGAAAGTTTATTCTTCGTCCTCTAAGTCATCAGCCATGATGTCGATCTTGGCTCCAGTTAGCTTGCTGGCAAGCCTAGAATTCTGTCCCTCTTTACCAATGGCTAGTGAAAGCTGGTATTCCGGCACTAGTACTCGGACCTTAGGGTGCTCTCCCCTAGCCGCTGTGCCATCATTGACAACAAAGGCTGCTGATACCTTAGCTGGAGATAGCGCTTGAGCAACAAATTGAGCAATATCGTCTGAGTAATCAACGATGTCAATCTTTTCTTCGTTCAGTTCCGCTGAAACTGCGCGAACTCTTTGACCCAACTCACCGATACAGGCACCCTTAGCATTTAGCCCTGCAACCGATGTTCTAACAGCGATTTTTGTGCGGTGCCCTGCTTCTCTAGCGACCTGAACGATTTCTACCTGACCACTTGCAATTTCAGGCACTTCAAGAGCAAAAAGCTTTCTGATAAGGCTTGGGTGGGTTCGAGACACATTTATCTGGACCTGACCTCTGACGTTTTTATCAACTTTGGTCACATAAAAACGCATTCTCTTACCGTGAGAGTAGTCCTCGCCAGGCACTTGCTCTTCAGGAGGCATGATCGCTTCTACATCGCCGATTTTTACATAAACCATGTAAGAACGAGGACCCTGCTGGATTTCACCGGCAACAATTTCTTCAACCTTGGACTTGAATTCTCCGTACTGACCTTCATCAGAGATTCCTCTGATGCGCTGAGCAATAACTTGCTTTGCTGCGTTTGCTGCAATTCGTCCAAAGTTAGCTGGAGTCTTATCTACTTCTGGAACCTTAGATCCATCAGGAAGAGTGAGAATTAAGTCGCCTGCCTCATCACGTTCTTCGGTATCTGGAACCATAATGACGATCTTGCCTGTTTTTTGATCAAGCACGGCACGAGCTGGATCGCTGTTACCAACACTCTTGTGATAGGCGGCTTCAACTGCGGCTTGAATAATTTCAACGAGTTCGTTGAAAGGAATTTCTCGATCTCTTTCTACAAGTCGAAGAGCACCTAAATCGATGTCCATGAAACGCCTCCTGGCCGCTAGTAAGTTATGCGAGCCACAAAGTTTTTAGCTAGGTGAGCTCGGTTACTGCCAATTCTACATTGACCGAGCGTCGGTCGCCAGAGCGTCTATCCCAAAGGTCAACCTCTCCGTTCTCAAGACCTCTACCAACAATGACAATTTGAGGGATACCTAGTAATTCAGCATCGCTGAACTTCACCCCTGGGCTGACCTTTAGACGGTCATCGAGAAGTACCGACTTACCCTTTGCCTCTAGTTCTTGAGCCAATCTAGCCGCAGTCTCGTAAATGACATCGTCTTTACCGGCTGCTACCACGTGAATATCAACCGGTGAAACAGAACTTGGCCAAATCAGACCCTTCTCGTCATTATTAGCTTCTGCGAGAACTGCAATTATGCGAGTAACACCAATTCCGTATGAGCCCATAGTGACAGTGACCAACTTGCCATTCTCGTCAAGGACCTTGAGATCCAACGCTGCAGCATATTTTCTACCCAGCTGGAAAACGTGACCTATTTCAATTCCTCTAGCCAATTCCAAAGGTCCACTGCCATCGGGAGCTGGATCGCCTGCTCTAATTTCGGCTAGATCAGCCACGCCATCGGCATTAAAGTCTCTACCCATAACCAAATTGAATGTGTGTTTGTCTTTTTCATTCGAACCAGCAATCCAAGATGTGCCTGCAACAACTCGCGGGTCCAAAAGATACCTAATCTTTGAATCTGCTTTCTCACCTAGGAATTGAGCGCCATTTTTGACCGGCCCCATAAATCCTTTAACCAACTGAGGATATTTAGCGAAATCTTCATCATTAGCTGTTTCAACTTCATAGCCTGCAAAAGCAATTTCAGCACGCTTCATTTCTAGTTCACGATCGCCAGGAATGCCGACTACAACTAAAGAACGTTTGTGATTGATGTCAGTTAATGCCAGCACAATGTGCTTGAGTGTCGAAGCTGCATTAACGTCTTTCATTCCAAGCGAATCGTTTGCGAATGTAACCACAGAGTTGATTGAAGTTGCATCAGGTGTCGAGTGAATTTCAGCTGCCGCTAAACCTTCGATACTTGAGCCAGCAGGTGCAGAAATAGTCACGGCCTCGACGTTAGCTGCATAACCGCCAGCAGAGCGCACGAAAGTATCTTCACCGATTGGTGAAGGTGATAAAAATTCTTCCGAAGCAGATCCACCCATGGCACCGGCATCTGCACGAACGATTACATATTCGATTCCGAGTCTTGTGAAGATTCTCTCGTAAGCATCTCTTTGTGCTTGATAAGAGGCAACTAGTCCTTCATCTGAAACATCAAAAGAGTAAGCGTCTTTCATTACAAACTCTCGACCACGAAGAAGACCTGCCCTAGGTCTTGCTTCATCACGATACTTGTTTTGGATTTGATACAGAGTTAGAGGCAGATCTTTATAGCTTGAGTAAAGGTCTTTAACTAGAAGTGTGAACATCTCTTCGTGAGTAGGAGCAAGCAGGTAATCTGCTTTCTTTCTATCTTGAAGGCGGAACAGGTTATCTCCGTATTCACTCCATCGTCCAGTTACCTCAAATGGTTCACGCGGAAGTAGTGCAGGAAAGAAGACTTCTTGCGCTCCAGCTGCGGCCATCTCTTCGCGAACTATCTGCTCAACTTTTGCCTTCACCGCAAGACCGAGGGGCAGCCAAGTGTAAATACCAGGTGCAGCTCTTCTGATGTAACCGGCTCTAACCAAAAGCTTGTGGCTATCAACTTCAGCCTCGGCAGGGTCTTCTCTAAGTGTTCGCAAGAACAACTGAGACATGCGAAGAATCATTATTAGTCCTTCTTCGCAACAACAACCTGAGGGCTACCAACCAAAGCTGGATCCATTTCAGCTGCTAGACGATTTGCTTCCTCAATCAAAGTTGCAACAATTTCACTTTCAGGCACAGTCTTGATTACTTCACCCTTAACAAAGATCTGGCCCTTGCCATTACCTGATGCAACTCCAAGATCTGCTTCCCTTGCTTCACCAGGACCGTTTACAACGCAACCCATAACAGCCACACGAAGTGGGACAGTCATGTTCTCAAGGCCTGCTGTTACATCTTCGGCCAACTTATAAACATCTACCTGTGCTCTTCCGCATGAAGGGCAAGAAACAATTTCAAACTTCCTAGGTCTTAGATTCAATGCTTCTAGAATCTTTGCGCCAACCTTGATCTCTTCTACCGGTGGAGCAGAAAGTGAAACGCGAATGGTGTCACCGATTCCCTTGCTCAAAAGAGCACCAAAAGCTACTGATGACTTAATGGTTCCTTGGAAAGCAGGACCTGCTTCGGTCACACCAAGGTGCAGCGGCCAATCACCTTGCTCAGCTAGTAACTCATATGCACGAACCATAACAACTGGGTCATTGTGCTTTACAGAAATTTTGAAATCGTGGAAGTCGTGCTCTTCGAATAGCGACGCTTCCCAAACAGCAGACTCAACCAGAGCTTCCGCAGTTGGCTTGCCATACTTTTGTAAAAGTCTTGGATCCAGAGAACCAGCATTTACTCCAATACGAATGGAAACTCCAGCGTCTTTAGCAGCTTTAGCGATTTCCCCTACCTTGTCATCAAACTGACGAATGTTTCCAGGATTTACACGAACTGCACCACAGCCTGCATCGATAGCTTGGAAAACATATTTAGGTTGGAAGTGAATATCCGCAATTACTGGAATCTGAGATTTTTTAGCAATGATTCGAAGAACATCTGCGTCTTCTTGAGTCGGGCAGGCAACGCGAACAATGTCACAACCAGTAGCGGTTAGTTCTGCGATTTGTTGAAGAGTACCGTTGATGTCGGTTGTCTGGGTAGTAGTCATGGACTGAACAGAAATAGGAGAATCGCTTCCTACTCCAACATTTCCAACTTTGATCTGACGAGTCTTACGTCTAGGAGTCAATACCGGTGGGGTATTTGGTAGCCCTAAATTGATTGCTGGCACTTGAAATCGCTTCTTCCTGATGCCTTAGCGGCATCGACATGAGACTAGTCTAAACGGCTCAGGGTTGCTGAGAGTTGAACCTAGATAGACACGGGATTCAAGATGTCCCTAAGGACTAGAACTATGGTTAGCGCAATTAGAAAGATCGCTACAAAGTAAGCCACTGGCATCATCTGACCTGTGTCCACTGGGCGATCCCACTTTTTGCCTCTAATCCTCCAGATTCCACGCTTGATTGACTCATAAACTGCGCCAGCAATGTGGCCGCCATCCAGAGGCACCAGTGGAACCATATTGAATACGAACAATGCCACATTCAAAGACATTAGAAGCCCCAGCTGAGAAAGCATTTTGTCTTCAAAGCTAATATCTGCGTTAGCTGCAATCTGGCCAGAGTATTGACCAAGCCCAATAATTGAAATGGCACCCTCTTCACTTCGAGGAGAACCTGGAGCGAGTTCATTAACCGCTTGACCGGCCTGCAGCGGAAGCTGAAGAATCATGTTTCCGGTTCCAACAAGCATTGACCATAACTGGTTCATTGCAACTGCTGGGCTCTGTTGGAAACGTTCAGCCTCAAGATAAACACCTAAATATGGTCTTGATGAACCGTTCAAAGTCATGAGCACTGGATCAATAGAAAGAGTAAGTTGCGAACCAGATCGTTCAACCACCATCTGAATCGTTCTGCCAACGGATTGATTAAGTTTTGCTTCGACATCAGACCAAAGCTTTACAGATTGACCATCAAAACTGAGTATCTTGTCCCCCGCCAGTAATCCGGCTTTGCTCGAAGGTGACGCAGGAACCGCTTCAGCACAATTTGGGTTTTCATCTGTTGGAACACAAGACACAATATCTCTAACCGTCGAGGTGCGCTCATAAGTTCCAAATCCCGAAAAAAGCACCAGTGCTAGCACCACTGCAATCAGTAAGTTTGCAAATGGACCACCGAACATAATGATTAGCTTTTTCCAAGGCGCTAGTTGGTAGAAAGTATTATCTTGATCTTCAGGTGCGATTTCCAAAAGTTCGGTTGGTTGCACTCTCGCGGTTATTCTCTGCCACCAATTCTTCTTTGCTGTTGGTTCTTGAGCTGGAGGCACCATACCAATCATCTGAATATATCCGCCAAGTGGTATTGCTTTTATCCCGTATTCAGTGTCTCCTCTTTTGCGTGAGAAAAGTGTTGGACCGAAACCAACCATGTATTTAGTTACTTTGACGCCAAACTTTTTTGCAGGAAGTAAGTGCCCTATCTCGTGCAGTGCAATTGACACCGCCAAACCAAGTAAAAGAAAAAGCCAACCGCTGATGTTGTTTATGAACTCCATTTGTCTAACCTAACTAAGTTGACTGACATTCAGTTCTTAACTTCTTTGAGCTATCAGTTGATTAGCAGTTTGCCTAGCCCAAAGTTCCGCTTCAAGAACTGATTCCAAAGTCATCTCAATAGAAGGTGTGTGACGTTGCACTACTTCTTCGATGATTTCAAGTATTTCTGGGAATGAGATTTTACGATCGTGGAAAGCATCAACAGCTTGCTCATTAGCAGCGTTGTATACCGCAGGGAAGGTCAGAGCAGCAGTACCTACCTGTCTAGCAATTTTTACTGCTTTGAAAACTTCTTCATCTAGAGGTTCAAAAGTCCAGGTATGCGCCTTGGTGAAATCCACCGGTGGACTCACATCATCAATTCGATTTGGCCAGGTCATACCCAAAGCAATCGGTAGTTTCATATCTGGTGGTGAACACTGCGCGATTATTGATCCGTCAACAAAACTAACCATTGAATGAACAACTGATTGCGGATGTACTGTCACATCTATTCTTTCGAAAGGAATCCCGAACAGTAAGTGCGCTTCAATAAGTTCTAAACCTTTATTGACCATGGTCGCTGAGTTAGTGGTGACAACTCTGCCCATAGTCCAAGTTGGATGCTTTAGTGCTTGCTCTGGAGTTACAGCTTTCAACTGATCTGAACTAAATCCTCTAAATGGCCCACCAGACGCAGTCAAAATTAGTTTTGCTACTTCTTGGGCATCGCCTGCAAGTAAGCATTGAGCCAGAGCTGAGTGCTCTGAATCAACAGGGACTATTTGCCCAGGAGCTGCAGCTTCGGTTACCAGCCTTCCACCGACTATCAGTGATTCTTTATTAGCCAAAGCAAGTCGTTTACCAGTTCGGAGGGTAGCTAAGGTGGGGGCAAGACCAATTGATCCAGTAATACCGTTGATAACAATATCGGCATCGATGCTTTCAATAAGTTCGGTTGCTGCCGCTGCCCCAATAACCACATTCTTATCTGGAACAGAAAACTTGTTTCCCTGCTCTTGCAGTAAATCCTTATTTGTGTTGCCAGCTAGCCCAACTACCTGGAACTTATCTGGGTTGGCTTCGATAATCTCCAGAGCCTGAGTACCAATAGAGCCTGTACTTCCGAGGATGATGATCTTCTTCATGACTCCATCTTGCCATCTAGCCAGTAAAACTCTGGCCAGTACAGCCTTCTGGCTAGATAAATCGGGCAGGCGTAGAATTAGCACATGACGATTGAACAAAAAAGACATCTGGTAACTGCTATTCCAGGACCTAAATCTCAGGCCCTGCACAAACACCGTTTAGAGCACGTAGGTCACGGTGTTGGTACAACACTTCCTGCATATATCGAGTCAGCTCACGGAGCTATCTTGGTTGATGTTGATGGCAACCAGTACATCGACATGGGTTCAGGTATCGGTGTTACAACTATCGGACACACTGATGCCGGTGTAGTTACTGCTGTCTCTGAACAAGTTGCAAAGCTAACTCACACACTCTTTACTGTCACACCATACATGCCATATGTTCAGGTTTGTGAAATCTTGAACCGTAACATGCCTGGTAACTTCGTCAAGCGATCAGCCTTGTTCAACTCAGGTGCGGAAGCAGTTGAAAACGCCATCAAGTTGGCTCGTAAGTTTACTAAGCGCAACGAAATTGCAGTATTCGATCACGCTTACCACGGTAGAACCAACCTAACCATGGCGATGAACTTCAAGAACATGCCATACGCAGATGGCTTTGGTCCTTTTGCTGGCAGTGTTACCCACGTTCCGATGTCTTATCCTTTCCATGACCCTGAGGGTATGACTGGAGAAGAAGCAGCTACCCGTGCTATCAACTACATGGAAAAGCGCATTGGAGCAAAGAACTTTGCTGCAGTTGTTATTGAACCTATTCAAGGTGAAGGTGGATTCATCGTTCCAGCCCCTGGCTTCCTAAAGACTCTTAGTGCTTGGACCCATGCCAATGGCATTGTTCTTGTTGCTGATGAAGTTCAGGCTGGTATTGCTAGAACTGGTAAGTGGTTTGCAACGAACCATGAAGAAGGCTTCGAACCAGATCTAATGACAATTGCTAAAGGTATCGCCGGTGGTATGCCTATCTCAGCTGTTGTTGGTAGAGCTGAAATCATGGACTCTTCTCACCCAGGTGGAATTGGTGGAACCTTCGGTGGTAACCCAGTTGCAGCAGCAGCTGCTATCTCAGTTCTAAAGCAGATCGAGGCCGGTGGAGTCCTAGAGAAGGCTCAGCACATTGAATCTGTAATGATGCCTCGACTTCTAGAGATGAAGGCTAAGTACCCGGTAATTGGTGAAGTGCGTGGACGCGGAGCCATGATTGCTATCGAATTTGTAGACCCTGGTACCAGAGTTCCAAACTCAGCTGCCGTTGATTCAGTTGTCAAGCATTCACATACCAACGGTGTAGTGATTTTGAATGCTGGAACCTATGGCAACGTAATTCGATTCCTACCTTCCCTTGCTATCAGCGATGAACTAATCCACGATGCGCTTGATGTTGTTGAAGCCGGTATCGCCAACCTATAAACAGAATCAGGACGATTCAAATGCACTCATATGCAAATAGAGAAAAACTGGCCCAACTTTTTGCAGATGAGGTGGCTCTGTTTGTAAGCAAGCACCCCGAATCTGCCAAACTCCATGAAAAGGCACAGAGTGCACTTATGGGTGGCGTGCCAATGTCTTGGATGTCAAAATGGCCTGGCCCGCACCCTGTTTATGTATCCCACGCCAAAGGTTCTAGATTCACCGATGTTGACGGGATTGAATATGTTGACTTCTGTCTAGGTGACACGGGGGCCATGGTCGGTCACTCCCCTGATGCTTCTGTCAAGGCAATTGCTGAGCAACTGAGCAAAGGCATCACTCTAATGCTGCCAACTGCCGATGCAGCTATTGCGGCTCAAACACTCTCTGATCGCTTTGGTATGACTAAGTGGCAGTTCACTCTAACTGCTACCGACGCCAACCGCCACATCTTGAGATATGCAAGACATGTAACTGGTAAGCACAAAGTGGTAGTCCACGACTACTGCTACCACGGTACAGTCGATGAAACTTTTGCAGTGCTAGATGATCAAGGCAACACAGTAAGTCGTGAAAACAACATCGGACCTCAGGTTGACCCAAGTGAAACAACAATCGTCGTCCCATTTAATGACTTAGCTGCTGCTGAAGCTGCCTTCGCTACAGGAGATGTAGCAGCCATGCTCATTGAGCCAGCAATGACTAACATCGGTATCGTACTGCCAGAGCCTGGCTACCTTGAAGGCCTTAGAGAACTTTGCACAAAATACGAAGTTATCCTCATCCACGATGAGACACACACTCTAAGTGAAGGCCCTGGCGGCATGACAGCTCGCAGAGGCTTGCGTCCGGACGCTGTTGTCCTAGGCAAAACTATTGGTGCAGGTATCCCTGCAGGTGCCTTCGGTATGAGTGCTGAGCTAACTGCAAAGATCCAAAAGAGTCTGCACCTTGAACACATCGACGTTGGTGGAGTTGGTGGAACCCTTGCTGGTAACGCTTTGTCAATGGCAGCTATTGCCGCCACACTAACTAAAGTTCTAACTCCTGAGGCTTTCAAATCTATGGAAGCACTTTGTGATGTATGGACAAAGAACGTTCAAGAATTGATTACAAAGTATGGCGCTCCATGGCAAGTTAGTCAGCTGGGTTCTAGAGCGGAATATTCATTTAGATCAGAGGCACCAAGCAATGGTAGGCAAGCAGCCGATGCTGATGACTTTGAATTGCAGCAGTATCTTCACATTCACGCACTAAACCGTGGAATATTGATGACGCCTTTTCACAATATGGCGCTTATGTCACCAGCACACACAATTGAAGATGTTGAAAGACACCGAGCTCACTTCGAAGAAGCTCTAATCTCTTTATTTGCCTAGTGCTTCTTCATAAGCATGCGGCGCTTGCGTTCGCCGTTGATTTGAGTCGCCAGCACAAGCAAGATCGCTGCTAGGAAGACGGCACTACCGATCACGTTTGCCTCTGCCGGCACACCTCTAGCTGCGGCTGTGTAAACATAGCGAGGGAAAGTCATGTCTGCCCCAGCATTGAAGTTGGTGATGATGAAATCATCAAAGCTCAGCGCAAAAGACAGCAGCGCTGCAGCAGCAATACCTGGCAGCAAGAGAGGGAAAGTTATCTTCCAGAACACCTGTCTTGGGTTTGCGTATAGATCTTTACCAGCTTCTTCTAAGACTGGGTCAAGGCTGGCAACTCTTGCCTTAACTGTGACCACCACAAAAGATAAACAGAACATGACGTGAGCCACAATAATTGTTCCGATACCCTTTTGCACACCTAGGTTAAAGAACTGTGAGGCGAGCCCTGCACCGAGGACAACTTCAGGAGTGGCCATAGGTAAGAACAAGAGCAGGTTAATTGATCTGCGGAACTTGAAGCGATATCTAACTAGAGCAATGGCAATTGCAGTCCCAAGAGCCGTAGCAGCAATAGTTGAAACAACTCCGATCAGAACTGAATTACCAAAGGCCTCACATACGCCTTCGCGCTGGCAAACATTGGTCCACTTATCAAATGTGAAACCGCGCCAGATTAGGTTTGTCTTCAATGAATCATTGAACGAGAATGCGAAAGTGTAGGCAATTGGAATCAAAAGGTAAATGAAAGCAAGAATTGCATAAAGCGGGAATGTGAGCTTACCTAAACTGATTTTCATTAGAGTAGGTCCTCCGTTCCAGATTTCTTAACGTAGCCCGCAACCAAAATCAGAATCGCACCCATCAGTAGCACAGATAGCGCAGATGCTGAAGGGTAGTCGTTGATCTGGAGGTAGTTAGCTTCAATTACGTTACCCAGCATTGCTGTTGAGCTTGAACCTAGGAAGTCTCCCGAAGCATTGATATAGTCACCGGCTATCGGAATAAATGTAAGTAGCGTTCCAGAGATGATGCCAGGCATTGAAAGTGGCAGAGTTACTTTTCTAAACACTTTTGAAGGTGAAGCGTAGAGATCTGATCCTGCCTCTAGATATCTGGTGTCCAGTCTTTCCAACGAAGTGTAAAGCGGCAATGTCATAAACGGAATGAAGTTGTAGGTCAGACCAAAGATAACCATGAAAGGTGTTCCAACTACATACTGGTCAGATTCGAGTAAGCCAGTTTGCTGAAGAGTTGTCACAATCCATGACTCATTTGAGAAAATCTGTTTCCAAGCCAAAGTTCTCAACAGGAATGAGATAAAGAATGGAGCAATAACCAAGGTAAGCATCAGTTTTTGCAGAAGTGGATAAGGTCTAGCCTTCACACCAATGAAATATGCCAAAGGGTATGAAATCATAAGCGCAAGAATTGTTGCAATCAACGCGTAGCCAAATGAACGCATCATGTGTGGGAAATATTCCGAGATAACTAGAACATAGTTGTTTATTTCAAAAGCTGGAATGTAATCGCCAATTCCGCCATAAGGGTCTTGGGCTTGTAGTGAAACCATGATCAAAGCAATCAGCGGAGTCAGGAAGAACGCTCCCAGATAAGCAAGCCCAGGTGCCAGTAGCGCAATAACTACTTTGCCTGTTTTCTTTGGCTTTGAAGAGCCATTTGACTTGGTTGAACTGAAAGCTGCAAAGGCCATCTCAGCTAAGCCACTTCGCCAGTGTTCGGAAGATCTGATAGGCCAAAGCTGTGCTCAACAGACCAAGAAACCCAAACCTTCTCGCCTAGCTCGGTTACTGGGGACTTACCAACATTTTGTGCAAAGACAGTTATGTTGCCAAGAGCAGGAACTTCAATTAGGTACTGGTTACTCACACCGGTAAATCTAATGTCAATGATTTCACCAGGTCCGATGATGTTAGTTGATGAGCTAGCTGTAGGTTTCTTGTTTGTGAAAGTTGCCTTCTCCGGTCTGAAACCAATTGCGATCTTTCCAGTGTGCTTTTCAGCTCTAGTCTTAGGAACAGAAATCTTGTTTCCTGCAACTTCAATACTCACTGAGTTAGCAGAGGTTGATTCAACGTTTCCAACAAGAAGATTTGACTGACCAAGGAACTTAGAAACGAAAACAGTCTTAGGTCTGTCATATAGAGCTTCAGGCGCACCCATCTGCTCAATACGACCCTTGTTCATAACCGCAACAGTGTCGGCCATGTCCATGGCTTCTTCTTGGTCGTGCGTTACGTGCAAGAAAGTAAGGCCTACTTCCATTTGAATAGCCTTTAGTTCAATCTGCATTTCACGACGGAGCTTTAGATCCAGCGCTCCCAATGGTTCATCTAGCAAAAGTAGTGACGGTCTGTTCACCAAAGCTCTGGCCAGAGCAACACGTTGCTGCTGTCCACCAGATAACTGCTGTGGCTTACGGTCAGCAAGGTGAGCAAGCTGAACTAGGTTTAGCGCTTCCTTGGCTTTAACTAATGGCTCATCAATTTTTCTCTGACGCAAACCAAATGCTACGTTTTCCAAAACATTCATGTGCGGGAAAAGAGCATATGACTGAAAAACGGTGTTTACTGGACGCTCGTGAGGCTTGGTTTCTGTTTCGTCTTCGCCACCAATGAAGATCTGCCCTGAGGTAGGAGTTTCCAAACCTGCGACAAGTCGCAAAGTAGTTGTTTTACCGCAACCAGAAGGACCTAGTAGAGCAAAGAACTCCCCGGCTGGAACATGTAGGTCAAGTTCTTCAATTGCTGTAAAACCAGGGAACTCTTTACGGATCTTCTTTAGTTCTAAGTCAGCTCCGCGGGCAATAAATTCCTTTGCCACTACGCGCCTAGTTTAATCTTTTGGAAAGCCTTAGTGAAAGCCTGCTCCTCTTTAGAATCAAGAGATCTAAAGCCCTGAGTTAGAGAAAGGAATTCTTCGCTAGGGAAAATCAACTGGTTCTCAGCAAGAGCTGGATCTAGTTTCATTGCCTCTTCCTTAGCGCCAACTACCGGTGTGATGTAGTTCACGTAAGCAGCTAGCACAGCAGCGTTGTATGGGTCGTAGTAGAAGTTCATTAGCTTCTCAGCGTTCTTCTTGTGGGTTGCACCCATAGGAATAACAAAGCAGTCAGCTGAGATAGTTCCACCTGATTCAGGTAGAACGAAACCAAAGCGGTCGTAACCTGCTTCTGCGTTCAACTGGATGATGTCACCTGACCAAGCGATAGCAACAATGGTGTCTCCATTTACAAGATCATCCTTGTAGCTGTTTCCCTTGATGCGAGCAATCTGACCTTCAGTAACCTTCTGACCAATTACATCGATGGCACTCATGAATGCGTCCTCGGTGAGGCTGTTAGCGTCACCGATCTTTACACCCTGGTCCATCAAAACAATTCCAACAGTGTCGCGCATTTCGCTAAGAACACCAATGCGTCCCTTAAGTGCTGGATCCCAAAGGTCAGCTAGAACAGCAGGAGCTTCTTTACCCGTAGCGTCCTTGTATGCCTTCTTATCGAAAGCAAAACCAGCAAGAATACCCTGATAAGGAAGAGACATTGTTCGCTGAGGGTCATATGCCTCACCTAGGTAAGCCGGCTGAACGTTCTTCTTGTTTGGAAGTTCTGCTTCGTCAAAAGTTTGCACATAACCTGCGTTAATCCAACGAGCCGCCATCCATGAAGTTGGGCAGGTCAGGTCTGCACCAATGTCTTGCCCTAGAGCTAGCTGGTCTTTAACTTTTCCGAAATAAGAGTCATTGTCGTCATAGTCTTCGCGATAGGTAACAGAGATACCAGTTTCGCTTTGGAACTTCTCAAGAGTTGGGTAGTTACCTGCGTCATCAACATCAACATATAGTGACCAGTTGCTCCAGATTAGAGATGGGTCAGAATCGCTAACGTCTGTAGCTGGAGTTAGCTGTGCTTTTTCTGATGGAGCACATGCAGCAAGCAAAGCAGCAGCTGAAGTTGCAACAGCACCACCTAAAACAGCACGTCGGGTTACTTTATGAGCCAAAGCAGCTTTGACCATTTCGCGTAGTTGTGGATCGTCTGGAAGGTTTTGGTTCATAACCTTTTGCTCCTTAGATATAAAAGGGCCGTCAGACGGCCGTTTGGGCACCGACTGCGCGAAAGAACGCATTGCTTAAAATAATGCCACACCTCAAGGGTTTTATTGACCAAATCCCCCATATCCAAAGGTCCTGATTCCTGAGAGTTGTAGGTCCTCGCCAGTCTCTTCCAAGCCATTTTCTTGGGGTATTCTTGGAAGTGGTTAGGGCAAAGTAGCCGTGGCCCAGAGGAGAATCATGAAGATCGCTGTTCCTGCAGAGATCAAAAATAACGAATTCCGCGTTGCAATTACCCCAGCGGGAGTTCATGAACTCGTAGCTTCAGGCCACGAGGTTTACATTCAATCAGGAGCCGGAAAAGGCTCAAGCATTTCAGACCAGGACTACTCTTCCGCTGGTGCGACCATACTTCCAGACGCTGCAGCCACTTGGGGTAAGGCAGAGATGATTCTTAAGGTCAAAGAGCCGATAGCTAGTGAATACGGTTACCTTCGAGAAGGCCTTGTTCTCTTTACTTATCTTCACCTAGCAGCAGACCTCGAGCTAACTAAAGAGCTGGTTGCTAAAAAGGTAACTTCAATCGCTTACGAGACTGTCCAAACTCCAAACAGGCAATTGCCGCTTCTAGCACCAATGAGTGAAGTGGCCGGAAGATTATCTGCCCTAGTGGGAGCACAAACTCTATTTGCTCAAAACGGCGGTCACGGAATCCTTCTTGGTGGAGTTCCTGGCACAAGACCTGCAAAAGTAGTAGTTCTAGGTGGTGGTGTTGCCGGCACTAATGCAATTGCCATGGCAGTTGGTCTTGGTGCTGAGGTTACTGTTCTCGATACAAACATCAACAGACTTAGAGAACTAGATGCCCTTTATGCAGGAAGACTTAGAACTCTTGCTAGCAACACCTTCGAAATTGACAGAGCAGTAACCGAAGCTGACCTAGTTATCGGATCAGTTCTCATCCCTGGAGCTAAAGCACCGAAACTTGTAACCAATGCTTTGGTAAAGAAGATGAAGCCTGGATCAGTGTTGGTTGATATCGCCATCGATCAAGGTGGCTGTTTTGAAGATTCCAAGCCGACAACACATGCCGACCCTACATTCAAAGTTCACAACTCTGTTTTTTATTGTGTAGCGAACATGCCAGGTGCGGTGGCTCACACCTCAACCTATGCGCTGACTAATGCAACTTTGAGTTATGCCAAAGCTCTGGCAAACAAGGGTTGGTTGGCTGCTTGCAAGCAAGATACTGCCCTAG
>Ga0304730_1000722_pt1 | contig 27424 bp, 35 predicted proteins | sample M_130628_MF_Meta_FD_190474 | JGI IMG/M metagenome (GOLD analysis project Ga0304730, IMG submission 190474) | Freshwater microbial communities from Lake Montjoie, Canada to study carbon cycling - M_130628_MF_MetaG (v2) (version 2) | ecosystem: Environmental > Aquatic > Freshwater > Lake | place...
TATTTAATTAAAATATCATGATATTTTTGCCAGAACATTTTAAATAGTTATAATAAGAAACTCCACAACCTGGATTCGAACCAGGGACCAAGTGATTAACAGTCACCGACTCTACCGCTGAGCTATTATGGAATAAATTATCCCAAAAAGGGAAAGCGAAATAGCGGATTTGAACCGCTGACATCTAACTTGGAAGGATAGCGTTCTACCACTGAACTAATTTCGCATAAAGTAATCATAAATTATTTCATTGTGTTTGTCAAGAGCCCCCATTCAGAATTGAACTGAACTCTCCGCTTTACAAGAGCGGTACATCGCCACTTAATGCTTATAGGGCATAAAAAAGGGGCACGAATACCCCTCAATTTAATTCGTCAGAGTTCTATACCAAAGAAGGTACAGAAGTCCTCGAAAATGCAACAATTTTGTTTGCGTTTGTTTGTTTGTTCCGTCAACAGATAAAACCTTTATACCCCGTCGAAACCTTGGCATCCCCGTGCAATGGAGATGAGCGGAGTTGAACCGCTGTCCGAAGCATCAGAATTCTTATCCTCTTGAACATCAATATTTATAGCACGATTTATGGGGAGGTGTCAAATATCGGTGTAGCGGGATTCGAACTCGCACTGGAGCGATTTTAAGTCGCTTATCTCTGCCGTTGGATTACACACCGGAGCGTCCCGAGCTGGATTCGAACCAGCGACCAATTCATTAGAAGTGAATTGCTCTAATCCACTGAGCTATCGGGACATAAACCTAATATATCACTTTTTAGGACACGAGTCAACCCAAGGAGCACAGATTCTTAGTTCACCTCCGAGTGCCTTACAGTCTTTAGTATAGCACACGGATTTGTCTATTGGATATTCGACATATCTTTGTTCGTATTTCTTATCATACTCGGAAATAATCCGATTATACTTTGGATTTACGGCATCGATTGCCCTGTTCAAATCTCCTTTGATTCTGCGATCTAAAAGAATTGGGTCAGTAATAATCCAATCATTCAAAGGTTTTCCTGGTATTTTTCTTTGAATTTGATCGACAATATCGTAAATTTGTTCTTCAGGAATATGAATACACTGCGATATTCCCGTTACAACAGAAGTCAATATGACTCCTATAATCGCATATCTAAAAATACTTGATTTCTTTTTACCAAATTGGAAATCAAATTTCATAGACAATCAAGATGCCTTTGCTTCCTTACGGGCATTCTTCTCTTCGGTGATTTCGATTCTTCTTTCCTTTACAGCTTTAGCAACTTCTTGAAGTGCCTTACGAGCACGAGTTCCTGCAGCATTATTTCCTGCAACAAACTTATCATCCTCATCTTTCCATGCATCTACAGCATCCAAAAGTTTTTGTATTGTTTCTGACATTTTTTATAAAAAGTGATTACATTTATATATAAAACAAAAAAAGTGGGGAGGTTTCTCCCCACCAATCAATTTAGGTATCAAGTACCATCTTGTTGGCATAACGATAGGCAAAGTCGGTACGAGCACCGTGATGCCCCCAACGTATCCATCTTGATGCAAGACCCATATAACTGTCAATGGATCTTCCAGGGGTCTTCATTCCCCTCTCAATCATCTTCCAGTCACTCTCATTCAACATATAGTTGAGTTGAGTATCAAGTGAAGATGGACTACCACCAAGACGGGCAGCATGATTTCCTAAACCATTATATCGTGAAGAATCTGTCCACTGAATTAATCCATATCCTCCACTTCCACAAGACTCATATTTTATTCTTGCACCACCTTCACAAATATTGGGAACAAATCCAGATTCCTGTTTTATGTTTCCCATAATGGTGGCAAGGGCATTCTTATCTTTGATTCCTTGTTTTTGTAAGAAATTCAAAGCATAAGTTTCTGTTTGATTACACCCCTTACATATCCAAATCTTTTCTTTATTTTCGACCTTCGTTTCTGTAATGTTTAGTTTTTCAGATTTGGTGTCTTTCTGATTCGAGAAGTCTTGAACAGATAGTTCGAGTCCTTCTTTTTCAGGTACTGGTGGATCACTCACTGGTAAGAGTAGTGGTGATGAAAACGCAGTTAAGACTGAAAGGAGTGTAATTGTTGAAAATAGCATTAAGTTTAATAGAATTCGGCATCCGTATAGAAGAGGGGTACACCACCTCTCTCGAAGGGCATCTTCCACGGCTCTAGGTTGTCACGTCAAAATCTCATAGTAAAAAAGCAATCTTTTTAAGGATTGCTTAACAATTATATTTTATTATTTAGGTTTTGTCAAGAATCTGGTTTACCGAACATCAATTTCCTGATCTCCAAAGGTACTATCATCTTCCAGGCAAATATAAGAAATCTCATCTTGACCCTCAAGATCTAACCATTCCTCAAATTCACCTGCGATGGCACGGGCAGTATCATAATCCTCTGCTGTTCGAATTCGTTCAATTGCCCAGTCACGAACCCGCACAATGGGTTCAATTTGTGTTTCCATAATAATCTTTTCGGAAGTATCGAGAGAGGATATTGCTATTATACCAGGCTGGTGTTCCGTCGTCAAGGGATTCTGTGAGGACGTTGTTGATAAAGAGTTGTCGGGTCTCTTCGAAATTTGTTTTTCCTTTTGTTCTGTGAAGTGAAAGAATATTTCTTGTAAAATTTTCTTTACCAAATTTCTGAATGTCTTCTTTAAGTTCCGGACAGGATCCATAATATTTCTTCCAATCTGACTCTGATTTTACTTTTCTATTTTTTCCTTTTGGTGTTCTGAACTGCCACAGATACTTTCTACCAATATAACTCCGATGATTGAGAGTATTTCGTATAAGATATACAAACCCGTAATAATCTTGGATCTGATCTGAGTCAAATATTTTCTCTTCATAAATCCAAGGATTATCGTAGTTACATCCTATACTCATCAATAATGTTAAGAACTTCGTCCAAATATTTATGAGCCAGAACCTTGGGATTCGTAATAAGTTGATTTACTTGATCTTCATATAACTTATGTTTTAATTTCAATACACGAACTTTGAGTTCGTCTTTACTCATTTCATTTCTTGGCATAAAAAAGGGGAGTGTTGATTACTCCCCTATCTATACTTGATATTAAAGTTTGAAACCGCTGAATGTGTCTTTTTTCACATCTTGTCTGATTCCACCAACCACATAACTTTCAACTTCCGTTTCCTGGGGTGCAACCTGGAGACCTTTAGAGGAAATCCAGTGCTGAGTCCAAGGAAGTGGGTTATTGTTTGCTGCAATATCATATTGTGGTTTTAATCCTATTGCCTTGAGTCTGCGATTTGCAATCCACTCAACATATTGCTGAAGAAGTTTATCGTTTAATCCGATCATACTACCATCCTTAAAAAGATAGTCAGCCCATCTTTTCTCTTCGTTGACGGCACGATCAAACATTGCATAAACCCACTCTTCTTCTTCCTTTGCAATCTGTTGCATTTCGGGATCATCACCTTCTCTCCACTTATTCATAATATTTTGAGTAAGTGCTAGATGTTGATTTTCGTCTCTTGCGATAAGGCTAATGATTTTAGCTGATCCTTCCATAAGCTTAAGTTCGCCAAAGGCGAAACTACAAGCAAAACTAACGTAAAACCGAATTCCCTCAAGAATGTTAACATTTGCAATTGCTCTGTACAACTTTCTTTTGACATCATTGAGTGTATCTTTTGCGAGAGGAACGTCTTCAAGTTGATACATCCATTGATTGGATGCTCCATAATTCTGTGCTGCGGTTATAAAATCATCATATGATTCTGTAACACTCTTAGCGCGTTCAAGAATGCGCTCATCAGTAATAATTGTATCAAACACTTCAGATGGATCTGAGTATATGTTTTTGATTATATACGTATAAGAACGACTATGAATCATCTCCATGAACTCCCAGACAGTCATACATGCTTCCAGTTCCGGTAAAGAACAATATGGAAGAAATGCTAATCCGGGACCACGACCCTGTACACTATCTAGCATAATTTGGTACTTCAAATTAGATGTGTAGATATGTTTTTGTTCGTCTCTTAACGTTTGATAATCACCTCGATCCTTTTGCAAGGAAACCTCTTCAGGTCTCCAAAAATACCCTAGTTGCTGAGTTGTTAACTTGTCAAAGATTGGATACTTATAAGAATCATAACGTTGAATTCCCAAAGGTTTTCCAAAAAACATTGGTTGTTTTTTGTTGTTGACTTGTTCTGTATTGAAAACAGTCATGCCTTTGACTTGCATCTTGTTCTCCGTGGAAGAAACTTTAGATTGTACAAGATTCACACTCTCCCTCCTCTACTTTGCTTAACTCATGAATTAGGTCATTTAAACTGGGTTTCTTTTCTTCTATCACTTCATCAGTTTTAATGTCATAGGTATTCTGATAGTAAGAAGTTTTCCACCCATACTTGTATGTAGTCAGAAAATCATTTGCCATTATTGAAACTGGAACTTCATTGTCTGAATAATTTTCTGGATTATAAGACCAGTTTCCAGAGATGGCCTGGTCAAAAAATTTCTGCATCATCGCAACAATTTTAATATATCCATCATTACTTTTCATATCCCAGAGCAACGTATAATTATTTTTAAGTGTTGCGTATTGAGGAACAATTTGTTTCAGTGGACCCTTCTTGGATTTCTTGATGGATAGAAATCCCCGAGGAGGTTCGATACCATTAGTTGCGTTAGATACCACAGAACTGCTCTCGGAAGGCATCTGTGCGGACAGTGTGGAGTGTCTGAGACCGTGTTTCAGAATCGATGATCTGAGTCTTTCCCAATCGTGTTGAAGTTTGACTGAAGAGATTTCATCCACATCTTTCTTATAGGTATCAATCGGGAGTAGACCTTGAGAATACTTGGTGCGTCCAAAAGATTCACAGTATCCCTTTTCTTGAGCAATCTTATTTGATGCCTTGAGAAGAAAATATTGAAAGGATTCTGAAAGTCCGTGAACCGCATCCCATGCTCCTTGAGAGTCGTATTTGAACCCCAGTTTGGCAAGGTAATGTGCCAGACCAATATAACCGATTCCAAGAGATCTACGTGCCTTTGTGGCAACTTCTGCTGCCAGTACAGGATACTTTTGATAATCTATCAGTTCTTCGAGAGCACGAACAGAAAGTTCACAAAGTTCTTCGAGTTCTTCATCGGACTTGACTTTACCAACATTAATGGCAGAAAGAATACACAGTGCGATTTCTCCTGTGGTTTCATCAATATGCTGAATTGGAAATGTTGGCAAAGTAATTTCTTGGCAAAGATTACTCATCTCAATCTTATCAATAAAAGAACTATGAGTATTACAGTGATCTATATTCATAATATAGATTCTACCCGTTTCTGCTCTTTCTTTGAGAAGATTGAGAATAAGTTCTTGTGCTTTAACAGTCTTCTTTGGAATGGATGGATTGTTCTCAAATCCAAGGTAGAGACAGTCAAACTCAATTGTTCCGAAAGAATCATATAGTCCAGGTACATCGTGCGGGGAGAAAAGCGTAATCTCACCATCTTGAATAAATCTTTCATAAAATATTCTACTAATTTGAATTGAATAATCTAACTTACGAACACGATTGTCTTCCGTACCTTTGTTATTTTTGAGAACTAATATATCATTTATTTCTTGGTGCCAGATTGGAAAGTGGACAGTAGCACTTCCACCACGAATCCCGTTTTGTGTACAGCACCTAACAGTTGACTCAAACTTTTTGAGGAATGGGATAACACCTGTATGCTGAACTTCTCCACCTCGGATTTTACTGTTGATGCCACGGATTCTGCCTGCGTTGATACCGATACCAGCCCTTTGTGAGACATACCTGCCAATAGCCATATCACTGCTAAAGATACTATCGAGGGAGTCATCAACATCAACCAGAACACAAGATGCAAATTGACGAAGGGGGGTTCTGACCCCTGCCATGATTGGTGTCGGAATGTTGATTCTGTGTCTTGATATTGCGTCATAATACCTCTTGACGTATGAAAGTCTGGTTTCTTTGGGATATTCCGCAAATATTGTGAGTGCGATCATAACGTACATAAACTGTGGAGTCTCATATACTCCACCACCACTACGATCCTGTACAAGATACTTATCAACTACCTGACGCAATCCTGCGTAGGTAAACAGATAATCACGATCATGACGAATAAATGAATTTACAGCATCAATATCTTCCTTGGAGTATTTATTGTAAATATCAGAATCATAAACTTCTGAGGAAACGCAGTCCATAATATGTTTCTCAAGATGTGGAAGTTCCTGCATCTTTCCATAAAGTTGCTTACGAATTGAAAATAGAAGCAGACGAGCAGCAACAAATTGATAGTTCGGATGTTCTAAATCAATCAAATCTGATGCAGAACGAATCAGAATCTCCTGAATTTCTGAAGTTGTAATGCCGTCATAAAACTGAATTCCAGACTGTATCTCAACTTGTGATGCAGAAACCCCTGCAAGACCCTTACATGCTTCATCAACCATTAAATGCATCTTATCAAGATCTATTTGCTCAACGTGACCACTTCTTTTTTTAACCTTAAGACCGTTACTCATATTTTTTTCCAAGTAGTAAATTTAAGTGTTGCTTCTAATCCTACATATGTATTTGATTCAATCATTTCCTTAACGTTGTGTCCAGAAAGAATCATATCATTAATATCTTTTTCGTGAATATTATTGGGCCAGATTACAACTTTTTCTCCACGATCAATGCACTTTGAGATTCTTGAGTGAATTTCAGAATTTCGTGGTTCATTATCATAGATCCACACAGGATCGCAAATCCCCCACTTACTAATATCACCATCAGCTCCGCACAGAGCAATCGCATTTGAAAGGAATGTGGAATCAAACGGTCCTTCAGTAACGTAAACAGTTTCGTCTTTTTTAACATCATCAAGTCCATAAATTTTTGGTGCATCTTCGTAGAGCATTACAGTAATATATTTAATCTTATTAATACCCAGCGATCTTCCCTGAAATCCAATTAAAGTCTTTTCATAAAACATTGGAATGATGATCCTTGGTTCATCATACTTCGTATCATCAAAGGTTTTTTTAAGAGAATTTGTCCATTTCTTAAACTTTTCGGCATAATAAAACTTATCTGGATTTAATTTTCTACCTTGTAAATATCCAGATGCACTTGAGTTTTCAGATGCTCTTGGTAAATCTATCTTTGATTTGAATTCAGGAGTCTTAAATTCAAATTTAGGTTCTTCAACCACAAAGTTTTTACCGGTGTGTCCTTCTTTAAACTTCTCAAAAGAATATTGTTTGTGAATCTCTACATCAATCTGTTTTAGAAAATTGCTAAAAGAGATGTTGATACCACAATTGTGACACTTGAAGTTTGTATTATTTTTGACCTGATACAAATACCCCCGTGCCTTACTTTTGTTTTTTTGAGAATCTCCACAAATCGGACAACGAAAGTTATAAAGATTATTCTTGACTCTTTTAAACTTCTGAAAACGAGCAGAAATCAGATTGATGTATTTTACATCAATAAAATCCATAATAAAAAGATAATCATTAATACCAGTATAACAGATTATCAAATCTTGTCAAGACATAGACTTGTAATGATTGCTGTCCACTTGACAATTGAATTGGTAAGTTTTTGAAGTGAATAGATTGTCGTTTTCTTTTGAGTTTTCATTGGCCTGAAATAATGCCAACACTCTTTTATTTATTTTATACGAGTCTGTTCTATACGACGATGATCTTCCATTCCACTTGGAGTAAACCAACCAGATGCCAAACTTGCAAAAAGTGCTACTAATACAGTTAGAACTGCTCCGGTACCAACAGTCATCCATTTGATTTTTGAAATTTCACCAACTTGATCTTCCAAACCATCAATTCTATCCGATGTTTTTTTATGCTCTTTTTGATTTTCTTCTTTAAGGTTATCAATCATTTTTAAAATTAAGTCATCGGTTCTTTGACCATATTCAATTTTTTCATCGTGAACTGCAAGCATTTTAATTACATTCGTATTAACTTCACTCATTTTTTGAATCGCATCATCAAGTTTGTTGACTATATTTGCAAAGTCAGCAAACTTTTGTTCTAATACGGCAACTTTTACGATTTCTTCTGACATTTTTTTAAGAGCAAAGTTAATATGTTAGATAAGGAGCACTTTGCAAATATTAATTATCATCTGTGACTATTTATTCTTTAAATAATCCAACCAAGGTTTTCTCTTTCCCTTAAAAAACTTCTTTGGTTTCATTGTGGGATCAAATCCGGCAACCGGTCCTTGTGGATTTGCAGATCCACTAAATCCACCTTGAGAACCTGGAGCATTTGCTACCATATTTTCTCTAATAATAGAAATTATTCTATTCAGTGCCTTTTTTTCCATTATAGATTTTGTAAAGTTCTTCTAGACAATCTAAATCAACCTGAATATTATGAATATCTGATTTTGGATACTCTGGAAGTTTTCCAAGAAAAATAATAAAACTTTTAATAGGAGACCAAAGTTCTTTTTCAATTTTGAAAAATAACATTGGTGTTGTTGCCTCACCAAAAATATTATAAAGAATAATGAAATGATTTAGAAGAAGATGAATTTTTAGTTCATCTCCATTCTTATACTTTCGCAGCAACCTTTTAATATATTTAAAATGATTTAAATCTTTATCAAAATCTTCTTTTGTTACTGCCTGTGGGTTTTCATAATTTTTAACTGCGAAGAGAAGAAAATTATCACTATTCAATTCATTAAAAATCATATCATGCAGTTACAGTTAATGTTGTGGTTCCAATACCAACTCCAGAGAATACTGTTCCTGCACCACCAACATTACGAATAATATCAGAAGTGAATGAACTCGTCACACCGGCACCACCGGAAACATCAGTAATCACTCCAATAAATCCTCTTGGTACATCAATAAACAGTTTAGTTGCATTCGTGCGAGTGCTGAATGTCACTACAGTTCCAATACCAATCACACTTGCAACTGTAGATGCAGTACCAATTTGAACAAATGTAGATGCAACAGAAACAATTGGTCTAGTGGTAATTGTACCTGGTCCTACTACACTGATGGAACTTACACCGGCAACAACTCCGGTTGTATCAGCAACAAAAATATTGGTTGCTCCAATTGCAACGGTTGCATTAATAGTTGTTGTAAGGAAATTCACATTTGCAGCAAGAACCGTAGATGGTGCGGTGAATGCAAATGCTACACGATTTGTAATCTGTCCGTTAAAACTTGTATTACCAACAATTCCAGTACCATTAATATAATTAAAGACAGTAGATCCGTTCGAAAAAGATCCTGCTGTTGCAACAATCGCAGTTGTTTCGTTTGCATTATTTGCATCAAGGGCACGAAGGCGAACTGTTGCACCTGCAGAAACATACACTAGTTCATTAAATACTAAATGAACATATCCAGTTGAACCAGTTGTAATTCCAGTAGTTCCACCAGCACCAATAGAAATCGGAGAAGCAAGATTTACATCTTCAAAGAAAACAGCAACTGGGGTTGCAATTGCAAGTCCAGTAGATCCAAGGTCAGATGGAACACCAGCAGTATTCAGACCTGCAACTGGAATAAGTATCTCATCATAATAATCTGTAGAGAGACCTGATTGTTGAGAAGTACCATATTTCCTATAAACCCATCCACGAACGTCTGCAAAGCAGTTGTGTGGAGTGTTATTTCTATCAGTGTCCTGTAAAAACTTGGGAATAGCATAATTATTATCAGATGTTTCAGTAGTCGTGGAAATTCCCCAGAGTGCCATTCTTTTTACCTATAATTCGTTAATCTAAAAAGTATTTATAAAAAAAGAGACCTCGTTAATTTGAGAGTCTCTTTATTTTTTTGCAATAATCATCAAAACATTTCTGACAAATTGATAAACACTATTTGCCTTTATGTTTTGATTTTGCCCAATGTATTCTGATAGGGAGAATAACAGTCCAAAGGCAACTGTGAATCCCCAGTTTGCGAGAAAGCAAGTAATCACTTACAGTTCTTCAGAAGAGCAACTCTTACAGTAGAGGCAATTACATTATCAATATCATTATCAGTGGTCTTTACATAACGGTCAATCAAATCTACAACCAGTTTCTTTACCTGGCAGGAATTGAGAAACTGAATCAAAATTGGCTTAATTAAATTTACTACGTTTGCCATTTTAAAAATCCTATTACAACAATTCTATTTAGAGATTTTACCTAATTTTAACTATTTTTTAGGATGCATAACTTTTTTAGGGTCATAGTTAGGACTATTAGGATTACTGGGAGAATTCTTCCACCCTTTTTCAAACGCAGGAGTGTTCATTGCATTTACTCTATCAACAAACATTTTTGTATTATCCTGTCGTTCCACTTCAGAAATCTGCTCACCTTCTGGTTGATAAGATGCTTCTAAAGGAAGTTTTCCAGACTTCTGCATTTGAAGTTTTTGACGATCAATTTGCTGCTTTTTTTGCTGAATCATTTTTAGGTTAGCAATCTTAGACTTGTCCAGAAGTTCTTTTTTTTTGTCTACCATAGAATTTACTGGTTCTGTGGTGGGTTCAGGAAGCATTTGTTCCGAAACTTTCTTTTCTGGAAGTCCTTTGTGCTTTGTCTTTGCAAAATCCTTTGCTTGTTTCGTAGTCATTCCTGCAGCAGCAGATGCAACTTCTGATGATGGTGCTTTCATTTCACCACTTTTTGTTGCATAAACCATACCCATAAAACGTTGTTGGGCTTTGCTTAGTGCCTTTTCATCAATCTGCATTTGCTCATTCTGAATAGAACCAATCAGATCGTCAAGTTTAGATCTTTTTCTTTTTGGTGCTGGTTTTGCCTTTGCCTTTGGTGCTGGTGCTGGTTTTGCCTTCTTTTGAGTGGGTGGGGTATAAGAACCACTACTTACTCTTTCCTTGGTTCCTGCACCTGCACCACGATATGTTGATGCAGATCTAGGTTTTGTCTGTGCAGGACTTGGAGTAGTGTCTCCACCTTCCATTTTACGAGCAACACCCAGAGCACCCTTTGCGACTTTTCTTGCTCCTGTTGCGACTGCTTGTTTTGCCGACTTCTTAAGGTTAGAAAGATATTTTTTTGCTGTTCCTAAAAGTCCTTGCTTTTTCTTTTCTGTGGTCGGAGTATCGTGTCCAAAAGTAACCTTTGCTTCGGTTAGAGCATATTCAAGTGCCTCTTCAATTTCATCCTCATCATATCCGTCATCTAAAAGTTCAGTATAAACATTTTCAACAATATAATCCAACTCATCAAGTTCAACAATTTCAAGCAGAGTTCCACCAAGATTTTCTACAGAATCTTTGATTGTTGGATTAATCGTGATTTTGTTTTTTATATTTTTTTTTTCTTCAACTTTTTTTGCTGCCTCAATATCATCCATTACTTCGGCAAGGTCATTTCTCCAGTTTGAGAAACCTTCCTTCACTTTCTTCTTTGAGATTGCCTTACCAACTACTTTGCGACGATTGTGAAGATACTTATCTGACTTATCGGTATCACCATCATTATCAATATCAGCATCTTCTTGGCCTACTGGGTCAAGTTTTTTCTTTGCCTCACCAACAAACTCTTCATTATGTGCTGGTGATTTCCCCAGTCTCTTAAATCTTTTATCTTCATCATCACTAGAAATTGCAGATACAAGTTTTACCATTCTATTCATAGCAGCATCTCTCTTTGCTGCATACTTTTTAGTTTTAGGAGTAGAAACTACTTCACGACCAAGGTTTCCTGCCTTGCGTTGCATCTCATTTTTGTTTCTTTGCTTGAGTTCTACTTTGCCCTCATCAACGGCAACTTGCTCCAAATAAACCTTTGAAATATCGTTAAGAATATTATGAGACATTAGAATAAGTGCTTTCTTTTATTTTTCTATATTTATTTATGAATTCTTTTACATTACTATAACCTTTATAAGGTTTTGCTCCGTGTTGTAGATTTGTTTTATCACCTTTTTCAAATCCCGGAGTCATATCTGATGCATACTTAAAATACCCAGAGGTGCCGACAAGAGTATTTGGTTTTCCAGGAAGTCTTTCCTTTCTGCTCATTTTTGTTTCTGTATATTCCATTACATCCTTTATCCAGGATTTAAACATATAGTCTTGTTCAGTAACACAAATCAAATGATTGGTACCTCTACGGGTAATTCTACCAACCAGACCAGTATTTAAGTTCTCTACAATATCACCAAGTTTATAGATTTTTTCTTTTACATAATTTTCACGAAGATTTTTCATATCGTACTTCGGAGCAATCTGCCATAACTCAACAACTTCTTTTTTCTTTTTCTTTGCTCCCATTCCTTGACGAACTGCATTAAAAAGACTTTGCGTATCTGCATCATTTAGTGTTTTTGGAGTTCCTCTGCGGAAAGAATCAAAATCATTATCTAAAACTGCCTTTCTCATTTTAGATGCAGACATTCCTTCCACACCATCAGCATCAGCATCTCTTACTCCTGCAGAAACTACACGAATTAAATCAAAGTTATAAAGATCTCCATTATACTTCTGTGCAAGATTATCAAACTCTGCCTGACGATCTGATCCAACAACAATATTCACATTTGAATATCCTTCTTCATTTGCAGCAATCAAAACATCAAAAATAGATCTCATATCATTATCATTAACAATCATTTCTTCAAAATCAGGAAACATCTTCTTCATAAATGAAATCTTCATATCAGGATCTAAAGGATTTTTCTTTGGATCTTGAGTTCTTGATGGATAAATTTTAACATCTCCACCAGAAGATATTCTCTTTGCAGATTTAAGAAGTTTATCGTGTCCAATTGTTGGTGGATTAAAACGACCAAATACAATCGTCAGAGGTTGAGTTTCTTGTGATTGATCTTCAGGAGAAGGTGATGCTTTTTTTAATTGTACTGGTTCAACAACTGATGCTGCTTTTGATTTAATTGCGGGAGAAATATTTCGTTGAGTATCTACTTCTGGTTCTTCTTTTTGTTTTGGGGATTTCTTACCCGAAAATTTTAGTTTTCCATTTTCAGTTCTTGCAACAATTTTACCAGACCTATCAATCCACCCACCATGACCATCTCCAGACAATCCAAGTTTATGAGCTTGCATTGATGCCTGAGATTCTGCTGCTTCAGATAAAAATTGGAAAAATTTTTTCATATTGTGTTTTGGTATACCTTTATTTATTTCTCATTTCTCAATTCATTTTTAATCTCATTTTTCAATCTTTTACGATTTTCAATTTCTGATGTTCTTTGTCTTTGAGCATCAGCAGAAGATCTAGATTTCTCTTTAAATCTCTTCTGTTGATCTAATGACCTTTGACGTAGTTCTATTCTACGTTGCTCAATATCCTCAGAAAACTGATGATATGTTTTCATTTGTAAGCAACTTTTTTGAGATCAGGATTTCTTTTTCTTGCTGTTCTTTGGATAGGTAATTCTGGAATTGAATTTTTTTTAGAATCAGGACGTTGAGGTTTTTCTTCGGCATCAAGTCTATCACGAATTCTTTGTACAGTAGCAAGTTCACTTGGTTTAAGTGGGAATGAATATTTTTTCTCAACAATATCATCCCTCCACTCTTCACTCATATTCACCATAATGCATTCTGCTGCTTCTTCAGTATCAGCATAACCTTCATCAATCAAGTGTGAAAGAATAATGTTGTATAGATCTGTTTCCTCAGTAAATCCTTTTGCAAAGGCACGGGCAGCATTTCCAACCTTACCTGCGGTTACTTTAGTTGCCGCACCCATTCCGGAAGTGGCAGCCTTGTGTCTTTCAATACCCTTAAGAACAGCACCGGCAACACGATCCAAAAGTCCTTTCTTTTTTGGTTGTTGCTTTGATGCACTAACCATAGCATCTTGTCTTTGAAGTGCTGCTTTCATTCCAGAAGGTCGTTCAGATGATTCTGCTTCTTTTCTTTCTTCCTTTTTCTTACGAAGTCTTTCTAAAGATTTTCCAGTAGGTTTTCCACTTTTAAATGGTGTTCCTTTAGCGGTAACTGGTTCAATTCTAACTCTACCAGCCCTTGCTTCTGTCAAATAATAATTTTCAGAAATATCATAAACAAACTCGACAAATTCTTCTACACCAAGTTCTTCAATCAGAATTTCAACACCAATTTCATTTAAACCCATTTCACAAAAATAATGAGAGGCAATTTCTACTTCTTTTTCATTAGATTGTTCATTTTTATAAACATTCAAATATGCTTCTTGTAAATTACGGAGTTCTTGTACGTTCATCTTATAAAAACTTTTTAATTATTTATAAAAAAAATCCCCAGAAGAGGGGAGTGAATATTTTATAAATCTCCTTTGATCCGATTTTCACTTCGGAACACATCAAAAGTTCCCTCTGGGTATCTTGCCGAAAGTTTCTCAAAGTTCATTTGTAAAATTTCCTCAAAGTTAGTATCAAGTGCCATACAGGCTTGTGCGATATACCAACAGATATCACCGAGTTCTCTCTTTAGGTGAAATACATTTTCATCATTATAAGGTTTTCCCTGAAGAATAATCTTCTTTACAACTTCGGTGAACTCACCTGCCTCGGCACTCATACCAAATGCGGCAGTTATAAGACGAGGAATATCAGCATCATTCTCAACCTCAAGTTCAGTCATACGAGCAAGAAGTGCTGCGAAATCACTACTTGCAGGACTTGTGGTCTCACGAACGAATTCAATATATTTTTTTGTGTCGATGGTTTTTGATTGATTTTCGGTAGTCATACAATAAAAGGTTCTAATTCGGATTGGGGTAGAATTTTTTGTTCGGAAAGTTGTAAATCATCTGCTAGTTTTATACAAGAGACATTTACAGTTTCTGGATTAATATTTTTAATTTGACGATATGTTCTGTTTTCTCCAAGTTCGACCAGCATTATAGCATCTTTTATACTTGCACAATCAGAAATTTTTTTACCATTTTTATCAAACACAGAATAATAATTCAAAACTTAAATCCCTCAAATGATTTTTTAGGTTTTCTTTGTTCTTCATCATTATACTCATCTTCTTTACCAGAGTCAAGTATATCTTTTTGAGCATCTTGCTCTACATCATAAAGTCTCATTTTGGCACGATCAATACCAACAACAAATCTTTTATTGACTGTTGGATCATTATATCGGTTCTTAAGTTGCTTGACTAATATCTGTCCAAGATTCTCAAGTTCTTCTGTAGATATGAGGGCAAACATCAGATCGGCAGTTGCAGGAAGACCAAAGGATTCTGAAGTATCGGTTAGTTCAACATCAGAAGAACCAAAACCACTTCTTGTAGTCTGTGTCGCAGAAACAATCGGTACATTAAACTCCACAGCAAGTCCACGAAGTTCTTCTGCGATTGACTTTACAAGTGTATAAGAGTTGATGTTACTACCACCTTTAAATCTTGATGAAGAACAAATATTCAAATAGTCAATAAAGATAATATGAGGTCTGAATGATTTCTTAAGTGCCAACTCATTTAGAAGTGCCTTAAAGTGTCCCGAATGTGCAGATGCAGTTGGATACTCCTTAATGATAAATGTACCCTGTGTTTTCTTCGCAAGACTATTCACCTTTGTCTCAAACATTTGTTTGGGCAACTCATTAAGTTGTTGAATAGGAATGTTCAGAAGGTTTGCATCAATTCTTTCAGCAATACGTTCCTCTGCCATTTCAAGAGTGATGTAGAGAACATTCCTGCCTTGTAATAAGACGGAAGCAGCCACATGACACATAAAGAGACTTTTTCCAACACCTGTACCAGCAAGAGCGATATTGAGAGTCTTATTAGGAAGACCACCTTTTGTAATTTTGTTAAAAAATTCCAGGTCGAATTCAATTTTTTCCTCCTTTCGGTGATAAGATTCATATCTTTTCTCATAATCTAACAGATAATCGTGTCCGATGTTTGGATCAAAAGATACAGCAAGAGCATCAGAAAGAATTGATGGAATACTATCACGATTTTTCTTTTCATCCTTACCATCTGCAATATGTATGGATTCCATCAGAGCAATATATATCGCACGATCACGACACCACTTTTCGGTTGTGTTGACTAACCAATCAATCTCTGTAGGATCATCATCAAGATTCTCAATCAAATTTGAAATTTGCTTGAAACTATCCTCATTAATATCTTTACGATTTTCAACTTCAATAGAAAGAATTTCCTTTGTTGCAAGTTGATTATATTTTTGAACGAAGTTTAGAATCTCTTCAAATATAACTTTTTGACTTGTATCCTCAAAATATTCTGCCTTAATAAAGGGAAGGACTTTTCTTGTAAACTGTTCATTATGTAAAAAGTTTCTTAAAATCAAAAACTCAATCTTGTCCATCACTTACTTTATGCTGTGGGTTGTTTGGAGAATGTAAAATATCAAATACAAATGTTATTCTGACTTCATCTGCGATATTAACTGTTCCGTGTGGTAATTTATTATTAAACCAAAAAAGTGTTCCTGGGTCAACTATAACAGTTTCGTTTCCAACAAAGTATTGATATCTTCCCGATATTGATAAATGATAACGATCTCTTGTAAGATAGTAAGTTCCTTCATCAATATGTGCTCCGACAATCTCATCAATCGGAAGAGAAAGAAATCCACACCGATGAATTTCTTGACCACCAAATTCTTTTTTTAGAATCTTTCGTATTTCACTATGATGTTGATATGCAGGAGTCTTGGTGCAAATTTCAGAATCTCCAACAAGTTGCCCTGGTTTTTCAATACCACCCATTATCAATTGAAGAACATCAACACTTGTAATATGAGTATGTGGATCTTTAAGTTCCACATTTTCAAGTTTTTGTTGAGATCCCCAGTCTTCTGGATATTTCTCAAGTTGTTTAATTACCTTTGATACATCTATTTTATCCTTTATAATCTTGATACACTTACCCATAACTAAACTCTTTTTGTGCAGTTTCGTCAAGTGCTTGCATTACTTCTGGAGTAAAATACTTATCTACGTCTTTTAGTATATCCTTACCATAGATTTTTTTACCATCCATTTCATATCTTCCTGCCACATTTTTCCAAAGTCCACCAATTTCACCAAGTTCAAGTAATCCATAGTACTTATCAAGTCCACGTTCATCATAAAATAAACGAATTTGAACTTCCTTATTTTCTTTGCTTAATCTTGATTTTTGTGTTTTTGCACGAATAATATTTCCTATAACTTCTGTTCCATCTTTTTCTTTTGACTTTGATAAGTATACGATTGTAGATGATGCATATTGCAATCCAGACCCACCTGACATTTGCTTACCACCATAAAGACTCATACTTTCATATGTGTGATTGGTGACTATCATAGGAATATTTGCCTGACCCAACTTAAGAGTCAACATTCTAAAAGCACCCTTAATCAGTTGTGCCTTAGTCATATCACGAGTATCTTTCTCGGCAAGTGTATCTGTGATTTCTTTATTAGTAGAGAGCATACCCAAAGAGTCAAGTACAAACATACAAGGACTCCTTTCACTCTTTGTCTTTTTTAGATACATATCAACTGCCTTCAGAGTCTTATTACGGAAATCTTCAATCGTGACTACATTGACAACCACCAGGCGAGTTGTGTCAATTCCCCTACCTTCCAAAAGGGACTTTGTGATTGCTGCTTCAGTATCAAAATACAAACAGTATCCAGTAGGATTATTATCAAGGAAATTTTTAACGACGGCAAGACTGAAGAAAGTTTTTCCAGTAGAAGTTTCCCCTGCGATTGCAGTAATCTTGTTCCCAGAAACACCACCAAAGATGCTACCAGATACAAGAGCGTTAAAAATGTAGCTGCCAGTATCCACATACGTTTCAGTTTCGTCAATCTCTGATGCCAGTTGTGTGTATTCTCCACCAATTTCTTTTACAATATCTTTTAAGAAATCCATTAGTTAAAAAAAGAATCAAGGGTTGCTGTTTTTGTAACCTCCCATCCAATACAATCAAGAATTGATTTGAGAGGGTCTAAAAATGCTTTCTCAAATTGTAACTCATAATCTATGTATTTGTCAAGGTTGAGTTCCTTTGGGAATTGTTGAATAAAGGAAATGATGTTTTCGTGAATTGGATTTGGTTTTTTCAAATAACAAAACTTAATCTTTTCACCATTATTGATTATTGAATATTTATGAGAGAGTTTTTTCTCCTTTACATAATAATTATATAAGAGAGCACCACGAACGTGAATGGGAGTTCCTTTTGAATATATTGTTGCTGGAGATTGATACTTCTGAACGTCTGATACCGAGCGGGGGAAAGATATTTGCTCTGGTGGAAGTTTTTCAAACTTTTCACGACATTTTTCAATATAAGCAATCACCTCATCTTCTGTTCCACTCATCATCAGTTTCAGAGCATCCTTAATCATTTGACGACAGGGTGCTGGTGTAGAAGATTTGACTGCCTCAATACCCATCATTTTGAGTTTGGGTTCTTCATATCGCACACCTTCACTATCCCAGACATTGAGAATGTATCTTTTTTTAGCAGTCCAAATTCCACGATCAGCAATATTCTCACGTTTCATTTGCATCTTTTGATCATATGCATTTACATAGTTGGCCAGTTCTTGGTAGCAACCTTCAATATACTTCTCAAGTTCCACCTCACAGATCTTATCAAGGAATGTGACAATGCTCTCAGTAGTTTTCTTTCTTCCTTTGTATACATCTTCAACCAAAGGACCCAAGTTGAGGTAAATACTATCAGTGTCAGAAGCAATAACATAATCAACTCCATCTGTCTTAAGAATTCTATTTAAATATTGATTCATTTTATTTTCAATCCAACGAATCGCAACCTGCCCACTTAAAGTAATTGCCTCGGCATTTTCAAGTTTATAATATCGGAAGTATTGATTACCTACGGCACCATAAGCAGAGTTCAAAGAAATCTTCTTTGCCATCTGAATATTATTACATCGGGCAATTTCTTTAAGTAATTGTTTATCTTTGGTTTTTTCGTATTGTTTTTTTGCCTCAATCATCTTCTTCTTAAAGATGACACGTTCGTTATACATTTTTTCCATTAGTTCAGGAAGAAATCCACGAACATCCTTGCGATACATTGCACCATTTGCACATACTGCATAATCCTTATATTCTTCAAAATCAAGTTTTTGATTTAAGATTTTATCTACCGAAACCGTTGGATGACGTTTATCAATCAAAGTTTCAGGTGAAATATTAAATTGCATAATCAAATGTGGATATAGGGAGTTTAAGTCAAAATTGACAACCCAATCATATATTCCAGGTTTTGGTTCTTTTACATAAGCACCGGCATATTTTTCATTCTTGGAAGAACGATTTTTTTGAGGAATAACAATATTTCTTTTCTTCAGGTAATTGTAAATGATATTATCCCACATACGAACCTGATAGAATACATCAGTAAAATTGACTCGGGCATCAAATGCCATCGTCAGTGCCAATTCAATCAGTTTCATCTTGTCTTCCAATCGGTCAACAAGTTCCACGTCAACAATATTATACTCAATAAACTTCTGCCAGTTTTTAGTATAAAACTCTTTGAAGGTTTCATACTCGGAGTGATCTAGTTTTTTCTGTCCAAGTTCAACTTCGGCAATATAATCCAACCGATAAGATTCTTGTGTCTTATAAGTAAATTTCTTATAAAGATCCATATAATCAAGTTGAGTCACTCCACCAATATCAAATGTCGTATGTTTACGTCCATTAATAAAGACCTCACCTTCACTCACAAGTCCCCAAAGAGACATTCTCTTCATCAACTTTTCACCAAGAACACGATTTAGTCGTTTACAGATATAAGGAATATCATAGAGTTGTAGATTCCATCCCGTCACAATTTCGGGAGTATTATCCATCCAATACTGAATAAAAGTGTTTAGAAGAGCAAACTCTGATTCACAATAATGATAAATCAAATCACTACGATTGTGAGTAAATGGTTTGACTCCCCAACTCACAATCTTCTTTGTGGCATAATCTTGTATGGTAATCGCAAGAATTTCTTCCGAGCAGGACTCAACATCAGGGAATCCATTTTCAGAAGCAACCTCAATGTCTATGGTTACAAGTTTGATTTTGTTAATATCAAACTTTATCTCTTCCTCAGAATACTTATCTGAGATGTATTGATAAATGTATCTTTCATTTCCATAAATTTCAAATCCATCTACATTCTCATACTTCTTCAGAAACTCACGACAATCTTTTACAGTTCCCGGTTGAACCGCATCAACAACCTCACCAGATAATGTTCTGTATTTGCTTTCCTTTTTGGATTTTACAAAAAGAGTTGGTTTAAATTCTTCTCTAAATTCAATGTGCTTTCCATCTTCATATGCCCGAACCAAGAAATAATTTCCAATTAACTGAACATTAGTATACCAACGCATTATGCAATTAAGTCCTCGTATTTTTCAAGAAGAGTAGGAGTTGGATCTGCAAGAGTTAAGATTTTATCAGAACTTATCATAAAGGTGTCTTGCTTCGTAACTTTGTGTAAAAGTGCTTGTAGTGTGTGTTCACCTTCCTTATATTCAGTTACAATATGTGGATTTATCAGTTTACAATCTGGTTCTCCAATATCTGCACCAATCTCTTCAATCTGTGAGATTAATATTTGATTGTTCACCATCAACAGAATCTTTATCATCTTTTCCATAATTCATTACGTCCTCAATGTACATTTGTGTTAGTCGGGCAATTGGTTCAACAATCGTCACAACCCAATCCGAAGGAACTGGTATGACTTTATCAACCGTTAATGGCATCCAAGGATATAAAGATACTTGAAATGCTGATTTTTTTTGTTCTTCTGTGGATTCTTCGGTCAGAAGAGTCGGTTCTCGCATTTTTACAATACAAGGTTTATTTAGAAAATATCCGATTACGTGACGATTTTCATCTTCTCCAGAAACCATCTCTGAAATATCTGCGATCAAATCTTCTCCAGATTTTAAAAGCAAAAGTTTTACTGTCATTTACACTCCATATCTCCTCTTATTATACACAAAAAAAGGGGAGGTGTCAATCTGGGTTTTGCCAGATTACCTCCCGTATAGGCAACAATAGTTAATGGGTGGCCCCACGCAATACTATTTAGAACCAGACTTTCTTTTTCTGATGCTCTGGAATAATGCGTGTGAGTTTAATCACAAGTAGTCCATCATCAAACTCAACTCCGGTGACTTCTACATCATCAGAAATCGTCCATACTCTGGTGAATGATCTTTTTGCAAGTCCCTGATGTAAATATTCACCATCTTCTGTGGAGTCTTTTTGACCTTCCACAAATAACTTATTGTTTTCTGTATAAACAGAAATTTCTTTTTTCTTAAATCCTGCAAGAGCAATCTCAACTCTTGTGGCAGTATTACTTTCTTTAACTACATTATATGGTGGATAGTTTGACTCTGTTTGATGTAGAGAGTTAAACCGATGAATCCATTCATCCATACCAATAGAATATTTGTCAATATCATTGAGAAACTTCTCAATGTTTCCAGCATTATATTTTGCGAGTGTTGGGTACATAATGGTTCTCCTTAAAAGCAAGAGTGTGTAAATATCAGACCCGAAGCATCTGATATTACTAATTATACACCAATCATAAAAAAACGGGGTAGTGAACCCCGTATGATTTTATTCGGTTTCTGCTGTCTTTCCCTTTTTACCAATATTATACTTCTGTTCTAAAATCCAATCACTTTTGTCCTTGTATGCTAGTACTTTGATTTGATTGAGGGGTGCAATATCCAATATTCTGTCTTCATCTACGACTGTTACAAGTCCCCAATCTAAAAGTAAACGAACAATACGATTTCTTCTCTGAACATCGTTTACAGTCAGATTTGCGTGTTTACCATCAAGAGCAAACAACTCTTTGAAATGAACAATAAAATATCTACCTTGCTTATGAAGAATGTGGCAAGATTGATAGAGTTTTTTCTCTTTACGAGATGCCACTCCAATACGTGTCAAAGTTTCACGAACCTTTAGGAAGTCGTCAGGCTCATTCAAAATCACTTCTACCATTTGGTCTTGAGACCATTCAACGATAGGTTCTATCGTATTCATTTTGTTCCTCCAGTATCAAGTCGTTGTTTAATAAAGTTAATCTGATCTTTTGATAAAATTTTCAGTGCCTGAGATGCCTTTTCATTACTATATCCATAGTATTGTTTTATACACTCCAAGTCCTTGACTTTATCTTTATGGAGCCAGGGAGAAAATCTCTTCCGTTTCCTTACAGTATTTAGATAAAATGAATATTGCATATCTTTATCTAAAGAATGGTGAAGATTCATTTCATTTGTAAAGAGAATACAATCAATACTTCCAGATAAACATTTGTTAATAATGTAGGGCAAATACTCACGAATACTATCAGAATCAGTTTCCATAATATTGTTTTTTGTCTGATTGATAGAGTTTAACCAATCTTTAAGTTCAATCATCAACTAATCCCTCACTTTTTAATTTATTATAATTATAGCATCCATCAAAAGCAAGTTGAATTTTTGGATTTTTGTCATAAAAATCCTCCAAGGGTCCTACTTTTTCAGTTGGATAATTTGTCACTAAAAGTTCCACTTTTACATTATCTTCAGTACCTTTTTCTCCACGATGCGCCATAGAGTATCGCAATTTCCATTCACGAAGATAATAATCCTTATATAAATCAAGAAGTTTTTCGTTTACATTATAAGTAATCATAAACTTATGAGGACACTTGTATACATTTTTTGCAAAAAGATCATGATCAAAAGATTTGTGCATCTCACGATTTTTTCCATATAGGAAATCTTTAATATCATATGGAGGATCTAAAAAGACAAATACATCATTCCCATCAGCATTCATTACTTCAGAGTAATCAATATTTGTAATCTTCCAATTTTTCATCAGTTTAGAAAACTCTTTAAGTTTTTCAATACCTACAAATGAAAAATTAGAACGAGAAGCAGTTGGTGAAAATGTGCTATTCTCAGTCAACCCAGAAAAACTACATTTATTAAGAATAAAAAAACTTACTGCTCTTTCTAATCCATCTTGGTTATTAATGTCTATTCGAGTTTGGTTGAATAATTCTTTATGTGCTTCATCTTTCTTATCTTGAGTCTCAAAGCCAGAAGATTTACTTTTAATTTCTTTTAGTCGTTCAGAAAGTTCTTCTCCATTATCCCGTAGTTGAACCCAGAAATTATATAAAGGAACATAGAGATCATTAATCCAAATAGGAATATCTGGATATGCCTGAGTAGTATAAAAAGCAACAGAACCTCCCCCAATAAATGGTTCACGATATTCTTTGAAGTTTTCTGGATACCAAGGTGCAAGAGTCTTAGTTGCTTTAGATTTACCTCCAGGATAACGGAGACAAGTTTTTAGAGGGAAAGTTTTGAGTTTCATTTAAAATTACTCTCAATCATAATTTCGGTAAGAGCAGCAAGTAAGTTAATCTCTTGGTCTGCTACAAATGCTGATTGGTATTGATATTTTGCCACAATAAGAACACAAGCAGCAATACTGGGACCATCCAGATGTTCATATAGAGCATCATACACCATACGAAGAATACTACTGGCATCATTATCAAGATTGGCAGCAATCCATTTACGAACTTCCGGAAAGTTCTTTTCTTTGAGATGTTTAATGAGATCATTTACTTTAATGTCAGAGAAAGTAGCAAGAATGGCAGAATCAATGCTACCAGATACAGAATAACGTTGGCATTCATTTAAGACTCTTCTCCAATCAGGAAAATGCTTATTTATCAGTTGAACGAGAACCTTATCATCTGCCTCAACTTTCTCCTGATCCAGGATCTTTTTGAGTCTTTCAAAGAACTTTGCTGCGATTTTTGGTCGATCTTTGGACTTAATACCAAATTCGACAACGGCACATCGAGAGTGAAGGGGTTCGATGATTTTGTTTTTGTAGTTACAGGTGAAGATAAATCGGCAGTTGCTATAAAATGCCTCAATATTTGCCCGTAAGAGGAGTTGAACATCGTTCCCTGTGTTGTCGCACTCGTCAATGATGATAACTTTGTGTTTGCCAGTTGCTTGAAGTGAAACGGTCGAAGCAAAGTTCTTTGCCTGGTTTCGTACCGTGTCGAGAAATCTTCCCTCATCAGATCCATTAATGACATAAAAATCAACTCCTAATTCATTACATAGTGCTTTGGCAACTGTTGTCTTACCAACCCCAGGAGGTCCGGCAAGTAATAGATTTGGTATTTGTCCTTGATCCACAAAATCCTGAAAGGTTTTTTTGATACTTTCAGGAAGAATACAATCTTCAATTTTCTTTGGGGCATATTTTTCTACCCACAAGAAATCATTATTCATAATCTATTTAAATCCAATTAGGTTTTTTCAATTTACAACTTGGGACAATTTCCCACCATTCTTCACCATCAAACACATACAACTTGTGTGTATCTTTGTCGAGAAAAAAGTCACCTTTTTTATAGGTCATACCCATTCTGGTCGGCGTTGTGGCATACGAAGATAATTAGATGCAACCCAAGGTTTGGATGCAATATACATCTTGTAAGCAGTAAAAGTGTCAATGCTGTCGTCAAGTTTATATTCATCGGGCATCGCACGGGCAAATGATGTCACTTTGTCAATCTTACCTTTGGGAAACAAATAGTATGCTTGCAGTAAGGTATTATAGCAGGAGTGAGTTTTATTATATCGTAAAGTATATTCATCACACAAGTTCATTCCCCATTTGATTAACCAGTAGGCATTATCAATTGTTTTTGCTGCCCATAAAGTACAAGGGTGATTACGGAATGCTCCCTTCTCTGTCTTGTAAGGGGTTCCATCGGTCTTGGGCAGAGTTCCGTATCCGTGCCCCCATTTCTCTGATGCCACGATAGAGAGCATTTGGCATGTCTCTAAGGGCATTTTGACTATGTGTTTGTCTGGAAGACAAGTGGCACTTTCGGCAGGAAATGGGGAAGTGACAAAGATGTTCATTCAAAAGTAGAATCAGGCTCCATAGCAATATAATACTTCAAATCTCTGTCGGTGCTCGTAAATCGTGATAAAAGTTTTTGTGAGATGACAACCTCATAAGCACCAGGAAGAATCTTGATATTCTCCACTTTAAAATTGAACGTAAAGACACTATCGGTTTCACCAACCACAATGGAAAAATTGTTTGATGTGTCATTCTTTTTATCTCTTACTACCAGTTTGATCACACCGGCATCACCAACAGCAGAAAGGTCGGGAAGTTGATAAATCGCAGATGCCTTGAGTAACTTATCTAACTGTTGAGTATTCAACTCAAAGCATACATCCTCACTCGGAAGAGTGATTTCTTTATCTGGTGGAATCACGATTACACTTGGATCAGCAAAGAAATACTTGGATCGCATTTTACCTTCACGAATCACCACATAACCATCATTATCAAAATCCAATTCGGCATTTTGATGAAGATTAAGTCCATTTAGGAATTGATTCAGATCGTAAATACCAAAGTCCTTTGGAAACTCTTCGGTAATCTCTGCTTCGGCAAGAATGTTCTTCATCACAGAAATTGTGCGAAGTTTGTTTCCTTGCCTGAACAAAATTGATTGATTGATGCCAGAGAAATTCTTCAGCAGTGACAGTGTTTTATCAGAAAGTTTCATAGTTTGATTTTTGAGTTTCATTATTAAATCCGGCAAAATGATATAGAAGAACACCGTAGTGTATAATCTTCAGTGCATCAAGTTTTGACATTCCATCCTTCTTACCAAAACGAGAAGAATACTTAATTAGATTATCACGACAGAAGGGGACTCCATCATCAATCGCATCAATCATATCCAGAACCTGAACCTTTGACTTATCAGAAGCATAGTGTCCATTGTAAGTTCCCTTAATATATTCTTCTACAACTTTCAGAGTCTTTCCTTCACTAAACTTCCAGAAGTGATCTGAATTTAGTGATGGTTTTACCTCATAAGAAGTGAAAGATGATGTAATACTTGGAAGGGGTGAATAAGGATATCCAGTAAAACTAATATGATCTTCTCCCATACCTCCTGGAAGATGAGTATTTCCAAAAACTATTGTATCGGGAGAAGCATAAGGATTTCCAGTTATACTAATTCCATCTTCCTCCCAAAAATCTTGGTTTGGAATTGAACTTTCATAATCGGTTTCAAAATTTTCAGTCATAAAGTTTCACAATCAAAGAGAGTTTTATCTTTTAATATTATATCAGTTTGAGAGAGTTGCGTCAACTGCTTCTGGGGTAGAAGGCATTATAAAATCAGCATCAATCTTGTCATAAAGTTCCAAGAATGCCTGTTTGGTTTCATCATCAAAACGATTTACACAAACCTGTATTGCCTTTGCTTTATCACCAAAGATGCTATAGGCACGAATGATGTGAACGAGACGGCGGGTGCTGATGATTTCCTCAATACCACCATCATAGAAGGTCTTACGGATCACATCACCCCAATCAACAAGTCTCTTACAGAAATCACGATCCTCAAGACCAAGATCCAAAGAAATACCCTCTAAGATCTTTTGCTCAACCGCAGGAGCAGGATAAGATTGTTCAAAGGTCACAGGAAATCTTTCTAAGAATGCTTCGTTGAGCACATTAGTTCCGATGAATCGTCCATCCTCAGAACCTTTACCTTTGGTATTTGCAGTCGCAAAAACATTGAATCCAGAAGAGGGTTTTACAAACTTACCAATCTTTTTCAGAAAGACACCTTTACCTTCCAATACAGATTGAAGACAAAGTATTTTATTAGAAGCAAGATCAATCTCATCCAAAAGTAAAATAGCACCACGTTCGAGTGCTTCAATCACAGGTCCATTATGCCAAACAGTTGCACCATCCACAAGACGAAAACCACCAATCAAATCATCTTCATCAGTCTCAATCGTAATATTCACACGAATCAATTCACGACCAGTCTGAGCACAAGCTTGCTCCACAGAGAACGTCTTACCATTACCCGAGAGACCCGTAATAAACGTTGGGTAAAAAATACGGGACTGAATAATTTTTTTAATATCGTTGAAGTTACCAAACTTGACGAAAGTATCATCTTTATCAGGAATAAGATTTTGTTCCAAAGCAGGAAGAGCAGCAGGAGAAGAAAAACTACGTTCTATTTCTTTTACCTTTTCTTGTGTCACTTCTAAATTCCACTTACCACGAGAAGTCTTATATTTTTCAAGATTTTTTGTAACGGTTTGATAGGCACTTCCATTACTAGCACACCAACCACGAATGTCAGCACCAGTAATTTCTGACCCAAAAAGTGATCTCAGAGAAGAAACGATATAATCGGGAGTCATTTTGAGACGGAGCATAGTGAGTGGTTTGTTTCAACATAGTCATTATAACAGCAATCAGAGTCTCAGAATCACCCTACTGGACGGTTTCCAAA
>Ga0304730_1000723_pt1 | contig 27411 bp, 23 predicted proteins | sample M_130628_MF_Meta_FD_190474 | JGI IMG/M metagenome (GOLD analysis project Ga0304730, IMG submission 190474) | Freshwater microbial communities from Lake Montjoie, Canada to study carbon cycling - M_130628_MF_MetaG (v2) (version 2) | ecosystem: Environmental > Aquatic > Freshwater > Lake | place...
AAATAGAGCTGTTTCTCGTGGAGAAATTGACGTAGTTCGCCTGTGTCTTGAATTGGGAGCTGATCCTGCTGGCAAAAACAAGTATGGTAAATCAGCATTACAGATTGCTCAACGAGAAGGGCATAGAGAAATAGAAAATCTCTTAAAAGATGCATTAACGAAAGCTCGACAGAAAAAAATAGAGAATTTTTTAAAGAATTTCGAGTTAAGAAGTTTAGAGCGATTTGGTTTTATTTATAAAGCAAAAGCAGCTGTAGCGCTATTTATAAGTAATTACTTATAAAATAAAAATAGTAAAAAATGGAGAATTACAATGAAGAAATTAGTATGTATCGGTATGGTTATATGTTCTGTTGCTTCGATGCAAGCAGTACTACCTTTGATGCGCCAGAAGGCAAGTGTCTTTGCAAAAATGTTTGAACAAAAAATGCGTTCTATCGCGCATATTTCTGACGTTGTTCGTTTTGATGGAATGATTGAAAAGCAAGATCGGCAGTGGTTTGCTTTGCAGGGAGCTGCAGTTCTTTACAATGGAACAATAGCAGAAGCATTACAAACAGATGCTACTAAAAAAGTTGCTTCTCGCTTATTTAATCAACATGTAGGGGAACCTGTACGGTTTACAATTGCTCCTGGAAATCCTGCAATTGCTTTGAATGCTCAGCTTATTAGTGAATTAATAGGACTTCGAAAAAAAGATAAAATTAGTGAAAAAATTTTTCTTGAAAGTGAGTTCTTTAAAAAATGGCGAGAGGCTTATCCAGGAAATAAAAAAACCTTTAGACAAGAAGTAAGACGTTTAATAAAAGAACTTAATGAATTAAATGATGAAAAAGCAGCGCAGCTTTTAGCGGCTGCTTTGTATTATAAATCGAGAGCTGATGAACAATTACTAGACTGTATTAAAATAGCAAAACTATCGATTGTAGATAAAAAAGTATTAGAAAAAAAAGAGCTTTCGTTTCGCGAAAAAATGCTTGTAATGCTTATCGAAAGTAGAAATTCAAAGGATACAGCTGTTTTGACGCCTGAAGAAATTATAGGATTTAAAAATCGTTGTTTAGAAAAATCTTTATGGGCCATTATTAATCTTATTTTATATAATTATACAGAAAGAAAATTAGATCTTTTAATCCTTCCTCAATCAATGCAAGCATTATGTTCCCCTGCATTGAGAGAATTTTTAGAAAAACATTCAGATGTTCATACTCCGGGATATTATGAAAAAGCACATAAAGATTTTTTATTGATGGTAGAAGGATTGTCTTTTATTGTTTATGAAGGAAATTATCTACATGCTCCTGTGTTTCCTAATGCTCTTCAATTAGCAAAATTGTTACAGTATCTATTTGGAACAAATGCTAAAAATTGTGAAGAAATTTGTAAAGAGTTACAGGGAAATTGTTCTGTTCGTACTATTACCTGTAAAGAATATAGTGAAAAAAAAAGGATTCATTTTTGTGTAAACTATAAAGATGAACCAAAAAAAAATCTTTCGGGAGTATTTATTTATAATAATAAACATGCATTTTTTGCTTTTGATTCTCAAATAATGCTTTCGCATAAAGAACTTCTTCAAATAGAGTTGTTAGAAAAAAATGAAAACCTTAAACCAGGTTTTTATACTAAAGTAGCTAACGGATATCTTCACCGAATTTGTGATTGGGAAAAGGCGTCTCCAGAAGATCTTAAAAAAATTATTGTTCAATATTCATTGACACTTAGTGACCTTACTGAGCTTTCTCAAGGACTAGGCATTCATAAAGATGCTCTTATTCATACAGTAGTAGCTGCAGGAAATCTAAAGGTATTATATTCCCTTTTAAGGATAGGGTGTAAAACCTCTTTAAAAAATTCTCGGGGATATACGCCATTTCATTTTTGTGAAGATGCTTACCTTGCTGTAGAAGATAAATCAAAAAAAGAGTCTCTTGAGTTGTGCTCTATATTATTGGGCGCATATCATTGGAAAGAAGTTGTGGGTGATTTTTTTAGTAAAATAAAACGTGTTGTGATAGAAAATTTTAGAAGAGAGTAAAAACGGATATTAAAATAAAAATAAAAAATGGAGAGTTATAACAGGATCTAAGCACGTGCGGAATCCTTTATTGTAAAGGACTTATTCTGAAAGTTATAGGTTTTGTTTTGCGATCTAATGGTTTTAAGAAAGTCTTCTATGTTTTTAAACCTATGATGAATACGCAGTAGTTTAGCATTTATATATGCTTCTATCACGTAAAACATCTGTCGATGCTGTTTTTTTTCTGACCGTTTGAATTAGTTGTTGGGAATAAAAAGACGAACTTGCTTCTGATAGCATGTTTACGGGTGCTCCTTTGTTTAGATTCCTAGTTAGACTCTAAAACTAAAGCACCCATTTCTATTTTTAGCAAACCTATTCAGCTTTATCGGCGGATGTCAAAATTCTGTTATAAGTAATCATTTTTAAAAACCAAGTATATCTAATCTTGCTTTTTTCCATAATAAAGATCGATATTCCTTGCTTCCGGGAGTAGTTTTTTGAAGTTCTTCGTTGATCTGTTGCATTTTTTTAATTTGCCATTTTTTTAGACGACTTAATTTTTGATATTTAGCAAAACTATACTTTGCTCCTTGAGTAATTGTTTCAATATTGTTTAATTCTTCCGGTGTAAGACCTTTTAAGTCATCTTTAGTTATCTTATAATTAGGGTTTTCTTCTAAATCTGCGAATAATTTTTTTATAAATGCAGTTTGTCTTTCTGTGTTTGTTTTTGTGTCATAATCTGGTTTTTTATCTAAATAAAAGGCAGGTTTTTGGTCATTAAGCTTTTCTAGCAAATCGATTTCTTCTTTTGGGGTTAATGAGTTATTTGAACTGTCAGAAGTGTCAATTGTAATTGTGTTTGTTGGTTCAGCATTAACGGTACTACTATCAAGAGTTACAGGCGGTTTACTGCTTGCAGGTGTCTGTTGAGGCTTACGCATAAAGTATTGTTTGAAACTATCAATAAAGTTACTAAAACCTGAAGGCCGTTTTGGTTCATTAGTATCATCATTCTGTTCATGCATAGGTCTAGGTCCTTCTCGCATTGATTTGCTTGAAAAAGCAATAAATAAAAGTCCAATAAATCCTATTTTTTTATACCATTTCATGTAACTCTCCTTTTGACTTTCTAACTGTGTTTTTAAAACTAGTGTCCCGGAATGCTTTTTGTTTCAAGCTTAATTTTAATTTTTTATAAAACTATAAACCAAACGGCAATATTCTATTTGAATAATAGCATTATGTTGTGTCTGAGCAAAAGAGTTTTGTTTTTTTAGACTTATTTTGGTGACTTATCTTGCTCAAGAACCTTTTTCCTGAGAAACTGATAACTGTTCAGTTCATTATCAGTTTCTAAAAGGCGTTTTATGACCAAAACAACTCCGTTAATGCAGCAGTATTGGGCTCTCAAAGAAGAGTATCCGGATGCTCTTTTGTTTTTTCAGGTTGGTGATTTTTACGAACTTTTTTTTGATGATGCAAAAAAGGCAGCCGCTTTTTTAGGTATTGCCCTTACTAAACGGGGCAAAGATAAAGGGGAACCTATTCCTTTGTGCGGTGTCCCTGTTCATTCACTTGATCACTATTTGGCAAAATTGGTAAAAGGGGGCTTTTGTGTAGCTCTGTGCCAACAGCTTGAACAAGCAGTTCCGGGCAAAATGGTAAAGCGTGGGGTAACGCAAGTTTTAACTCCTGGCAGTCTAACTGATAGTAAATTATTACAAGATCGATCAGCGTCATATGTTCTGGCTTTTGCGCCTTGCGATGATAAGTGGTCTCTTTTGTTTGCGGAGCTTATGACTGCGCAATTATACGCAACAACCATTAGTGCCGGCGCCATGAAATCTTTAGAAACTGAACTTTCGCGGTTTTTTCCTGATGAAATTGTGTTGTCCGATGATGCCGTTACAACCAAAATGTTTCAAACACTGTTTCAAAAACAGGGTTATTATACTTCTGCTTTTAAGCCTGATTCAGATATGTTTGCTTGGGCTCAGGAACGGTTGAGTCAAGCTGTGGTGGCCCAACTGCAGGCAAACAAAGCGCTCGAGCAGGCGCTTGGTACTTTGTATGCCTATTTTAAAAGAAATAACGAAGCAGCATTGCATGAGTTTAGTCAGCTCCATTTTTATGAACCGGATGATTATGTGATCCTTGATGCCGCTTCTCAAAAAAATCTTGAGCTTATTAAAAATAATCAGGATGGTACCAGTGCAAATAGTCTTGTTTCTGTTCTTGATAGAACTACTACTGCCATGGGCGCTCGTATGCTTAAAAAATGGTGCGTACGTCCATTAGTTAATCTCACTATGCTTGAACATCGTCTTGATGTTGTTGGTTATCTAAAAACAAATCACCAAGCGCTTACGCATGTACAGCTACTTTTACAGTCGATTGGTGATATTGAACGGGTGGTTGGGCGTATTGCGTTATCTCGGGCTCGACTTGATGATTTTTTACATTTAAAAAGAGCGCTTGAAGTGGTGCCTCGATTGCGATTGCTCAATGCTGATGTTCCTTATTTTTTACAGATGATCATTCAGAGTGTTGCTGATTTTAGTTCACTGGCAGAGTTTCTGAATGGTTCTCTTAATGATGATTTTACAAAAGAGTGGACCATTAAAGCGGGATTTGATCAACGCTTGGATAGATTGCGTGAATTAGTTTCTAACAGTCACGAAGCGATTAGCAGAGTTGAAAAAGCAGAGCAACTTGCAACGGGTATTAACTCTTTAAAAATTCGCTATACCAATGTGTATGGCTATTATATCGAAATTACCAATGCTAATGCATCAGCTGTTCCAGCTCATTACAAGCGTCAACAGACGTTGGTTGGGCGTGAGCGCTATATGTGTTCTGAATTACAAGAGCTGCAGCAAGAAATTATGACTGCTCGTAACGAAATTGAAGGCGTTGAAAAAGAGTTGTTTGCTCAAGTACAACGTCAAATACGCCCTTATGTTGGTTCATTACGTAAGATGGCTCATGCGCTGGCACAACTTGATGTGCTTGCTTCATTTGCAGAATGTGCTTACCAACGTGGGTATGTTCGTCCGACTTTTCACGAAGGCAGAGACATTCTTATTGTAGAGGGTAAGCACCCGGTAGTGTCTGCCAATCTTGGTTCTCAGTTTATTCCAAACGATACACAGCTAACGGAAAAAAGTTCTTTATGGATTATTACTGGACCTAACATGGGTGGTAAATCGACCTATTTACGACAAACAGCGCTTTTGTGTGTGATGGCTCAGTGTGGTTCATTTGTGCCGAGTAAATCGGCACAGCTTCCGTTGCTTGATGCTATTTTTACTCGAATTGGAGCTTCTGATAATGTGGCAGAAGGGAAAAGCACTTTTCTTGTTGAGATGGAAGAAACTGCGCATATTTGTAGGTATGCCACAGAAAAATCTTTGGTAATTCTTGATGAAGTTGGTCGCGGTACCAGTACTTTTGATGGACTTGCAATAGCGCAAGCACTTATTGAATATCTTCATGAAAAAGTAAAAGCACATTGTTTGTTTGCTACTCATTATCATGAATTAACCGCTTTACAAGATACGATGCCTGGCATTGTAAATTATTATGTAGCAAGTAAACAAACTGATAATGGGATTGTTTTTTTGCATACAATAGTTCCTGGTATAGCTCAAGGATCTTTTGGCCTTTCAGTAGCACATCTTGCTGGTTTGCCATCAGAGGTTTTAGCACGAGCGTATCAAGTGATGCATACGCTTACAGCAACATCACATTCGCTTGTAGGTCATCAGACTCAAGTGATCCCGGCAATGCTTGTAGCTGATCCCGAGAAAGAACGTCTTAAGGTTGTTCTTCGCGCCGCTGAAAAAAAGCTTGAATTATTAAATTCTATTGATTTTGAAGATCTTTCCCCTAAAAAAGCCTTTGATATTTTATGGTCTATAAAAGAATTAATGTAATACTCAAAAAAATTTAAGCTTAATTTTTTTAAAATTTTTATTAAACACCGTTTGATATTAATTTCAAATGAGATATTGTATTCTGTAGGGTATTTAAATTAAAGGGGCAGTGTATGTCCTTAAAAAATTAGAAATGGAGAATTTTATGAAAAATTATATGTTGTTTTTATTAATGAGTTTTGTAGTTCATGACGCTATGGGATCTTTTGGTTCTGTAAGAAGACTTTCTACTGTAAATAGAAATTTAACTTCAGAGCTTGCTGCTTTTCAAAATAAACATTCTAAAATCGTAGGTGTTGGAATTGGATTCTTTTTGAGTTTGTGTGGTGGTTTTTTGGCGACTGAGCTTCATCAAGTGACTCTTGGAAATGAGCGTGCTGAAGTTATTTTAAAACAACAGCAAGATTTACTGAAGCAGCAAGAAGAAATGAAAAAAACCTTGCAAGATGTCTTATCTCTACAAAAAGAAATACGGCAAACTTTTGCTACTGAACAAAAAATGGCTCAAAATGCTTTAGATAAGAGAGTTTTAGAGCTTGAGAAAAAAAATGAATTTTTGCGAAAAATTTTTTAATGTATTTTATTAAATAATGGAGTTATTCGATGAATAAAAAATAATAATGTTGTTGGTTTTGAATCTTTATGCTGCATACAGTGTATGTGCAGAAGGTGAAAATGTTTCTACTCATTCTATGCTTCAGGTTCCATTTGATGATTTGCCCGAACCATTACAACAAGCAGTTAAAAGTTTCTGTCTTACTATCGGATTGCCAGTTTTGTTTGAGCAATGGCTAAAGAATGCTACTTCTCTTCAAATAGCCGGAGGTTTAAAGTGTGAACAATTGATTGCTGCAATTAAAGGGTTTGATGCCGAGGCCTTTACAAATAATGTTAGTTATGGCCCACAGGTAAGACATTATTATAATGAAGAATATCGTGGTGTAGATATAAATCAGAACACGCTGTATCACAATGGGATGTTTTTTAATGAACAGCATCCAATGCTAGATATTCCAGCTAAAAAGAGTAAACATTTATATCATTTTGCAGCACGCTATATTCATTCTTCTATGGAAGCTGAGCTGGATGCGCATGATGCATTAAAGAAAAAATTATTTTTACAAAGACCACATAAAAAAGCGATAGAATAATAAATAATCAAGACTTTTTAAATAACGGATCCAGTTCATGGAATAGGCAGGTAATCAAAGTCATTTTTTGTTGTGGCACTAGTGATTTGTCTTCCAATTCATGAAGATAGCGGCGATATGTTGCGCGATAAGTAGAAGGTAACTTCTCTTTGTATTGATTTAGTCGTTGTATCCAATAAAAACATTCACCTTTAAAATCTTGTGAAAACGCTGCGCAATTTTTCGCGTAGCGTTCTTTATTTAAAACAAGTTGTAAAGAAAGTAAGTCTGTTTTTAGTGGAGTGATAATAGTAAGGGCTGTTGCTTTTCGATAAACACTACTTATCCCTAGATAGCTAAGATATGCACTTAACATAAGAGGAATGGTTTTACTAAGTTCAATATTCAATTGCGCATCACGGATAGCGGTTTGCGCCATATGAGTAAAGCTGGCCTCTTTCAATTTAAGTTCAAAACCAGTGGTGGTAACGATTTGGACAATGAGCCCTAAAATTCCTGGGGTAGTTTCAGCAACGTGATTGATGACATTGGCATATTTTTGCACTTCTCTTATAAGTTCTTTGCCTTCATTAGCAGTTTCTTTTCCAAGATTTATATCAATAATTTGTTTACGAACCCATTCAGGAAGATAGGGATTATCTCCTATGGGAGTAAAAAGAGAAGACTCTTTTTTCATAGCAATAGTTTTTTGATTTTCAGTATGAATGAGCGTGCCGATATTATTTATTTGAGTATTAATGATGTCGGGAAGTTCTGCTGTAAGATGTAAAAAAACTTCTTGTTTTTCAGGAAGTGAAAGGGCTTCAACACTTTTACCTTTAAGGGTTTGATGCATAATTTTTTTTGTTTCATCAATTTTCAAAGCGTTCAGTAATACTTTTGTAAGAGTTGTTTCGTATATTTGTTCGTTTTGTTTTATATCAGTTGTAAAAACTTTTGTTTCTGGGTGGTCTTCATTTTTTAAAATCGTATAAATATTTTTAATGGGGCGTATACCATACTTTTGGATAAATTCTTGTACTTTGTTTTCACCTTGTTCATTACGCCACAAGAGAGAAATATGGGGAGCGCTTTTAAGGGCAATAATATTTTTATTTACAAGGAAATTTTTTGCTTGTTCTTCTTCTCCTTTTTTTACTTGCAGGTACTGTGTTCCATCTTGGTCGGCGACATATTTATGTCCCAAAAATGGATATAAATTTTCTAAGCTGGAAGCTAATGAATTATTTTGAGGAGGAATAATAAATAGGACGTTCTCTTCTTTAAATTTATGTACATAAAAAGCAAGGGTGGCTGCTGCCGTGGCAAGGCCTAGGTAGGAAATCCAGCGTCTTTTAAAATGAGAGGGAGCTCCGTGTTTGGCAAGAACAAAATGTATTTGTTTTTTAAGCTTTGAAAAAGCTTTACAAGAAAGAGATTTCTGGTTTTCAGAGAGGGTGGCAAGAATTTTTATAAGCTCAGCGCGTTGTTTGGCAAGATTTTTTTGATGAAAAACAATATTTTTTTTCCATTTATTAGTAAACCACGTATTCGGTGGACGATTCCAGAAATAGAGTTTTTTATCCTGGGCCATCATTTCCCAATAAGCTTGTGCTTCATGTAGTTGATCAAGGAGAAAAACTGTTTTTTCTAGTGGCTGAGCATTTACTTTTAAGCTTATAATGAGCATTATCAAAAATTTATAATTCATAGACATCCTTGGAGATTTATTTTTAGCAGCCTGTTTTTTTATAAAAGTTAAGTGGCCTTACTTTAACAAGGAGCTATAATTTTCTCAACCGGGCAAGACAAAGCTCAAATCTTCTGCTATATTTAAACTTTAAAATCAGATTTTTAAAAAATAAGGGTAAACAGCATGTCAATGATCACAGAATTTGAACGTTATGCCATTTTTAAAACCGGTGGAAAACAATACCAAGGTATTGAAGGCAAAACCGTGGCGATCGAAAAACTTGATGGACAGTTGGGCGATAAAGTTGAATTTAAAGAAGTTCTTTTTCGCAAACAAGGTTCTGAAACCTACGAAATAGGTCAACCTCTTCTTCCAGTTACTATAAGCGCTTCTATTGTTAGACAAATGAGAGGCCCAAAAGTTATAGCTTTTACTTTCAGACGTCGTAATAAGACTCGTGTCAAACAAGGACACCGTCAGGCTATTACGGTTGTGCGTATCGATTCAATCGGCGCATAAATCTGTCAAATTTTTATAAGTAAGAATGCAGCCCTAAAAAGCTGCATTTTTTTGCGATTCGGTTTTGGATCGATGTCCGCCAGAGCTCATTAGAGTAAGGGCGGATTTAATTTTAAAGCGCTCCAATAATCCCACCACTAATAATAAGTGAGACTCCCACAAGTTCAGGAACATGGAGCTTTTCTTTGAGGGTCAGATAGGCAAGGGCAAGGGTGAGTGGAACACTAAATTTTGTAAGTGCTACCACTATTGCCTGATCGTTATATGCGTACACATAGTAGTACAAGTATTGGCATACAAAGTTGGCCAATCCTGCATAAAAGATGTTGTTTTTTTGGAGTTTAAATTCTTTACTTATGCTTGCTAGAGGTTTTTTTGCGATAAAAAGAATAGAGAAAAAAAAGAATGTTACAAAAAATGGAGTGGTCATTTGAAAATATTCAAGAGGGGTTGTTAAGAGAGCGGTAAATCGGGTCATGCCATGTGCATGGAAAAAATTAATAACTTTTATCGTAGTTTCGTTTTCTGTCGTTGTTAGATAGACGATTAGATTTTCTGTTGTGTTTAAAAGTGCCATGGTGATTGCTCCAACGTAGCTATACAGAGGCAGATTCTGGATGGGCTTTAAGATATTCGGGAAATAAAAACGTTCAAACCCAGAAATAAAAGCACCAAAAGAAATGAGACTAATACCAACGACTTCATGAAGAGCTAAAGGGTTGCCAAGCAACCAGTATAAGAGAGCTGTAAGAGGAGTTCCTATTTGTAAGATAGGAACAATCTTTGCAAGAGAAAACCGATGGAATAGATGTGCTTTAAGACTTACAGCACAGACAACGATAAGGGTTACAGCGCTATAGTTAAGGATGTTTTTATTGGCTAAAAGGGCCATGCGTGTGCCAATTTCTTCTAATGATAATCCATGTGCTGTCTGTTTTTGATAGAATGCGAGCATCATGCCTATACATGTAAAAACAGAAACCCAGAAAGAGAACAGTAATTTTTCACTGCTTTTTTTTAAAAAAACACTGAAACAGGCAGCATTGGCTGCTGATATGATCATCAGAATAAAAGCTGATAGTACCATAATAAATTTTCCTTATTTATTTAAAAAGCTCCAATAATTCCACCTGCAAAAATAAGTGCTACTGCTACTAATTCGGGAGTGTGGATTTTTTCTTTGAGCATAAAGTACGCAAGAGCAAGCGTTAGGGGAACAGAAAATTTTGTAAGTGCGAGACTTAAAATAGCAACAATCCCGACTATGAAATAGTTAAGAAGGTTTTCAGTTGCTAAAAAAAAGAGGCGTTGAGTAATGGCTTGGACCGATGATTCTTGTATGAGCAAGTTTCCGTAAAAGGTGAGCGATAGAGAAAAGCACGTAAAAAGTATAGCGCCAAATGAAAAAAGTAGTTTTTCAGGACTTTTTTTTAAGAAAATATTGCAACATGCTGCTGCAATTGCAGAAATGGTTAACCACATGAACGCTGATAGTAGCATGATCTCTCCTTTTTTAGCGAGCGTGTGCTTAAAAAACGTTGTATTGTTCTTTTATGAAAGTCGTGCAATTTTATTAAGATCTTTTTCTGTTCCTGAAAATAATAAGAGGTCATTTTCTCGTATTACATAATCAGGAGCTATCGGAGTAAAATCTTCATCAGCATCTTTAAGGGCAACACAGTTCACATGAAAGTTTTTAAAAAGCTCGAGCGCTTCAATAGAGCTTCCTACAAATGAAAGTGGTGCGGTAATTTGGCTTAAAGAAAACTGTTTTGATATTCTAAAAAACTGACTAAAAGGTGATCCTAAGCGTTCTGCAAGGCGAATACCAATATCTTGTTCAGGAATAATTGTTTCGTTTGCACCAATAAGGGTTACGATTTCTTGATGAATTTCATTGATTGATCGAGTGATAATGCGTGGAACTTTGAGTCTTTTTTTAAGAAGTGCAGTAATCAATATTGATTGTGCAAAATTTTCACCCATTGCAACTACTACAGTATCCATTTCATCAACGCCAATTGAACGCAGTGATGATTCATCAAGCACTCGCATACAAATTGCTTGAGTAACTGAATCTCGAATAGAAGAAACAATCGAATCGTTGCTGTCAATAGCAAGAACTTCAACACCTTTTTCATGTAAAGTTGTTGCTACGCTGTAGCCAAATCTTCCTAATCCAATAACGCATACTTTCATAAATTAGTTTCCTCTATTTAAGTAACCATGACTCGTTCTTCAGGGTATGTATATTCACGTACGTCATTCTTTTTGCGCAAAGCAATAAGTAACGTTAAAGAACCAACGCGTCCAATAAACATACTGATTGCTATTAATAATTTTCCAATAATTGAAAGATGTGGAGTTATGCCGATACTTGCTCCTAATGTTGAAAATGCCGAAATAACTTCAAATACTATATCTAAAAAAGGCCAACTGTTTTCTGTGATTAAAAGGCAAAAAATAGTAAGAACTACCCAAACAATACTTAAAGAAACAATCGCAAGTGCTCGATATACTTGATCTTTACTGATGGTTCGACCATTTAAATCAACGTTTGTTTTACTCATAATTGCAGCATTAATGGTTGCAATAAAAATAGCTGCAGTTGTCAACTTGATACCTCCACCGGTTGATCCAGGCGCAGACCCAATAAAAGAGTTGATCATAATGGTAAAAATAGATGCATGTTGCATGTCATCAGGGTGTACTGAAAGATATCCTCCACTACGTGAAGTAACTGAAGTAAAAAAAGCATTAACGCATTGTAATGGTCCGCTAAAGCCTTCAAAAGTATTGTTATGTTCTAAGAGCCAAAAAACAAATGTTCCTGCGATTGCAAAAAAGAAGTAGTACCACAAGACAATTTTTGTTTGGAGAGACAGACAGGTTCTTTTTTTTGCAATCCAAGGATTAAATTTTGTTGCCAATTCTCTCCAGGTTATAAATCCAAGTCCTCCGCAGATCATCAACAGACTCGTAACGAGCAACATATTGTAATTCTGTGAGTAGACAACCATACCTCCTGCAAAAGGGGTAATTCCTGCATTGCAAAATGCTGATATTGATTGAAAGAGGGAGTAAAAAAGTGCTTTTGAAAGAGTAAAATCATGTTGTAATGTTTGGAAAATAAAAAAAGCTCCAACTAGTTCGATAGCTGCAGTAAGGCCAATAATAAAAAGAAGAATTTTTTTCGTATGCTTCCAAGAGTCAAGATCAAGCATTTCTCCTGCCATTACTTGGCTTGAAAGTCCTAAATTTACAAAAAGTGAAACAACAAAAAAAGTAAGCGTAATAAGTCCAAGCCCACCTATTTGGATAAGCATCATAATGATTGCCTGGCCGATGGGAGTGAAATTTTCAAGAGGTACGGTTAAGAGTCCTGTAACACACGTACATGAGGTTGCGGTAAAAAGCAGATCGATAAAAGCGATTGGTTGTGTTCTTGAAAAAGGGAGCGCTAGTAAAAAAGTACCAACGGCGATTGCCACAGACATAGAAATGAAAATGGTTCGACTTGGTGAAAAAAAATGAGTTTTATGAATTCCCATACAGTGATCCTGATAAGCTAATACTATCTAACATTATGTAATAACAAACACTATGCCTAAAAGAATAACAATAAAAAGTGCAACAAGGCTGTTGAAATAACGATCAATATGATCTTTTATGTGTGCTCCCCAAGTAAACATGATGGTTGCTATTAAAAATAATCGAGCACTTCGAATAATACATGAACATATAATAAAAGGTATAAGTGAAAGTCGGCAAAAACCAGCAGTAAGCGTAATTACTTTATAAGGAAGGGGGGTAAGCCCTGCAATAAGAATAGCCCCAGATTGATGTGTTTGATATTGGTTGCAGAGGTAATCAAATTTCTGTTGTGTTGTTACAAATGAAACTATCTTTTGTCCTGCAACTTCCCAGACATAATACCCTATATGATAAGCCGCAATGCCACCAAGAACTGAGGCGATGGTAGCAATAAAGGCATAAAAAAAAGAACGTTTAGGGCGTTCTGAACAAAAAAGAACAAGCATGGGCCCTGCAGGTAGAATTACTATTGCTTCAATAAAAAAGAAAACTGCTAAAATAAGCACTCCAAAAGGGCGATGAACTAATGTTCCCATCCAATCGTAAAGGCGCCGTAGCGCCCCTGCTGCTTTTCCTAGTACTGGTACTCTTTTAATCACGCGGTTCTCTTTCTTTTTTCATCTGATTCTTGAGGTAATCGATGAGCTTGTCGGTTGGTATACGTTCTTGTTTTGTCGTATCACGGTCTCGAACGGTGACGCAATGGTCTTGTTCGCTATCAAAGTCATAGGTCACGCAGAAAGGTGTTCCGATTTCATCTTGACGGCGATAGCGTTTGCCAATTGAGCCGGATTCATCTATTTGTGCAGTTAAGCCTGCTAACTTTACCGCTTTGTAGAGTTTTTCAACTGGTTCGGAAAGTTTTTTTGCTAAAGGCATAAAAGCAACGGTGATTGGAGCAATCGAAGGGTCAAAAGCAAGTACTATTCGCTTTTCTCCTTCAACTTCATCTTCGCGGTAAGAGTCAAAAAGTAACGTTAAAAAGAGCCTGTCAACACCAATAGAAGATTCAACAACGTGTGGCATATATGATTCACGAGTTTCTTCGTCAAAAACAGCAAGGTCTTTACCTGAATGTTTTGTGTGTTGGGTTAAGTCAAAGGCGCCACGATGAGCGATACCTTCAAGTTCTTTCCAACCGAATGGAAAATTATATTCAACGTCTACACAGCGTGCTGCATAATGAGCAAGTTCATGTTTTTCATGTTCACGAATACGAATTTTTTCAGGAGTAATCCCGATAGTTTTATAGAAAGCAAGACGATGTTCAATCCAGAAGGTAAGAGCATCATTGGAAGTTTCTGGTTTACAAAACCATTCGATTTCCATTTGTTCAAATTCGCGCATTCTGAATAAAAACTGTTTTGGAGTAATTTCGTTCCGGAACGCTTTTCCTGCTTGTGCAATACCAAAAGGCATTTTAACGCGGGCAGTAGTAAGTACATTTTTAAAATTTACAAAGATAGCTTGTGCTGTTTCAGGGCGTAGGTAACAGGTTGCGGCGGCAGATTCAAGAGCTCCAAGTTGCGTTTTGAACATCATGTTAAAATTACGAACATCGGTAAAATCATTTTTTCCGCACGAAGGGCATCCTTTTGAAAAATCAGTATCATCAGCTCTAAAGCGATGTTTACAGTTTTTGCAATCGATCATTGGGTCATGGAATCCTTCAACATGGCCAGAAGCTTTCCACACTGCTTCAGGGGCAAGGAGTGAACCTTCAAGTTCAACAATAGCTCCACGGTCATTTTCTAAAGAAGCGAGCCACGCTTTTCTGATGTTTTTTTTCAGTAATGTTCCGAGGGGGCCGAAGTCATAAACGCCGTTAATCCCACCATAAATATCAGCCGCCGGATAGACAAATCCACGACGTTTGCAAAGGCTCACTAGTGTTTCTAAAGAGACCGATGTTTCGCTTGATTTCATAGCAATATTCCTTATCCTTAAATGCCTATATGAAGAATTCACTGTATCATATTTTTCAGAGTCCGCACAGGAAGCTTATAACCAAAAAAAGTAATGATGATAATTATTGTTCATGGTAAACGAGTAAGAAGTTTATTTGAAATATGAGTACATGTGTCATCCCCAGTCGGTAAAGCGAACGGTACGGGGATCTTTAAAAAAGACAAAAGTCAAAAATGACTTATTATGCATAGCAAAGATTCCCCTACCGCTTGCTAGCGCAAGCTGGGAATGACACATAAAATAAAAATGACTTATTATGCATAGCAAAGATTCCCTTACTGCTTGCTAGTGTAAGCTGGGAATGACACATAAAATAAAAATGACTTATTAGGCATAGCAAAGATTCCCTTATTGCTTGCTAGTGTAAGCTGGGAATGACACATAAAACAAAAAGGATAAAAAATGAAGTACATAAAAGAGATATGCATAGGTGCGGCAATTACAGTTCTTTCGGTGTTGTTGTTTCAACTGTTTAAAAATCAAAAAGAACTATCACAAGCGTTGTCTACGTATGGTGTAATGATAAAACATACGGCTGGGCAAGGGCCTGCTTCTAATCACATGGTATTAATGCCAGTGCAACCATGGGCAACGGTTCAAGAAAAAGCACGCAATACGGTAGTGCAAGTTATTGCACAAACAGCAGAAATAAATATTTTACAGCCGTACAAAACTCCAAAACAAAATATGGGTTCAGGGACAGCTTTCTTTATTTCAGAAGAAGGTGAGCTGATTACTAATTATCATGTAATTGCAGAGGCTCAGGCCATTTGGATTAAAATTCCTTCTTTGGGAAAAGTTATTATCGATGTGGAAGTGGTGGGTAAGTCTCCAGAGCGTGATTTGGCGTTGTTGCGTGTAACTCCAGAAGGGATTGTGACAATTAAAGAAAAACTAGGAGCAATTCCTTTTTTACCGCTTGGCAATTCTGACTTAGTCAAACGGGTTGATGAAATTTTAACCATTGGTTATCCACTCGGGCAAACATCATTAAAGAGTAACACTGGTGTAGTCAGTGGACGTGAACATATTGCTGGTCGTTTGTTTATTCAAATCGATTCACCGATTAATCCGGGAAACTCTGGTGGTCCTGCATTAAATATGGCGGGTGAAGTTGTTGGTATTACTTCGTGTGGCATTCCGAGTGCTCAAAATGTTGGGTATATTATTCCAAGCAATGAACTAAAGATGGTGCTTCCTGATCTTCGTAAAATTTCGTTACTACGTCGTCCTTTTCTTGGATTCTTTCTCAATAGTGGCAGTGAAGAACTTGCAAAACATATGGGTAACCCAGTGCCATCAGGTTGTTATATTGTTGATGTATACACAACAAGCCCTCTTGCAAAAGCGGGAGTAAAAGCAGGTGACATGATTTATGAAATTAATGGTATCGGTGTTGATGAATACGGAGACTTATGTGTTTCATGGAGCGAAGATAAACTTTCGTTGATGGATTACATTTCGATGCTTGAAATTGGCCAAACGGTTCATATTGTTGTCTATCGCAATGGTGAGCGTAAAGAAGTAAGTCTTTTGTTTGATCGCACAGAACTGGCTCCTGTCAGACAAATATTTTTAGATGATGATCGTATTGATTATGAAATTTTTGGCGGCATGCTTATTCAGCCATTAACATTAAATCATATTCCAGCACTTGTCGGGAATGCTCCTATTCTTACTCGTTATGGTGTTCCAAAAAATCAAATGGAACCAGCATTGATTGTGACTCATATTGTTCCTAACTCTCAAATACAGCGGCTTAATCTACTGGGAGAAGGCGCATTAATTAGTGAAATTAATGGTAAAAAAGTAAAAACCATGGAAGATGTTCGTCATGCAATTGCACAAGATATAGAAAAAGAACGGATGACTTTTAAAACAGAAGACGGAGTCTTTTTTGTTATGAATGTTAAAAAAGTTCTTGAAGATGAGGCAAAGCTTTCGCAAACGTATCACTATCCACTTTCTCCTTTTATTAAACAGTTGATAAACAAAGTATTGGTAACAGAAAAGAAGACCTCATGAGTAAAAAAGAACGTCTTGATCTGCGTGTTCATGCACTTCATCCTCATTTAAGCCGTAATCAAATTCAAAGCTTTATTATGCAAGGCAAAGTAAAAGTTGATGGAGAAACCGTTACTAAATCGGGACAAATAATAGCAGAAGAAGCAGCGATTGAGTTTATTGATGATACTCCGCGGTTTGTGTGTCGTGCAGGTTTTAAGCTGGAAAAAGCGCTTGAAGCTTTTAATGTTGATGTAACAGGATTAGTTGTTCTTGATGCGGGCCTTTCAACGGGCGGATTTACCGATTGCTTACTGCAAAAGGGGGCTACTCGTGTGTATGGTGTTGATGTTGGACATAGCCAAGTGCACGAAAAAATTAAGAGTGATCCGCGCGTAATTGTTATGGAGCAAACAAACCTTCGTTATGTAACATCGGTTGGTCAGCTTGTTGATCTTGTCACCTTAGATTTATCCTTTATTTCGGTACTTAAGGTTATGGATGCAGTAAAAGCGGTTTTAAAATCAGGAGGGCATCTTTTGGTTCTTATTAAGCCGCAGTTTGAGGCAGAAAGGCATGAAGTTGGCCGTGGTGGAATTATTAAAGATGAAGATATTCATACGCAAGTAGTTAGAAAAGTAACTGAAGGAATAGCTCTTCATGGGTTTGAGCTTAAAGGTACTATTGACTCCCCCATACTCGGAGCGGCCGGTAACAAAGAGTTTCTTGCACTTTTTAAGAGGATTTAGCGGAGATCAAACCATACTTTGAATTATATTTTTCGGGCAACGTGAAAATCGTTGCCCTTTTCTTTGATCCTATGTTACTATTCAAATAGAAATATAAAAACAGGCGTCATAAAGGATTAAAGAATGAAGAAAAGTAAACTATTAATACTAGCGCTGTGCATAAGTGGTTTGTTTCAGGTGCACTTTATAAAAGCGCCAGGATTTTTTGAAGGACTTTTTGGTGGCCGTCCGCAAGAACCAGAATTAAGAGATAATAAGGGTGGTAGGCGTGGTAGGGATGATGGTTTTAGATCTGGTGACGCTAGAGATCCTAGAAAAGCGCTACCAGGTGTTAGTATGCCAAGAGGTCGAAATCCAGGTGGCGGCCGAGGGGGAGTGTCTCCAACGGGAACTCCTCTATCAGGAACAGTTGATAGAGGTTTTTCATCTGAGCGAGATGGTTTGCTAACGCCTGAGGAGCTTAGACGATTATTGGAAGATAGCGATAGCCCTCTTGCATCTTTTACTCCAAGAACTAAAGATATGATGAGTGACACAAATGAGCAAAAAATAAAGACCTCCGAGGCTTTATTAAGAGGTTTTTATGCAAAACTTAATGGGCTTAGTGCTGCAGAAGGTGGGTTTAATGGAAATTTTGAGGAGGGCCTTAAAGCGCTTGAACAATCTTCTCCTTTTGCTAAACAACAGATTATACAAGTTAGAACTATTATTGCAGGTATTAAAAGTGAAGCTGGCAAGGGTAACTTTCCGCCAGATCCTCAGGAGCAGGACGTAATAAGTAGAATTCGTAAAATCATTACAGAGATTAGAAGACATAATCATGCGAATAAGCGTGAGAATATTCGTGCTAAATATAACCTATAAAAATTTATATCACATAAAGGATTAAAGAATGAAGAAAAGTAAACTATTAATAGTAGCGCTGTGCATAAGTGGTTTGTTTCAGGTGCACTTTATAAAAGCACCAGTATTTGATGCCGCTGGGCCAGAATTAGATGCGCGAAAAGAACGAACAGATGATACTACTACTCAAAAGTCTACAGGATTTTTTAAAGGAATGCGTAATTTTTTTAAAGGTAGATTAGGAAAAACAGGTAGCGATAGTGGAGATACAGGTACTGTTGCAACTGACAAGGGGGAGGGTAATGGGGCACAACAAACAGGAATATTATTAACCAGGAAATTAGATAATCTTGATGGGTTAACTCCAAAGGCGATGGCTAGACTAGAGCAGAATGAAAGCCCTATTAGTTTTAATGGTGTTCGGCCAGAAAAAACAGAAATGACTCTTGATCAAAAAAAAGAAAAAGTCGATGAGAGCAATTTTTCGCTAACTCAAAAGGCTATTGTGAAAAGTTTTGTTGGTCGTACTAATAATGTAGGGCTTCTTATCACAGCTATGCAAGGTTTAGAACAAGAGATTGTTGGTACGATGGCGGGGTAGTGTTAGAACAGATCAAAATGAAGAGCCTACGTTTTTTGATGATTTGACAGTAATGAAAAAAAGCCTCCAGTTTAGAAGAACACAAAACTATAATGAGAGTGATGAACTAAAATTAATGATTGTGGACGGTCTTCTTAGTCCTATGAATCAAACCGCAAGAAGGAATTTTTTTATTAATGATATAGAGCCTCAACTTAGAAAGAAAAAAAGAGAGCTACTACAGCCAACTAGATACAAATAATGGAAAAAGTATGAAAAAAGTAAATGCAGTCTTTTTCTTGTTAGTTGGAGCAATCACACAGGGGCTTTTTGCAGCTGAAGATGTAGCTTTTGATTTTGAAACTAATGCCTTTCATCATTTAGATAATGCCGATACAGGGCGGGTAAAAAGAACGTATGATACTTTTTCTACAGATTTTTTTTTAGACGATGGGCGGCGCCGCGATCAATTTTTTACTATGTCGCTAACGGCCAAGCCTGATGACGGTCAGTTGCCATCTCAAAGACCATTGGTAAATGGTGATTCGGTTCAGGATCAGTTTGACATTATTGATCCTCAATCTTTTCAACAGGATATTTCATTGCGCGATAGAGCGACCCTTGATGCGTTAGAAGATGATAATGTGTTTTTTAGACATTTTTCAGATGATGAAAAAACAACGCTTACTCCTTTAGAGTTATATCGTATTCAGTTAGGTGATTGTCGTGAGCTTATCGATAAAAGCGCTTATGGATTGAGAGAGGTAAATGTGGCTTTGTATAGATCAATGGAGCCTGCGTTTGGTCGTGTTAAAAATCAAGTTACAGAACTTATGTCAAAAGCTCGGATTGGAGATCTTCAAGAAGGCGACCTTATTCTTGCTGAAAACAGCATAAAAAGCCTTCAAAGTTCTTTAGATTCAGGAATAGCAGGTCATCTTTTTAAGGTTCTTATTCTTGATGCACTGCAATTAGCGATTCGTAAACTTTATCATGTCAGAATAACTCTTGTGAAATATCAACTTAAAGATAAACATAAGAAAAAATATTTGGATAAAGCTGAAAAAGATTCGATAATTGATAGAGAAGAAATACAATATTTTAATGATTAGCGGTTCCTTTAGAGGCTTAACATACAAGGTCTAAAATAAAAACTTGTTTCTTTTTTTATCCTTATGGTATTATTCAAATAGAAGTATAATGTTGTGTGTATTTAAATAGATAATACAAGTATGTTTATGCTTGATTGCTGAAAAGATATGGATGTTTGGTAAAAAAAGGAACCAAGATTGTGAAGAATAAGATACTATCATTAGCGCTCGCTATTTTTTGTGTGAATTTTCAGTTTGCCAGTGCCGGAGAGGGTGAAGAATTTTCTGTTCATCGTAAAACTGGTCCTGAAACTTTTCCTGAAACTCGTCCTGCAAACGACCCTGCTCGTTGGGACCTTCAACAACGATTAAGGCAAGATGAACCTAATCGACTGAGGTTTTCTCGCGGCGATGAAGATAGTAGTTCTGATTCTGGAAAAGCTCCTGTGAAAGGAATGCCATCAACAATTATCACTGGAGACTTACTTGACAAATATAAGGAAAGAACTGGTTTGAGTATAGATCAAGATACTCTTGCTATTATGAAACTAAGAAAGGACGAAGCTCCTCCTCTTGCCATATTTGATGATAAAGGAGTATTGCTCGCACTAAAAGATAAGAGAGACGAGGTGTTTAAAGATTCCTTTCTAATGAAAATTAAAAAGCAAGTTCAAAAGGAACAAGCAAAGTATCAAAAAAAATTTAAAGACTTAAATGATCAGCAAAGACAAGCAGAAGTAAAAAGTTTTGAAATACTTAATACTGAACTTCGCGAAATTGCAAGCTTAAAACAACAGCTTAGCAAGATTAAAGAAGACTCAGAACCTGTTTTTTTTAAAAAAAGAAAATTGATTAATGATAAAGAAAAAGAAATAGCTAACGTTGAAAAAAGTATTAAAAAACTTATTTCCCAAATGGATAAAGTTATTTCTAAGCTATCAGGTAGAGGAATTGGTGGTAAATTTATTACGCCAGAAGAAGAAGCAAAGGCGGAAGAAGCAATAAAACAAGGATTGAAAGCAAGAACACCAGAAGAGATTGAAGAGATTGAAGAGATTAATAGAACTGTTTTACCAAGAAAATTAAATGAAAACGGCTTACTTAATCAAAATCCAGAAATTGTTTCGGCATTATTAAAAGCTTTTAAGCAAAAAAAACCTACAGATTTTTCCGATTTTTCCGATATCTATGATGTTGTTGACTCAGTATTAATGGAAGATCCAGAAATTACTGCAATTGCAAGATCGAGAAAAGCAGATCATGATCCAAAGTCAAAAGTTTATCGCGCGGATTCTACAATGCTTAAAGAAAGAGTCCAATTAGTTGCTCAAGAAGCTAAAAGTATTTTTGATCAATTAAGAACAAAAACAATGGAAGAGGTTGTTCAAGGTCTTAAACAAAAAGATGCAGTGATTCGTGAGGGGAAGAAGCCTTTGAGTGACGACGATATAAATGCATTAGATCGTTTGGCAATTGACCTTGCTATTTGTGATGCCTATAAGCCTAAATATGATGTTCTCCAAAAAGATGCACAAGAGACTGCGCTTGCAGAAGCTCGTGAAAATACAAAAAAAGAAGCATTAAAAGATGCTTTAAAAGCTATAGAAGAGGAGATTACGTTTGTTTTTTCAGGAGAAAATGAAGCAGATAATGAAAGTGGCAATGAGAGCCAATTTAAAGCAATCAGAATAACTAATAGAAAGATTGCTGAATCTTTAACAGCGGCTTTAGGAGAAGATCAATCTGCATGGCCCGCTGATGTTCGGCAAGCTTTTGAGGCATTACAAGATCCAAAAAGTTTTACGAGTGATCAATTTGGTTCTTTTGTGCGTGAACGAGAAAGGTTATTAGCTGGACTTAAATCTGCGGTTGAAAGCGCGCTTTCTGGCAAAGAGCCTACGGTCGCTCCTGAGCAAGTAGTTCCATCTGTTGTTGCAGGAGAGCGTCCGGCTGTGGTTGAACCAGAAGTAGTAGATAGAGATATAAATCTATCCCAACAATTTGATGATGGTGATGATGGTGATGATGAAATCGTTGTTGATTTTTTACCGACAGCAAAAAAAACAGATATTAGTGAATTGCTGTCTATAATGAAGGAAAATAGTAAAGTCCAAGACAAAGTAAGTATATTGTTAGCTCATCTTAATCAAGAAGAAAGCAACCCTTCAGTGGATGATCAAACTGTTAATGCTATAACTGAATCTATTAAGGTCGTTTTGCAAGATGTATTTGGTGATGAAAAAAAATGGTCTGATGATGTAGATTTTCTTCAAAAATTTAAAAGTTTATATGATGATTTCATTAATAAACCGTTGGGTGATGTCGATAACAAAGGAGTGCGTTTGTTAAAGATGACTGATCAGAAAACTTTTTTAGACAAACTTCAAGCATTTTTGAAAGAAAAAGAAGGAGAATTATTACTTAAAGATAATAGAATTTTTACTGCTGACGAGTATAGTTTTTTTAATAAAAAGTCAACTTCTGATTTAGAAAAAGAAAAAAACAGCATCGTAGAAAATATGGTAACTCTGAGAGAAAGGCTTAAAAGTGATGCAAATAATCAGAATCTATTAACTGAAGAATCAGTAGCATTAAGACTTTATGAATTAATAAAAGACATTTTAAAAGAAAGAATGAGTGTAAAAGCACCAAGAGAAGTAGCAGCAAGAGAAGTAGCAGCAAGAGAAGTAGCAGCAAGAGAAGTAGCAGCAAGAGAAGCACTAAGGAAAGCAGAAGAAGAAAAAGTAGCAGAAGAAGCAACAAAGGCAGCTACTCAGAAGGATAGTACTGTGACTCCAAATGAAAGAAGACTTCGAATTGAAAAACAGCTGAAACAAAGTAAAAAAGATGAAGCTTCTTTAGAAGAAACATTACAAGAGTTTGAAAAAGAACGAAAAATAATTGAAGAAAATGCAAAACAAAGAATAGCACAAGTAGCACAATAAATTTAATTGAAAAGCATAAAACATAGAAATAAGAAAATAAAAAAAGAGAGATCATGATGATGAAAAATAAAAAAGTGTGGTTGATGGTGGCCTCAATGCTTATGATTTCTTTTTTAACTAAGGCGCCTGAAGCCTTTGTAGCTGATAGGTTGCCTAGGGATGTAGTACCACGAGGTGATGATGGTGGGTATCTAAGAGATAACACTTTTACCCCAGAAGAACAGGTGCAGAAAGAACAGCTACAAGAAAGATTGCAAGCGCAAGAAGCTGCGCGAGAACGTGCTTTAAACCTAGGCCTTGGCGATCAAAGGCCTACAATGCTTTCAGGGAAATGGCACAGAACTTTGAGTACTATTTCTGAAGGGGATAATCAACCAGGTACTGTTATTGTGCAAACCGATGGCGATCAATCGCTTACCGAAAAAGAGAAATTGCTCCTTGAAGAACGCAATATAATTTTACAACGCTCAAAACCAAATGATAAAAAACCGTATAAAGTAACTTGGTTCAACAGGTTCTTAACCGTACGTGCTGTTAATAAGGTTTTAAGTGATAAAACTGTTAAAAGTGATCTCCAAGCTATTTCTCGTACTAAATTTTATCAAAGGGAGCTAGTTAAACAGATAGTAAGTGATTTTAGAGATGGAATTCTTTCTCCTGCAATAATTCTTGAAAGAGCTATTACTTTGAATGTAGATGTAGATATTGATAAAAATAAAAAGAAATTCGGAAAATTAATAGCGGATATTTATGATGTTATGGTTAAAGCAAAGTTACAAACTAAAGCCATGAAAGATACTTCAAAAACATTTAAAGGTTACCAAGATACACTGCAAGCATTTAGAGATGGTACGATTGATAGTGTGGAGCCTAAGGTTCCTCCTCTAGAAGTTGTGCCAGTGGACCCAAAGGTTCAAGCACGCATAGATTATAATCAAACTAATCATGCTGCATTTGATAAAAAAATGTCTGAAACAGAAAAATTAATAACAACGAATCAGACTATTTTAGCTGCTTATCCGGATGCAAAAAAGGCTGTAGATACATTATTAATAGAACTTCAAACAACAAAAAAACAGATATTTGAAGTTGCAGATCCATTTATAAATTCATTAGATGATATAAAAGCTGAAATGGATCGATTTCAAGAATATTATAAAAACAGGATTCTTAAGGTGCCTGATGATCTCACAGCAAAATTTGAAAAATATAAACAGCTAAGAACATTAGTGGATAAGTACACAGAGTTACAAAAACAGATTGCTAAAAAAATTACTGATGTTAAAGCGGATGCTGCTAGAAAGGCTAAAGAGTTATCCGATAGTATTTCTGAGTTAGCAGAATCATTTAATGTAAAAGTTTTTGAAATAGATGACCTTATGCGTAATAATGATGCTCTTCTAAAAGCCAATCCTGACTTGAATAAAGAAATAAAGGATTTTAAGGTAATGATTTCTAGTTCTGCTCAAGAATTATTAAGAGCTTATGAAATTTCTTTAAACAGTCCAGATAGTGTTGAATTTGAAAAAATAGTAAGCGAAAATATAGTTGAATTTAATCAATATTATCATTCTGAAAAAGTTAAGATTGAAAAACTTATACAAGATGTAATTCAAAAAAAGGCAGATGATGATGCTGTACGTGCGATTGCTTCAAAATTAACGGGAAGAGTTATAAGTACAGGCGTTGATTATGTGGTAGCGCAAGCAAAAGAGCAAGCAAGGCTGAAAGCATTAGCAGACGCAGCACAAGAAAAAGAAGCAGCACGGCTTGCAGCATTAGAAAAAGAAGCAGGAGATCTAGCAAGTGCTAGATACGATACGCTTTTTGAAACGAGAGCATTAAGACTACAAGAAGCTGAAAGACTTAAAGCGCTAGATGAAAAACAGAAACAAAAAGCAGAGAAACTTCTGGCTTCACAAAAAGAAGCCGCAGCTCAGGCTGCAAGATTGGCTGAAGCTGCTAGAAAAAAGGCAGATAGAGCGAGGAAGCCAAAACCAGCAATTTTTGGGTCGGACATTAATGCACAAAATCCATTGAAAACTACTAAGATTGAACCTGTTGAACTGAAAAAAGCTGGTTTAGCGAGAGAATTAGCAACAAAAGTAAAAGACTCACTAACTAGCGCAGCAAAAAAAGTTGGTGAAAATATAAAGCAAACAATTGAAAATGGTACTGCAAGAAAATAATAGTTCAGTAATTTTTAAATGAGCAGTTTTTAAGCCGTAAGGTTTTGTAAAAGCTGCTCATTTTCTTTTAACCCTTCTTCAACTGAAGTGAGTGGCTGTGTGCCATCAGTTGGTATTAGCTGCATACTTTTAAAAAGGATATGTGCTTTTTGTACCAATGCGAGCTCTTTTTTTGCATCTTGGTAGGTGGCGGTTATTTTTGTAGAAAGCCCATTTGGTGTCAAAATTCGTGCTGAAGCTCGTTCTTTTAAATAGTCATGTGCTGTTTTTTCAACTTCAAAAAGCAAGGTAGAAATTTCTTGTTGGTAACGTTCTATTTGTTCAGGGGTAAAGGAACTGTTAGGTGCTGCATGGTGGGCACTTACAAGTTGAGCAGAAAGTTCATCAAGGTGGGTCAGAAAAATAGGAATTTCTAAAGCAGGGGTTGTAGGGCGAAGTAGATTGGAAAGGTATAAGAAAAAGCGTGAAAGATTCGATTGTATAATGACGCTATCTTGTTTTGCGATCATCACAAAAGTTGGGAAGAATGGTTTATCGGCAACGGTGCGCATACGATATAATGATTGGCATAGGATAACAATGAGTCCGAAGACTAAAACGTCAAAGATGAAATAACTTTTTTTTGCCATAATGATCTCTTTTTTTGTATACGAAATAACCGAAACTGGCTTGCTATTCATTGTTCATTTATTGAAGTAGCAAAGACTGGTGTGCCCGACGGGAATTGAACCCATGACCTACAGATTAGGAATCTATCGCTCTATCCAACTGAGCTACGGGCACCTAATATTTTTATTTCAAGGGTCGCAAGATGTGATTGAAAATGAATGGTGCGCCTGGCAGGGGTCGAACCTGCAACCTACGGATTCGAAGTCCGGCACTCTATCCAATTGAGCTACAGGCGCTACATTTATGATGTAGATTACCTTAAAATGAAAAAAGTTCTACTGAAAGCTTAAAATAGTAGTCAAATTTGTGCAACCTGCCCGACTTCGCTCAAAGAGCTATGTCGTGGCACCACGCCTTAGCACAAAGTGCAGCGGCGGGTGGATTCGAAGTCCGGCACTCTATCCAATTGAGCTACAGGCGCTACATTTATGATGTAGAGTACCTTAAAATGAAAAAAGTTCTACTGAAAACTTAAAATAACGGCAGCTCGATTTAAGAAATTATAAAAAAACGGAATTGGGCCGATTGACGCGCGTTCCTTGTTACACGTTCTGTAACTGCATAGTTGTTTTCAAAAACCGTGTCATCCCCAGAGAACGAAGTGAACGGTATGGGGATCTTTGATAGGTATTAAGTCATTTTTAAATGAAGATTTTATCTTTTTCAAAGATTCGCTTACCGCTTGCTATTGCAAGCTGGGAATGACACGGTTTTTTTAAATTTTTACATAAACTTCGATCAAATATGAAAAAAGTTTTACTAGCCTTTGCGAGCACGTTTACAGTTTCTATGGCGATCTTCATCATCGCTTTCTTGTTTTTGAGCCTCATCTTCATCATCGTTTTCTGTAACATCCATACCTTGTAAATCTGCCATTAATTCATCAAGCGAATAGTCTACTAATGAATTTTGGTCTAAAGCTGGTACTGCACGATCAGGTACTGTGTCTTGAGCAAGACTTTTTTTAATATCAGGCGCTACTGATGCAGCTGGTAGTGATTCAAAAGTTGGGAATAAAGAAGATGATTCTTTGTCTGATGGATAACTGAAAGTTCCTTCTAGGATGGAAAAATTTGTTTGGTGATCAACTGAATACTGATGTGTTTCAATAGCTTCTTTTTCAACGAAATAATTGCAAATTTCGCAGAAAAAGCTTTGCTGTATAGGCTCAGCTTCAGCTGATTGGATAAAAGGGTTAGTAAGCATAAGTAATGTGAAAATTATCTTTTTAAGCATAAGTTTCCTTTAAGGTTTTTTTAAATACTGATGGTTTCCTATCTTTAATACTATTCCTCTTTTTATAAATTGTCAAATTGAAATATTTTTTAAAAGGGTGGGCGAATGTTGAAGGCGATGTCAAATATGAAGTGCGACACTAAAACTTTTCTGATAGTCAACTCTTAATGTTGGTGATGCAAGCTTAAAATGATTTTTCTCTTTTTTTAAATTTTTCAAAAATACCTCCATTGGGGTTGA
>Ga0304730_1000726_pt1 | contig 27272 bp, 21 predicted proteins | sample M_130628_MF_Meta_FD_190474 | JGI IMG/M metagenome (GOLD analysis project Ga0304730, IMG submission 190474) | Freshwater microbial communities from Lake Montjoie, Canada to study carbon cycling - M_130628_MF_MetaG (v2) (version 2) | ecosystem: Environmental > Aquatic > Freshwater > Lake | place...
TTTTTACTTTTGGCATTATTATAATCTTATCGATTACTCCCTACTGGCGGTCTTGCACGGGCGAGACACTTTTTGAGCCTTGTGGGAAATGGAGGGCGAAGGTAGGATAAGTGTAGTATATAGCAAAACAAAAGCCACATTAATGTGGCTTTTTATATAAAATATTCATTGAAAATCAGCCTATTAGCTGATTGCGATTCCAAATATTAAGCGCTTGGCTTCTTTTTACCCCCTGCTTTAGGTTGAAAAATGGCAAACATTCTCTTTCCTTCCAACTTAGGCATACTTTCTAAAGTACCTGCATCTGCAAGTCTTTCTGCGAATTTCAATAATAGCAATTGACCTCTGTCTTGGAACATAATGGCTCTACCTTTAAATTGAACATAGGCTTTTACTTTATTTCCATCTTGTAAAAACTTTTCGGCATGTTTTGCTTTAAAATCAAAATCATGGTCATCTGTACCTGGAGTGAAACGAATCTCTTTAATTTCTGATTGCTTTGAGTTCGCTTTCATCTCCTTTTCTTTACGTTTTTTCTCGTAAAGAAATTTCTTATAGTCAATGACTTTACATACAGGTGGATTGGCAGTTGGAGAAATCTCAACTAAGTCTAAACCTTGCTCTGCAGCTATTTTTAGCGCATCTTGTGTGTTGTAAACGCCTACGGTGATATTCTCACCAACCAGTCGTATTTCTGGTACTCTAATACGATCATTGATACGGTGCTCAGGTTCTTGTTGTCTTTGAAACCTTGGGTTAAATCTTGGTCCTCTGTTCGGTAATGCCATTAATTGTTAAAACGTTGTTTAAGTTTGTAAAGATAGTCAATGTTATGCTTCAGGTGCTTTTCTTTCGGCTATTTCTTGATGGATCTGAGAAATAAAGGCTGTTTTATCCATCATCCCTAAATCACCTTTGCCTTGTCTCCTAATAGATAATTGACCCTCGGTCATCTCTTTTTCTCCAATAACAAGCATATACGGCACTTTCATCAATTCGGTATCGCGGATTTTTTTACCAATTTTTTCATTTCTATCATCAATTTCGGCACGAACACCCGCTTTGCGCAATTCCGCCAATACCTCCTGCGCATAAGGCATGAATTTATCGCTAATTGGCAAAATCTTTGCTTGTAATGGTGCCAACCAAACTGGGAATTTTCCGGCATAATGCTCTAATAAGAAACCAATAAAGCGTTCATGTGTGCCTAAAGGCGCACGGTGAATAATCAATGGTGTTTCAGGTTCATTGTCTTTATTGGTAAAACTTAGATTAAATCGTTTTCCTTGTGCAAAATCCACTTGATTAGTAGCCAATGTAAACTCTCTTCCTATGATACTCCAAATTTGTACGTCAATTTTTGGTCCGTAGAAAGCACCTTCATCCTGCACTTCTACAAATGGAGTTCCAGTTTCAATCAATACTTCACGCACCATTTGTTCTGTCTCTAACCACAACGCTGGTTCGTTGATATATTTCTGACCCAATTTTGCAGGATCATGTAAACTTAAACGCATCACATATTTGTCAATACCAAAAATATTAAAGTACTTCAAGTACATGTCATTCACCGCTCTAAATTCTTGTGCAAATTGTGCTTTAGTACAATAGATATGCGCATCATTCATGTGTAGACATCGTACACGCATTAATCCAAATAATTCACCCGATTGCTCATATCGATAACAAGTGCCATACTCTGCAAGCCTTAGTGGCATGTCTTTATAGCTCTTCGGTTCTGCATCAAAAATTTTATGGTGATGCGGACAATTCATTGCCTTTAAATAATATTTTGTGCCATCCAATTCCATTGGAGGGAACATGCTATCTTCATAATATGGTAAGTGTCCACTCTTAATATACATACTCTCCTTGGCGATATGCGGAGTAACCACACGCTTATATCCTGCAGCTTCTTCGGTCTCTTTTGCAAGGCGTTCCAATTCTTCGATAATGATTGTACCATTGGGCATCCACAAAGGAAGGCCTGGCCCAACATCATCATCCATTGTATAAATACCAAGTTCTTTTCCTAATTTTCGGTGATCTCTTTTCTTTGCTTCTTCTAATAATAACAAGTACTCATCCAATTCTTTTTGATTCGGGAAAGTCACACCATATACACGTGTCAACATTTTATTTTTTTCATCTCCTTTCCAAAAAGCACCAGCAATATTGGTGATTTTGATGGCCTTAATTGCACTCGTATTTGGAATATGTGGTCCACGGCATAAATCTGTAAAGCCACCTTGTGTATAAAAAGTAATGGTACCATCTTCCAATCCAGACAATAAATCTAATTTGTATTCATCCCCCTTTTCGGTAAAGTAAGCCACTGCTTTGGGCTTCGACATTTCCTTTCGAATATAGGCATTGGCTTGTTTTGCCAAATCATTCATTTTTTGCTCCAATAAAACAATATCCTCTTCCCTAATGGTCTTCCCTCCTAAATCAATATCATAATAAAATCCCTTTTCTAAAGCTGGTCCTACCCAAAATTTAGCACCTGGAAATTGCATTTCTACCGCTTCTGCAAGCAAATGGGCAGAAGAATGCCAGAAGGTAGATTTTCCATCTTGATCATCCCAAGTTAATAATTTTAAAGCTGCATCATGATTGATTGGACGCGTTGCATCCCAAACTTCCCCATTTATAGAAGCCGCCAATACTTTTTTTGCCAAGCCCTCACTAATTGATTTAGCGATACCTAATGCAGTGATACCTTTTTCAAAGGATCTTACTGCCCCGTCTGGAAATTGAATTTGAACCATGTTTATACGAATAAATATATAGGTACAAATATAACAAAAAAAAGGATGCTTGTTTATACTTAGATTAATACTTAAATTTAAAGTTCTAATCATTTTATGAAAAGGTCAACCCTACTCTTCTTTTTATGCATATTTTTTACCCAATTAAGTGCCCAAAACTTAACTGGCAGATGGATAGGTAGCTTTATTGCCAATGGAGATGCATTGATCAATAATTATACTTACGAGCTGGTCATTAAAGAAAATGCAAGTCATCAAATTATAGCACAAAGCATTACCAAAAAAGGCGATCAGTTTTATGCAAGTGCTTTTGCAAGGGGCAACCATAGTATTCGTACCCAATTGGTGCAAATTGATGAAACTAGTTTTGAGCAAATTAAAATAGCCAATGAACTTGAAGCATGTTTGATGTCAAACTTTTTAACCTATAAAAAAATAGATGGACATGAAATTTTAGAAGGTAGTTATATGTCTTCGATTTTTGGTGGCAAGCGAAATTGCGGAAGTGGTAAAGTTTTTTTAGAAAAAGTATCCAGCTTATTAACTATTAAAAGTAATAAGGTAGAAAATAAAAAAACGGATACCCCAAAAACAAATTTATCAATCACCCAAATTACACAGCCAAATACTAAACCTCCAATAAAAAAATCTATTAATTCGACCAGTAAATTAATCGCTTCTGTAGGAAATACCAATTCAAAAACGACCGTAAACCCAACAACAGAAACAACTACAGATGAAGTCATCCTTGAAAATGAAACGATTGCTGCCACTACAAGTACTCAAAATACCATCCGCAATCAACCCATCAATTTACCTTGGGTTTTAGTCGGCAGAGAAAATAAATTGGTTAAAAAAATCATAACAAATAGTAAAAATATTAGCATCGATTTATTTGACAATGGAACCATTGACAATGATACTATCATTGTTTTTGATAACAAAAAATTATTGGTAAATAAAAAAAGATTAAGCTACAAATCCATCCACCTCGAATTTGATTTTACTGAGAATTTAAGGGAGCATGAAGTCATCATTGTAGCTCATAATATGGGCACAGTGCCTCCAAATACTGCATTACTTTTATTTAAAGACGGTAAGGTTAGACAGGAATATTTTATTACTTCTACCAATAAAATCAATGCCAAAATATTGATCGTCTATGAGCCTCCAATCCCAGATTAGTTCAACCTAACTTATACTCCTAGTGGATGCCCTTATTTAAGTTCCTGTAAGATTTGTATTGGCTGGTATTGTACCTCCATCTGGCTTTGATATGGATTGGTCCCTTTATTTTTCAACCCCATCCAACAATTTTCTTCCTTGTCCCTAAAAATGTAAATTGTTTGCTTTTGATAGCCAATACCAGCCAAGAATTCAATCCACTGTAGGCTTAACATTTGTGCACCTGTGATGCGCTCTTCTAGATTGGATTCCATTAAAATAGCGGTCATTTCGTTTTGAATATTCATTAAACCTTGAACAGCCTTATTTTGAGTCGCTGTGTCAAGGGATAAATCCTTCTGGATCAAACTATCTGCTAGGAAGATCATATTTGTGCCATATAATTGCAAATTGGCACTGTCCTGTTCTTGCAAATAAGCCATGACAGCAAAATATTGGTTTATTAAGGGTTGAATTTGTTGATCCAATATTGGGTCATGTCTTAGACCCTCAAATTTGGTGGGAAGTTTATCTATTGGTTCATTTACCTTATTTCCACAAGCCATTAAGCAAGTCATTACTATCAGTATGAGCAATCTAGACATATACATTTTTTTCAAAAATATGTATAAATAGCCACCACAACTCTGTAACTTTGCGCACTGAATTGAAATAATATGTTAATAGGCTTACAAAATGTCACTTTTGAGTTTGGTGCTAGAGCAATCGTAACGGATGCTACTTGGCATATTCAACCAGGTGAAAGAATAGGATTGATTGGATACAATGGAACGGGGAAATCAACCCTTTTGAAGCTATTGGTTGGACAGTACACGCCTTCAAAAGGTACTGTAGAAAAAGGCAGAGACACCACTATTGGCTATTTACACCAGGATTTATTGAGTTTTGATACAAGTGAAACCATCACAGAAGTCGCATTGGGTGCATTTGAAAGAGTGCGAGCATTAGAAAAAGAAATTGAGGCCCTTGGTATCGCTTTAGAAGCCAACCCCGAAGACAATGATATCTTAATCAAGTATACGGACGCATTACATGAATTGGATGTATTGGATGGCTATAATATTGAACATAAGGCAGAGGAAGTATTACATGGTCTAGGTTTTACAAATAAGGATTTAGCCCGTCCTTATAAAGAGTTTAGTGGCGGATGGAGAATGCGTGTGTTATTGGCTAAAATGATTTTACAAGCCCCAGATGTACTATTACTAGATGAGCCTACCAACCACTTAGATTTACCAAGTATTGAATGGTTGGAAAAATATTTATTGCATTATAAAGGCAGTGTGGTGATTGTGAGTCACGACAAATATTTCTTGAATAAAATGGTGAATAAAATTGTTGAGGTCTACCAACAACAACTTAATTTTTATACAGGTGATTATGCTTATTATGAAGTGGAGAAAGTGCAGCGCGTAGAAATACAGCAAAGGGCATTTGAAAATCAACAAGATTATATCAGACAACAAGAACGTTTTATTGAGCGATTTAAAGCCAAGGCTTCAAAAGCGGCACAGGCGCAATCGATACAAAAAAGATTAGACCGATTAGATGTCATTGAGGATGTGCAAATTGAAAGACCCAATATCAGGATCAATTTTGCAGTTGATAAAACACCAGGGAAAGTTTTGGTAGATTTAAAGGGTATCAGTAAAAGCTATCCTGCTCAAACCATTTTAGAAAATGCATTTGCAGAGATTGAAAGAGGTGATAAAATTGCCTTAATTGGTGCCAATGGTAAAGGAAAGTCTACCCTATTAAGAATTGTGGCAGGCATGGAAAGCTACGAAGGAGAAAGGGTTTGGGGACATAATGTAGATGAAAGTTTTTATGCACAGCACCAATTAGAATCTTTGAACTTGAACAATACTATTTTACAAGAAGTGCAAGAATGTGGTACTAAAAAAACAGATTTAGAACTTCGTGCTTTACTAGGTTGTTTCTTGTTTGGTGGAGATGAAATTGATAAAAAAATTAAAGTCCTGAGTGGAGGAGAAAAAGCAAGGGTTGCTTTAACAAAAACGATTATCAGCAAGGCGAACTTTTTAATGCTGGATGAGCCTACCAATCACCTAGATATGGCCACTGTGGAGCTATTGGCAGAAGCCTTAACAAAATACGATGGCTCTATTATATTGGTGAGTCACGATCGTTATTTTATTTCAAAAACTGCGAATAAGATTTGGGAAATTGAAGATGAGCAAATCATAGAATTCAAGGGAGATTATGACGAATGGGTTGCATGGAAAGAAAGAATGGCAAAGCAAAAAGCACAATTAGTAGAACCTGTTAAAAATATAGGCTCTAAGGATATACGCAAGCAAGGCAAACAAGAAGCTGCAGTAGTTGCAGAAGTGAAACCTCAAGCTATTGACAAGGATTTGCAAAAGCAAATTCAAAAATTACAAAAAGTCATAGCACAAATTGAGCATAATATAGAAACCTTACATACAGAAAAAGTAGCCATTGAATTAGAAATGGCCAACCCCACTATTTATTCTGATCCTGCCAAAATGCATACTGTAGAAAAAAGCTATCAAGATAAAAATGCATTAATTAGGTCTATGAACAAGGAATACGAAATTGCTTTTAACGATTTATTGCAATTGGAAAGTAAATAAAAAGGGTTAAATTTCTTTTAATAAAAATTGGATATGGAAATTTTAATGGTTCGACCTTATCAATTTTATTTTAATCAGCAAACGGCAGCAAATAATTTTTTTCAATCTAATATCAATATTGAAAATGCCAATGAATTAGCCATTGCTGAATTTGATGCGATGGTGGATCAATTACGCGCGCATCAAATTAAACTAAATGTGGTACAAGACACAAAAAACCCTTCCACCCCCGATGCTATTTTTCCCAATAATTGGATTTCCACCCATGCAGGCGGAACCCTTTGTTTGTATCCCATGTATGCAGAAAATAGAAGAGCTGAAAGAAAATTAAGCGTAATAGAATTTTTACAAGCTAATTATAAAATTGAAAATGTACTTGATTTAACCGATTTAGAAAAAGAAGGAAAATTTTTAGAAGGTACAGGCAGTATGGTACTCGATCACCAAAATAAAATTGCCTATGGTTGTTTATCTGAAAGATTAGATAAAGAGGCATTTACCTATTGGTGCGGTAAAATGCAATTCAAACCCATTAGCTTTAAAGCAGTGGATGAGAAAGCGCAACCCATTTATCATACCAATGTGATGATGTGTATTGGCAATCAATTTGTAGTGATTTGTTTAGAGAGTATTCCTAATGAACTAGAAAAGCAAATGCTATTAGATAGCTTTGATCAAACGAATAAAGAAGTCATAACGATTAGCCAGGATCAATTAAATCATTTTGCAGGCAATATGTTGCAAGTATTTGATATGAATGAAAAACCTCATTTAATCATGTCGAAACAGGCCCATACTTCCTTGCAACCTGCTCAGGTAAATAGCTTAGAAAAATACAACCCCCTTCTTCCCATCTCTATCCCCACCATTGAAGCCCTAGGGGGTGGTAGTACAAGATGTATGATGGCTGAAATACATTTAATAAATAAATAATACAGCTGTTCAAGCCAAATTATATTGTAATACTTTGATTAGGTTCACTTTAGAACTTAATTCCTACACATTAATAACAGACGTTAGTATGACAAAACTGTTCATAAATTGAATGGAAAATTGCTTTCAATTGTTTAATTTTGGGGCTCCGTTCTTTTGGTAACCAATTGGTTTACGATTGTAAATCAACCCATTAAATGACAAATTGAATCAATATGTCTACAAAAAAAGTACATAAAATTGCTGTTTTAACATCTGGAGGTGATGCCCCTGGCATGAATGCTGCAATTAGAGCTGTTGTTAGAACAGGTTTATACCATGGATTAGAGGTATTTGGGGTAACAAGAGGTTACAATGGAATGATTGAGGATGATATATTTCAAATGGATTCAAGATCGGTTGCGAATATCATTCAAAGAGGTGGGACCATTTTGAAAACAGCAAGAAGCAAAGATTTCTTTGAACCAGAAGGACGTAAAATCGCTTACGAAAATCTTAAAAAAAGAGGCATCAATGGCATCGTTGTCATTGGTGGAGACGGAAGTTTCAAAGGCGCACAAAAATTTAGCAATGAATTTGATATTCCTTGTATTGGAATACCAGGTACAATAGATAAAGACATAGCTGGTAGTGATTTTACGATTGGTTTTGACACAGCAGTCAATACTGCGGTAGAAGCGATTGATAAAATCAGGGATACGGCTGATGCACATGATCGATTATTTGTAGTAGAAGTGATGGGACGTGACGCAGGTTATATTGCTTTACATAGTGGTATTGCCACTGGTGCCGAAAACATATTAATTCCAGAATCAAAAACAGATATGGATGCCTTGGTTGCTAATTTAACCGAAAAAGAAAAGCGTAGAAAATTAGTGAACCTTATTGTAGTGGCCGAAGGGGATGAATTTGGCGGCGGGAATCAAGTGGGTGATTATTTGAAATCTAAACTACCAAATGCAGATATTCGTGTTTGTATTTTAGGACATATTCAAAGAGGTGGCGCACCAACTTGTTTAGATCGTTTGATTGCTAGCAGAATGGGCTACCATGCTGTAGAATGTTTATTGAATGGCACGCACAATGTCATGGTAGGTATAGCGGACAATAAAATGAAATACACGCCGCTAGATAACGCTGTAAAAGCAAAGCAAAAAATTTCAGAAGAGTGGTTAAAGATTGTAAAGATCTTAGCTAGTTAACATATAAAAAACAACCCCAATTATTACAATGAGCACACCCACTTACAAACAGAAACATCATAAAACAAAAATCGTTGCAACAGTTGGTCCAGCTTGTGAAACTTATGACCAATTAAAAAATTTAGTGATTGCTGGTGTGAACGTATTTAGATTAAATTTTTCTCATGGGAGCCATGAAGACAAAAAAAGAATCATTGACCATATTAGAGCTATTAACAAAGAATTAAATTCTACAATAGCCATCTTAGGTGACTTGCAAGGCCCTAAATTAAGAGTAGGTGAAATTGAAAACAATCGTTTAGAAGTAAAAGAAGGCGATATCCTTACATTCACCAATACAAAATGTGTTGGCACTTTAGAAAAAATATATGTATCCTACCCTAACCTTGCTGGTGATGTAGTTGTAGGAAATACCATCATGATTGATGATGGCAAGATTGAAGTGTTGGTGCACAGTGTAGAATCCAATGGTGATGTAAAAGTAAAAGTAACCTTAGGAGGTATCATTTCTTCTAAAAAAGGAATTAACTTACCAGATACAAAAATATCCTTACCCGCACTTACCGAAAAAGATTTAGAAGACGCTGCATTCATTATCAAAGAAGAATTAGACTGGGTTGCGTTGAGCTTTGTAAAGCGTGTGGCTGATATTAAGATGTTAAGAAGCATCTTGAACGAACATCAAAGCAACGCTAAGATCATTGCGAAAATAGAAATGCCAGAGGCTTTAACCAATATCCGTGATATCATTATTGCAAGTGATGCCATTATGATTGCTCGTGGTGATTTAGGTGTTGAATTACCAGTAGAAAAAATTCCTTTGATCCAAAAAGAATTGATAAGAAAATGTATTCATAGAGCGAAGCCAGTGATTGTGGCAACACAAATGATGGAGTCCATGATTGACAGAGTGAAACCAAACCGTTCAGAAATAACAGACGTAGCCAATGCGGTCATTGAAGGTGCTGATGCGGTGATGTTAAGTGGTGAAACTGCAACAGGTCAATTCCCAGTATTGGTGATTGAGACAATGCGTAAAATCATCACTGAAGTAGAAGAAAATGGCTACAAATACAATCGTTCAGAAGACTTAAAACCACAGCCCCATTCTCCTTCTTTTTTGAGTGATGCGGTTTGTTACAATGCTTCTAAATTATCAGAAGATAGCAATGCAAATGCACTCATAGGGATGACCCAAAGTGGTTACACTGCATTTATGTTAAGCAGTTTCCGCCCTAGATCTCCCTTATTCATTTTCACAAAGCAACAAAGCATAGTGAACCAATTGTCATTGAGCTGGGGTGTGAAGGCTTTCTACTATAATAAGGAAGAAAGTTTAGATGAGATTATTAAAGATCAAATCCAAGTTTTGAAAGCACAAGGTTTTGTAAATACGGGCGATGTAGTTATTAATACAGGCAGTACCCCAATTCAATTACACTTACCTACTAATATCATTAAAATCAATAAAGTTGATTAAAATTTAGGCCTCATTATTGAGGCCTTTTTTATAACTTTAATATTCAAATTCACAACTCATAATTATGCTTGAATCATTTGAGAAAATTCCAGTAAAGATTTACAAAGATGTGGCTTCTGGATCAAATGCAGTTGCTGCTCAAATTGCAAAATTAATTAAAGAAAAACAAGCACAAGGCCTACCATGTGTTTTGGGTATGGCGACAGGTGCTACTCCTATTTTATTGTATAAAGAATTAGTAAGATTACATAAGGAAGAAGGTCTTAGTTTTAAGAATGTAATTACAGTTAATTTGGATGAGTATTACCCTATTCCAAGAGATGCTTACCAAAGTTATTGGAGTTTTATGCATCGCCATTTATTCAATCATGTAGATATTGACCCAAAAAATATTCACTTGCCTAGTTCTGAATGGAGCATGGATGAATTGAAAGAAAAATGTGTTGCTTACGAACAAGGCATCGAAAAATTAGGAGGCATTGATTTACAATTATTAGGAATAGGTAAAAATGGGCATATTGGTTTTAACGAACCTGGTTCTAGTTTTCACTCTAAAACAAGAGTGATTCATTTGGATCAATTAACAAGACTAGCCAATGTCTACGAATGGCATGATTTAAACAAAGTGCCAAAACTAGCTATCACTGTAGGTATTAGCAGTATCATGAAAGCAAAAAAAATCGTATTACTTGCATGGAGTAATAAAGCTGCTATTGTTGCGAAAGCTGTTGAAGGAGACGTAACCGAGCAAATACCTGCAAGCGTATTACAAAATCATGATGATTGCACTTTTGTCATTGACGAATTAGCTGCAACAGAACTCACAAGACATAAATCACCTTGGTTGACTGGAGCGAATGATTGGACACCACAGATGATTAAAAAAGCGGTGATTGATTTAGCCTTGAAATTAAATAAAACGGTATTAAGCCTAACCTCAGATGATTACAAGGAGAACAGCTTATCTGACTTATTGGTGATTAAAGAATCGGTATACGATATCAATCTGCAAGTGTTTTATATGTTACGTGATTCCATCACTGGATGGCCTGGCGGAAAACCAAATGCAGTGATTCCAGCTCATCCTGAACGAAGTGAACCACATAGCAAGAAAGTATTGGTATTCTCTCCACATCCAGACGATGATATTATTAGCATGGGTGGAACTTTCATGCGCTTACACGATCAAGGACATGATGTACATGTGGCTTATCAAACTAGCGGTAATATTGCAGTGACAGATGAATTTGTCACTCGTTTTTTAGACTTTGCTGTAGGATTTGAAGATCTTTTTGGAATAGATAACCATAAAAGTCAAGAGATTCTTAACGATGCAAGAGTTTATCTTGCAAATAAAGCATCTAATCATTTAGATAGCGCCGAAATTAGAGCCATCAAAGGTTTAATAAGAAGATGCGAAGCGAAAGCAACTTGTAGGTATGTGGGTATCGCAGAAAATAATTATCATTTTATGGATTTGCCTTTTTATGAAACAGGCATGATTGATAAAAAACCTTTGAGTGAAAAGGATATTGAAATTACTATGGGGCTTTTACGCCAAATTCAGCCACACCAAGTGTATTGTGCTGGTGATTTAGCCGATCCACATGGCACGCATAAAGTTTGTCTAGATGTGGTATTTGAAAGTATGCGTCGATTAAAAGCAGCAGGTGACAGTTGGGTGAAAGACTGTTGGGTTTGGTTGTATAAAGGTGCTTGGCAAGAATGGGATATTTCTGAAATTGAAATGGCCGTTCCAATGAGCCCCGACCAGGTTTTGAAAAAACGCTTTGGCATATTCATCCACCAATCTCAAAAAGACAGTGTTCCTTTCCAAGGTTCTGATTCAAGAGAGTTCTGGCAAAGAGCAGAGATTCGAAACGCCAACACCGCTAATTTGTATGCTAAACTTGGATTAACCAAATACGCAGCAATGGAAGCATTTGTTAGATGGCATTATTAATTGATGGTCTTATCGGTATTATTTGCCCTTTTCCTTTGGAAAAATGGTATTTTGAGGTATATTTGCACCCCTTATTGATCTGGGTTAGTAAGTGGAATGGCCCCGTAGCTCAACTGAATAGAGTATTTGACTACGGATCAAAAGGTTTCAGGTTTGAATCCTGACGGGGTCACTAAAAAAGAAGATAAGTCGTTGTAAATGAATAATTTGCAGCGACTTTTTCGTTTAATTAAAAATAATATTTTGATAAACCAGATTTTCAATAGATAACCTATTAAATTAAGAATAATTGATTTGTCCATAATTTAATTATTAAAATACCTCAACTTTTCTTTTTGAAAACTTTTTTGAAAAATTTTGATATTGGCTTTTCTCTATAAATAATTTTTTTAGCATTGCTGCCAAAAATGAATTTTACTTCTACAGAATTTTCTTTGAAATTATTTAAAACATACTTTGAAGATGAAGAAAATAATCCATCTCCTGTAGTTATAGAGTATGATTTTTTATTTAAAAAATTTATTAAAGGAAAATCAATCAAAGCTTTGACAAAACCATATTTATAATTAAACTTATATCCTGTACCAATTACAAAATTATAATTGATCTCATTATTATTGTATAACCTAATATTATTATTGTACAATGTAATCGTTGCATCACCAGATGTATATAACTTTCTATTATTATTTAAAAATTGATATGAAATAACAGGTCCAAAGTTTATAAAATCTGGAGCTATATTAATTTTTTCTTTTATAAAATTATATTGAAATTTTAAAAGTAAATTAAATTTCGTAAAGTTTTCTTGAAGAGTATAATTGATATTATTTAATTTATACGAATTTTTTACGTCAGCAATTTGAAGATTATTTTCTAATGATACACCCCAATTTTTATTTAAATCATTAAAATAATTTAATCCAATTAAAATACCATTACCGTTACCATTAAATTTATTTTCATTTAATGTGAAAGTATTCTTAATACTCAAGGCTCCAAGTGTCAAACCAAAATTACTTTTTGAATTTGATACTGAAATTATATTATCATCTACTTGCGATATACCTTCAAATGAAAGGAATAAAATAAATAACAAAAAAATCAATTTAACTTTAATCACTTTCATATGTTAAAGCTTTACAATCTTGAACATATGCACAAACTTCATATCTGAAGAATACACCTTGATAACATAAACACCAGTAGAAAGAGATTGAAGATTCAAATTAGAGCCTGTTGGAAGTTTAACCCTATTTGCAATTGGTCTGCCAGTTGCAAAATCCAAGACATCCACATTTAAGGTATTATAACGGATTAAGAAGAAGTGCAAGTATACATTCGAACTATATGGATTAGGGGTCACCTTAATGAATTGGTTGTCCTCTAAATTGACAATATCGGTAACTAGGTAGAAGTAAGAAGTACCCTTTAAGCTAGCACAGCCATTTTGAACAGTAGTAACGGTGTATTGCGCATTCTCAGTTGGCTTATATTTAAATTCAGTTGCACCAGATATTGCTATACCATTTTTATACCATTGATTGCCTGTATTGTAATTTGAAGTCAAAAAGCCAGCTGTGTCTCTAAATATAGCAGGGGTTGGTGGTTTTTGATATAAACTTTTTTTAACTACAACTACCCTTGATGAATCAAAATGCCCTAAACCGTCTGAATATGCAATACGATATACTCCAGTATCATTCTGAGTTAACTTAATAAAGGATGTGTCCTTTGCTTTAAATACTGTATCATTCTTATACCATGTATAGAAAGGAGAACTATTTGCCTTTATTACTGTTGTATCGCCAGGACAAATGCTTAAATCACCAATAATTGAAATAGTAGTATCTAAATTGATTCTTACTGGCTGTTGAAACCCTACTGTAATTTTATTAGTACCTGAGGTATAATTGCCCGCTGTATATTGACCTACAGAAAAGTTTACATTGGGGCTGGTAAACCCAATAGAATTTATTGAACCACGCTTGATGGTTTGGGCGGAAACATTTAATATTAAAAATAAGAAAAAGAATATTGAAAAAAATGATTTCATAATTTAAAAGGTTCTTATTGCTCTTACATAATATGGTGTTCCGCCTGGTCCCTTATAACCTCCTATTCCATCAAAAAGTCCTGTATCAAAATTCAATGATTCAGCATAAAATTCATTCTTTTCTGTAGATGACCAATACCAATTACTAGTAAAACCACCAATCGCAACTCTATTAATATATAATTTATTTAACTCGTCCTTACTAGGAAGATGCCAGTCTGAGTAACCTCCTCCTGTATGAGCAATAGCAATTGCTGCAGCTGCAAAAGGCCTACTTGTTGTAGTTTGTTTGGCAATTATCAAATCGGTATTTGATTTACCAGTTCCAATTGTAATTCCATTTGCATTAGTCACATCAAAAATTGTAGTACTTCCAGTGTGAACTCCTTGTTGCCACATAATACCTGTACTTTGATCTGAAATTGCTGCTATTATTCCATGAAGTCTGTTAGGATCATATCCCGGATCGCCTAATTGTAAAATATAAGCGATTTTACCGCCTTGGAATGAAGATCCAATATTCAATCCTGTAATTGCAGGATTGCCAACCATATCTACCCAATCAGCTCCATCAAAATATTGCATTTGACCTTTTACGCTACAATTATTACAAAAAACAATTAATCCAAGTGCTGGACTAGAAATTGCATCTCTCTGTAATGATGTCATTCTAGGAGGAAGAAAGCCTTTTGTAGTTGAGTTAATATCAAGAACAGCAGAAGCATTTGGCATAGCACCTATTCCTATGGCAGATGCAGTAATTACACCACTAGTTTTTACTTCTACAACAGAACTATTTCCTAATTGTATAGTGTTTGATGTTGATACAATTGCTCCATTTCCAATAGCTGTGGCATTACTCAAATTATTTGAAGCAACATCTGCATTATATCCAAGTGCTGTATTACCAGAACCAATTGTGTTTGTTTTCATTGAATTATTACCTAATGAAGTATTATCTGATGCAGTAGTATTTTTTTGAAGAGCATTTAAACCGATCGCAACATTATTAGCCCCAGTAGTATTTGATTCCATTGCTCGAACACCAAATGCATTATTTCCTGAACCATTGTTAGTACCTAAAGAATTTAAGCCAATTGCAATATTCCCGCTTCCTGTAGTATTTGAACTAAGACTTAGGTTTCCAAATGCAATGTTATCTGCACCTGAAGTATTAGATAACAAAGCAGAAGTTCCAAATGCATTATTTCCAGATGCTAAATTATTAACTAATGCATCATTACCAAATGCATTATTGTTTGTCCCAGAAACTAAATTCCTAAGTGCTGTTGCGCCAACAGCAACGTTATTTCCGCCACTTATAAGCGAATTAAGCGATCTATGACCTACAGCTGTATTTGCCCCATCACTTCCAACAAAGTTTGCAGCTACCTTTGTGAAATTTTCCATAGAAAAACTACCAATTGCCGTATTTATATTCCCTTTTGTGTTAAGATTTAATGCATTATAACCAATAGCTACATTATAATCTCCAGTTGTATTAAAATTCAAAGTCCCACCCCCAAATGTTGCATTTCCTGTACCTGAAGTATTAGATGTCATTGATAAATATCCAATACTAGTATTTTTTATTCCCGTATTATTTGAAGCTGTTGAACTACCCTTCAATGCCTCAAAACCTATTGCGATACTTTCTGTGTTTATTCCAGAGCTACGATCATCTGCATAAAACATTGCATTGTGCCCAATAGCAATTGATTTTCCGTTTGCCTTATTAGAATATAGTGCATTATTTCCAATTGCAGTATTAAATGCACCAGTTGTATTTTGATATAATGCCCCAGCACCACTTGCTAAATTATCCTCACCTGAGGTGTTTGTATACAAAGCTCTATATCCTATGCTAGAATTATAATTTCCACTTGTATTTGCAATTAAAGATTGATAGCCCAATACACTATTATATTGTCCAATATTATTAGCAGCAGTTGTACTGCCTCTTAATGATTCATAACCAACAGCTGTATTTCCTGTTGTTCTACCATTTGTTCTATCATCTGCATATTGCATTGCATTTATTCCAACTGCTACAGAACTATTATTACCTTTGTTAGAATATAAAGCACCATTACCAACCGCAACATTATCACTACCAATAACATTGGTACCTAATGATTCTCTTCCAAATGCCGTATTTCTTTCACCAGTAGTATTATTTGATAAAGCAAATAATCCAAAAGCATTATTATTTTGACCTGTAGTATTAGCTGACATTGCATTATTACCAACAATAGTATTAGAATTACCAGATGTATTATTAGACATTGCATTATGACCTAATACAGTATTAGCATTTCCTGTTGAATTTGAAGGAGATGTTGCAATTACAATACTTTGGTTGTTAATACCTGGCCCTCTACCTATTGACAAACCATTAACCTTCATATCAAAAGCCCCTAAATCAACTGATTTAGTTGCTCCTGTATATGGTATAACAGTTGATGTTGTTGTACCTGAACTCACAGACCCATCTGCCATTAAATACTGAGAGGAAGTACCTGTTGGTGTTTTATAACCTGTAGCTAAAACATTCCCAGTTACTTGTAGTTTTGAAGTAGGTGGATTAAATGGTGCAAAATTTCCAATGCCAACATTTCCATTATCCATAATTACCATTCGTTGTGTAGGAGGATCATAACCAGAAATATTTGAGCCAGTAACAAAATGTATATTACCTGTGTATGTTTTTGACATCCCTTGTATAACTAAATCACCATAATGTCCATAAAAATATCTAGAATAGATTAATGGAGAACTATATCCTGTATCATATTTATTAATATGATCATTAGCATTTTCATCAACAAAATTTATTCTATTTAAAATAGATAAACTATCAATATTTGCATTGAATTTTAATTTTCTATTTTCAAAATCGCCATAGATAAGTGGATTAGCAGTGGGCGAATTATGTATTATTAACTTATTATTGATTTTTTTAAAAATTTGATCCGAGCCAGAATATCTTCCAATAAAAATATTACTTGACCCAGTATCTAATGCATTGCCAGCCCCCCATCCAATTGCAACATTATAACTACCTGATTTTAAATCAGCTAAAGCTCTATAACCTAAACCTGTATTATCATTCCCCGCTTTTAAGTTCAATAGAGTTTGAGTTCCAAGAGCAGTGTTATAAATACCAGAATCTAAGCTACTAAGTGTAGCATATCCAACTGCAACATTATCAAAACCTTTTTTATAATTTACCATTGAATTATAACCAATAGCAGTATTTTGTCTTGAATTTGTTCCATTTGACAATGCATTTCCTCCTACGGCAACATTCCAATAATCTGTATTATTTCTAAGGGTATTAACTCCAATTGCAGTATTTGTTCCATATCCATATTTAAAAACATCTTGATAATTTGAACCAGCATTTTGTCCGACAAATACATTTGAAAAGTTGTCTGTTAAAGTATTATTTGATCCGTTCAACTTACCAGTCACCGTCAAATCTCCATTAATAGTGACTTTCTTATTATCAAATTCACCATAAATAAGTGGTGTCTTTGTTTTATCATTTGCAATGATTAATCGATTGCTAGTATTAAGAAAAATTGAATCCGCTGCAGCCTTATATCCTAAAATTACATTCCCGGAACCTCTTATATTTCTTGCAACAAGTGATCCTATAATCACGTTTTTACTACCATTGGAACTTGAGTCTTGTAACATTTCAGAACCAATAATAACATTATCATCCCCCTCATATTGATTAGCAACGAAAGAACCAATAGCCACGTTTCTAGATACGTCTTTAGAAGCATTTAAGTTATCTGCCCCTATTGATACATTCGACTGTGCATTTTTGGAATATTGAAGTGATCTATTTCCAATTGATACATTATTGTTATAAACAACGCTTTTATTAGGAATCGTCCCACCAGAAAATCTACCCGCCTCATGTCCAATTACAACATTAGCAACTGCTAAATTATTCATAAACTGTCCAGTATAGTTGCCTATCATCACGTTTTGAGCTGCTCCTCCACCATTAGTCGAACCAATTCCAGCTCCCGATTGAATACCCATTAAAATATTATCATTATTACTATTTGGAGTATTAAACTTTGGTAAAGACTTACCTGCATTTTGTCCAATTGCTATATTAGCACTGTTAGTAGCCAAACTATCAAATAACATCAATGCATCATAACCAATTGCCAAACCAGCTGGAATTTTAGAAACTGAATCTTTAATAAACTTGACAATCCCAGCTTTAATTGAGCTTAATTGTGAGGTGATTTTAGCTAATGAATCAATCTTAGGAATATACACTCCTCCTCTATTGTTATTTAAAACAATACTATCACCCTTTTGAATTAGTCTAATGGTTGCTAATTCATTTTTTACACTATCCACACTAATACTAGCAGCTCCAGCATTATTTGCATACAATGCATATGGAACAGATAGCAATTGAGATGTACCAACAAATACATAAGCAGTTCCACCTGTTAAATCCAGCTCTACTTTCATATAGTATGGAAACTTACTCCATTGAACATCAGACATTTTGCCTGTTACAGATTGTCCATTACCAATAATTACCGAGAATTGTCCATAAGCATCTGTACTCACATTATGAACTTCTTGATATCTAACAGTACCTAATTGTTGTGATTCAATTAAAGCAATTCTTAAGGATATTACTTTATTTGACACTGGTGTTCCTGCATTAGTTAAAGCAACCCCCTGGTAGTTAAAACCCAAAGGTGCTTGTGCAATAACAGAACTAATCGTTAATAAAAATGCAGCTAAAAATAATCCAGTAAATTTTTGAATATACTTCCCCATAAAAATGATTTTAAAAGTTCATTTTAAGACAGCTAGAATAAGCTGAATAGGGGTACAATAAAGATAGTTTAAATATTATGAAATAATAATATAGATATGTTATTAAAAGGTTGCATGCAACCTTTGTTAGCCCTTTTTTAAAAAATTTTTTTTGTAGTAGAAAGTTATTTTAAACTTTTACCCTGCTGCATTTCAAATAATACCCTACATTTGTAAAAGTAATTACATTGTAATAACAATTATATGAAAGCAAAAATCATCAAAATAGGAAATTCTAAGGGGATCCGACTTCCTAATGAATTAATTAAAGAATATAAGCTTGACGAAGAAGTGACATTAGAGCTTCGTGAGGACTGTATTGTCATTAAACCTGTCGAGGTAGATCCAAGAGCAGGATGGGAGGCAATCTATCAAAAAATGGATCACACCCTTACACAAGAAGATAAAGATTGGTTGGATTTTGAAGATCCAATTCCGGAGGATTGGACATGGTAGTATTAAAGAATGAAATATGGATGGCAAATTTTTCACCATCAAGAGGAACAGAGATTAATAAAATTAGACCCTGTATTGTTATATCCCCTGATCTAGCAAATCAAGCATTACCTAATATTATTGTGGCACCTTTAACTTCAACAATAAAAAATTATCCATCCAGAGTCAACTGTAATTTTAAAAAAAGAGATGGTCAAGTAATGATAGATCAAATCCGTACGATTGATAAAAGTAGATTAATTAAAATGCTTGGTACCATTGACGATGCCACCAGTAAAAAAGTATATGAAATGATTAAAATTTATTTTAAATAAAATGAAACTCTCCATCTACACCGTTGGCAAAGCCAACGAATCCTATATTAAAGAAGGCGTAGAACAATTCACCAAAAGAATTGGGCATTACTACCCTATCGACTGGCAATTAATTGTTCCATCCAAACTAACAGAACCTGTTCAAATTAAAAAAGCAGAAGCGGCGAGTATCTTAAAAGCAATCACGCCAACAGATGTGTTAGTTCTATTAGACGAAAAAGGTAAAATGTTGAGTTCCCCTGGCTTAGCCAATTTAATCCAACAAAAAGCCAATCAAAGTGCACAAAAAATCATATTCTTAATTGGTGGTGCCTATGGTGTGGATGAAGCAATACAAGAAAGAGCCAATTTCACCTGGAGCATATCTGACCTCGTTTTCCCACATATGCTGGTTCGTTTAATGCTTGCAGAACAAATCTACCGCGCTTGTAGTATCTTAGCCAACGAAAAATACCACCACGAATAATGAGCATTACTTTATATATCACCGTAGTCACAGTCATTGTATCCGTCTTAGCATTTTACAATGCAGAAATCATGGACAAATTGATTTTTCATCCCTATTCTGTAAGTAGAGATAATGAGTATTATCGTTTTATTAGCTGTGGATTCATCCACGCCGATTTTATGCACTTAGCATTTAATATGTTCTCCTTTTATATGTTTGGAGATTATGTAGAGCAGTATTTTAATATGCTATTTGGTCAAAATGGAAAATTGCTCTATTTATTTTTATACTTATCGGCCTTAGCGGTATGTTTAATTCCAACTTACTTTCAACAAAAAGACCGTTATAATTACAATAGTTTAGGTGCCTCTGGAGCTGTATCTGCCATTGTATTTGCAGGAATCTTTTTAATGCCTACGATCCAAATTGGATTTTTCATTATCCCACCCATCATTCCTGGATTTATATTTGGGCCAATCTATTTAGGGATTACAGCTTATTTAGCAAAGCAAGGACAAGGCGGTATCAATCATAGTGCACATCTATGGGGATCGCTTTACGGAGTTATATTCTTGATTGTGGCAGCTTACTTTATTGCACAATTTAATGTGGTGGCAAGCTTTATAGAGCAGATTAGGATTTACTTAGGAATGTAATCTTAACTACACGTTTTGTTTGTGGTGTAATTTTAAAACGATCGTCAATACGTTGTCCTACTACCCATGCAATTTTACTGTCCGAACAAAGCACGGTTGTTTTAGACTTGATTGCTGGACTTAATTTTAAGTTGCCTAAAAAATGATTGAGTTTCTTTTTCTTACGCAATCCTAATGGATAAAAATAATCTGTCGCAACCCAAGAACGATTTAATAAAGGCCAGCTTAACACATCGGCATCCAAATAAGCCATGGTAGCACTGGTATCTACTTTGAGTACTTCCATATTGTCTATCCATTCCAATTGTAATTTTCCAAATAAGGTATCTACAACCAATTGATCTTTTGAAATGGTCTCATATACTTTGTCTTCTTGATTAGATACAATTTGAATTTGGTCGTCCCATTTGATAATTCGATGCGTAGTGGATGCAATAAATGCACCCTTAGTAGCTCCAGCGATTTTATGAATTTCTTTTAATTGTGTGGCTTTAAATCCATACGCCTGCACCAATCCCCAAATATAAGTGGTATTGCCTTTTAATTGATTCCATGAAGTCAATTCAATTGTTGGGATCCCCTTAGGAAAACGGATATGCTTTTTCCAAAAAGCTGTCACTGTAAAATCTACAATGTCTTCTGCTTCTTTTAATCTCGAAATAGTATCCAATACTTGTTGATTCACATTTGGATAAATGGTCTCCATTTGTGGAATCAATTGATTGCGAATTAAATTTCTAGTATAATCATTTTTTAAATTTGAACTGTCTTCTACAAAGTCCAAGCCATTTGCTTTTGCAAAATCTTTAATATTTGCTTTACTAAATGGTAGTAATGGTCTAATTAAATTGATATGGTCTGTTGCGAGTGGATTTTGTTGATGCGTTCTCATAGCTGGGATCCCAGTCAATCCATGCAAGCCTGTTCCTCTGAAAAATTGCATGAGTACTGTCTCCACTTGGTCATCTGCATGGTGCGCTGTAAGTAAAACGATTTTGGTGTTTGATTGCAGATCCATTTCCTTGATCAAGCTTTCAAACCAAGCATATCTAATTTCCCTAGCAGCTTGTTGGATACCCATTTTATATTGTTCCGCAAAGGCCAATGTATCAAATCGTTTTGTCAAAAAAGGCATCCCCATTTTTGTGGCAAATGCTTGCACAAAACTTTCGTCTCGATTGCTTTCATCTCCTCTTAATTGAAAATTAGCATGTGCGATAGAACATTTTGCGCCCATTTGTTGCATCAAGGCTGTTAGCACCACGCTGTCAACGCCACCACTCACTGCAATGATAAAATGCGTGTTGTGGGTAGTGATACCTGGAAAAGTAGTTGCCCAATGGCTTTTAAATTGTTCCAAGTCCAATAACATCATTGCTGTTTAAATTATTTCTTTTGTTCCTTAGCCCAAGTATCTTTAAGAGTAACCGTTCTATTGAATACCAACTTGTCTTTTGAACTATTGGTATCCTGATAAAAATAGCCTTTTCTTAAAAACTGGAATCGAGCTTCTAATGCATCATTCAACAATGCGGGCTCTCCCCAAGCTGTGGTTACCGTATGCAAAGAATGTGGGTTGATATAGGATTTAAAATCACCTTCTGCACTACTTGGATCTTCCACATTGAATAAACGATCATACTCGTTTAATTCAACAGGAATGGCATGCTTCGCACTTACCCAATGCAATGTACCTTTTACGTGAATACCCGATGTATCTGAACCTGATTTAGAATTAGGGAAATATTTTGCATACACGGTAGTCACTTTTCCGTTGGCATCTTTCTCAAAACTTTCACATTCGATAATGTAAGCACTCTTTAATCTCACAGACAATCCTGGGCCTAATCTAAAATATTTTTTAGTTGGTTCTTCCATGAAATCGTCCGCTTGAATCCATAATGCTTTACTAAATGGAACGGGTCTTGTCCCTCCGTTGGGATCTTCTGGATTGTTTTCTGAATCTAATATTTCTTCGGCTTGTTCGTAATTGGTAATGATTAATTGAATAGGATCGGTCACCACCATTCTTCTTTGTGCAATTTTATTTAAATGCTCACGAACACAAAATTCTAGTAAGCTAAAGTCAATGATATTTTCTCTCTTGGCAATCCCAATACGATCACAAAAATCACGAATACTTTCTGCAGTATAGCCTCTTCTGCGCATACCACTAATGGTAGGCATTCTTGGGTCATCCCAGCTTTTTACATGCCCTTCTTGCACCAACTGTAATAATTTACGCTTACTCATAACCGTATAAGTCATATTCAAACGCGCCATTTCATATTGATGCGATTGGAAAATACCTAATTGTTCGATACACCAATCATACAAAGCCCTGTGTGGGATAAACTCTAGGGTACAAATTGAATGGGTGATATTTTCGATGGAATCACTTTGTCCATGGGCAAAATCATACATTGGATAAATACACCATTGGTCTCCTGTGCGGTGGTGATGTGCTTTTTTAATGCGATACAACAAAGGATCACGCATGTGCATGTTTGGACTTGATAAATCAATTTTAGCGCGCAATACTTTTTCGCCATCATTGTACTTCCCTGCTTTCATTTCGGCAAACAAGGTTAAGTTCTCTTGGATACTTCTTTCTCTGAATGCATTTCCGGTTCCAGGCTCGGTAGGTGTGCCTTTTTGTTGTGCGATTTCCTCGGCAGAACTATCATCTACATATGCCAATCCTTTTTCGATTAATTGCACTGCAAAAGCATACAATTGGTCAAAATAATCTGAGGCATAACATTCTTTAATCCAATTAAAACCCAACCACTTTAAGTCGGCCTTAATACTATCAACATATTCAGTTTCTTCTGTCACTGGGTTGGTATCATCAAATCTTAAATTTGTCGCACCACCAAAAGTTTCAGCAAGACCAAAATTTAAACAAATGCTTTTTGCATGACCAATATGTAAATAGCCATTCGGTTCAGGAGGGAAACGAGTCAATATACTTTTGTGTTTCCCAGTTGCTAGGTCTTGGGAAATAATTTCTTCAATAAAATTTAAACTTTTTTCGTCGCTCATAGGATAGTATCTATTCGGGTAAAGGTACAAAAACCTGCCCCAAAAACCTATCCCATTTTAGTATTGTAAATTACCCCTTAGTGCCGTATACTTTTTGCACTTCTAAGACCAATTTTTCAATCTCTTGGTCATCCGCATTTGGGCTGTAGGGTTGCTTTAAGCTACTTCCAAACACAAAGGCAACAGTTTGCCATAAACCAGCATTCAATCCCCCTTTATATTCCTTGATTAACTGGTAACAATTATTGCCAGTTTCTCGATTGATTAATTTCATAAGGACCTTGCCTTGATAAACAGATAAATTGGTCACCTTATCTGCAAAATCCCTTTTCAATTCTTTTTCTCTAGACTTAATAATCTGCTTTCTTAATTTTTCATCTTGAACATTGGCTAATTGTGCGTTCACTGATCGTATCACTTTACTTGCTGTTACAGCATAAGGATAAGTGACATAAACAGCATTGCGCAATCTTGTCCAATTTTTCCAATAGTTTTTTAAAGCATTCGTTTGAACAGCATTCACCATCACTGTAGGCAACCAAGATTGAGGAATGGTATCTCCCTCTGGTGTAATATAAGCCTCCACCCTTACTGTATCATACTGACTCGTTTGCGCAAAAAGCTGCTTAGGCAAGCTCATTGTCATTACAAATAATAGTATACAAAAGGTGGTTCTCATATTCATTGATACTCTAAGATACGAAAAGTAACCCTATTTTTTAAATCGATAATAGGCCCCCATCATAAACCCAATAGTCGTCACAATGACCCCAAGCCACACTAAATTGATCCATGGGAATTCATAGACTTTTAAAGTAATGAGGTTCGTTATAGCAGTTGACTCCTTCACCCCAATTTCTAAAATACCTTTTTCTTGGTCAATCACTTTGTTAAAACTTAAGACTAAGTTCTGTGCCTTAATGGTGTCCACTTTTGAGGTCAGATTTAATCCTTCCAATAAAATCCCAGGTTCTGCAATATATTTTAAGCCTTCTTTAGAAACCACATTCAATTGTAACCTTAATTCATTGACACCAGCTGGTCTTTCCCCTGGAGGATTCACATTGACTTTTTCTAATTTTATATAGCCATTGCTGTAAAAAATAGAATCGCCTACGGTGATATTGATTGGCTTGAAACTTGTGGTATCTTCTTCTGTATGGTCTTGAAAAGAAGTCACGTACACAAAAATATCTTTGTGCAAATAATGCTTCGAAGATGGATTGGCAGAGAAGCCTTCCATCCCTTTATTGTTTTTTAACACATCAGGATATAATTTAAAGGTCTCCCCTGTTTTCTTTTCCTTAAAATTTAATTCAAAATACCTTTTTCCTATCGCATCAAAAGTATCTCTTAGGTAAGTCACATTGTATTTACCCATATCGGTTTCAATGGTCTCAAATAAAGTTAAGTTCTCTCTTGGGTCGCCAACTGGACTTTTTTTCTGGGTGGAGTCTATCCTTAGAGGACTTATCCCTGTTGTGTTGTAGCTCAATGTAGTTTTATTGGCAGAAGAAATAAAGATACCTGCCAACACCAAACCAAATCCAATATGACCAATGGATGAACTTGCAGATTTTAATTTTCCTTTCAAGACCACAGACCAATAGGAGATATTTCCAACAATCGCAAAAACAGAAGTTACTATGGCAATATAAATTGCGCCTAAAAATCCAGCCCCTTTATCATCATAGGCTACTCCAACAAAAACAAAAATCACAATACTAATGAGGACGGTGATAATCAGAGGCCATAGAATTTGCTTTTTAAAATAAGGCATTGGTGTTGTTTTGTATTTCAAAAACTGTCCAACTGCTGTTAAAGTACCAATGATGATAGCCACAAAAATTTGTACTTGATTGTATGCAAATTCTGGATCTTCTGGTGGTGCAATCTTGGTACCAAAAATTTTATTGAATACTGGAGTAGACGTCTTAAGAATAATCACCATCGCAGCAAGCACCAATACCAATGAGCCAATTAACATCCAAAATTCCCTGCTATCTATTGCATCTTCCTTCAAAGGCTCTTGCATGTGTTTGTAACGCACAAAATATAATACAAAGAAAGGAACCACAAAGATGAATAAGAAAAATAACAACTGTCCATTCATCCCTAAATCGGTAAAAGCATGTACTGAAGTATCTCCTAAAATCCCACTTCTAGTTAAAAATGTAGAATAGGTAACTAAAAGGAAACTAATACCAAGGAATAAATAAGTCGCTTTTAAACTTGCTCCTGTTTTAGTATAAATCATTGCCGTATGTATCCCTGCAACCAAAGTCAACCATGGCACCAAGGATGCATTCTCCACTGGATCCCATGCCCAATAACCACCAAAGGTTAAACTCTCGTATGCCCATGCAGCGCCCATCATAATTCCTAAGCCCAATATACCTGCAGAAAAATTGGCCCAAGGCAAGGCGGATTTAACCCAGTTATGTTCTTTCTTTAATAAGCCTGCTACTGCGTAAGCAAATGGCACGATGGTACTAGCAAATCCTAAAAATAAAATAGGCGGATGAATGACCATCCAGTAATTCTGTAGTAAAGTATTTAAGCCTGTACCATCTTTTAATAATTGCACATAATCTGGTCTGGATAAAATTGGCCAGTTCATTTCATGTCTTAATAATATAAATGGACTAGATCCAATTTTCACATCCAACACATACAAGCCAATCACCATGGTGGCAAGTATTAACTGCGCAAAGCTAATGACCATCAATACGCCAGCTTCATGTGCTTTGGCTTTCTTAATTAAAATTAAACCCAACACAGCATGCCAAAAACTCCACAATAAAAAACTTCCTTCCTGTCCTTCCCAAAAACAACTCAATAAATATTCAAATGGTAAATTTTTATCGCTATGCGTATAAGCATACTTATATTCAAATAGATGATTGTAGATCACATAAAATAACACCACAAAACTTCCAATCACAGTCAAGGCCTCAATGACAAAAGCTGTTCTAGCTAATTTTTTCCAACTCGCTTCCACCACCATTTCTTTTGCATAAAATGCTTTAGCGAAAGAAAAAGTAGCCACTAAAGAAGCTACAAAAGATAAGATGGATAAAAAATAACCTATTTGACCAGGTAACAAATGTTCCCCTATAAACTCAGTTGGCTGCATGTTGTGATGTTGATTAGTTGGTAATGGTTACCGGTTGTTCCTTCATTGCATTTGGATTATCCTTGTATTTGGACGGACATTTCATGACAATTGCACTACATTCAAATGCATCTCCTTGAACACGTCCTTTCAATACCAAACGTTCT
>Ga0304730_1000728_pt1 | contig 27230 bp, 24 predicted proteins | sample M_130628_MF_Meta_FD_190474 | JGI IMG/M metagenome (GOLD analysis project Ga0304730, IMG submission 190474) | Freshwater microbial communities from Lake Montjoie, Canada to study carbon cycling - M_130628_MF_MetaG (v2) (version 2) | ecosystem: Environmental > Aquatic > Freshwater > Lake | place...
AGCTCCTCCTACAACTGGGAAACCCGGTTCGCCGCCTACCGCTGGGATAGCGAATCCGGACTCTACCAGGTCCGCTTCCGCTACTACCACCCACTCTTGGGCACGTGGATAAATAGAGATCCCATCGGGGAAAAGGGTGGGCTGAACTTGTATGGCTATATTTACAATAGCCCGATTAAGTTCCTTGACCCATATGGACTCGCACTTTATCAGCCAGACTTTGTAGGACCGTTGCAGCCAGGAGATTGGAGGCAGACGATTTTCAACGGGTTTGAAGATCCGAGGTATCAGCAACACGACCAGCTCATTCACGACTTGGTGAACGATTTTAATCGTAACAAGCAAAAATACTGCGGTTGTACCACAACACAGGTGGGCGGCGTACAAGATTTGAAGTTCGACCAATTAAAGTCTTGGGTCATCCAGGAATCCGGCGGCGGTGGAAGACGCTCGCGAGCGGCCTGGAACACCGATCCTGCTCAGGTCAATGTTCCAGATGATTGGAGCAATTACAAAGGCGACTTGGGACTTACGCAGCCCACGCGCCGGAACGAGGGCACACTTGGTGAAAATCTTAATGCTGCTCTTGGTTGGCTATGCAGAAAAGGATTTGGCAAATCGGGCCAGCCAGCAAGAAATCGGCCCAACGGATTCTTCGATGGTTGGTTTAATGCGTTTCGCCGCTACAATGGTCGAACAGACGTAGCAGATAATGGGCTAGTATACAGCGTCAACTATGGCAACCAAATTATGAATCGTGCTGCTAACCCCAGTGTTCACTACCCAATACAACTGCCATGAGCAAGCACTGGGCAAAATTATTTGAACCGGTTAAGCGGTTATCTCATGTTTTTTTTATATTCCTTGCGGTGGTTCAAAGTGTGGCCGCGCAATGCGGTCCAGTGGAGCGAATCTCGCGGAAAGATATTAAGCCTCTGAAGAACGGAATGCCTGGGGAAGAGGGATTCGATAAGGAAATTGTATTTGCAGCCGGAATTAAGATTGCCGCCACCATTAATGTCACGAATAAAGGTAACGGCAGTTTGCAGATTGCAAATCTTAAACTTAAGATTTTCGACTCTCACGACGACGGCAAATACTACGAGAATGAGATGCTGAAAATCGAATTTGTCGACCTCGATGGTGATGGTAAGCGCGAATTGCTGGTCTCCGGCATAGTCTGCTTTACCGATGAAAAAGGCGACAGCATGTTACGCAGAGAGGCGGTTGTTTTCATCTACGCGCTCCAGCTAAATCATACCTTCAGGCTTATTTACAGCAACACTGATTTGCGACTTGATTTGTCACCGGTCACTTCAAAAAAAAACACCCACCCCTCTCAGCACGGAGATTAGTGGCCATTATGGTGTCACCGGGCGGTTCAAAACCAGCCAGTCTGAGGGGTGGTTTCCATAACAGTTATGGTTGCTGGATCAAGGGGTTTGGCAGCCGGATAAATGAGCTGGGGACGGCTGCGAGTCCCAGCTCGCGGCCCCGGCGGTCGACGGTTTCTTCGACCTGGCGCTGCTCTCCTCGGGCAGGGATGGCGACAGCGAGTCCTTGATCCGGTGCTTGGGTAACGCCTTCAGTCCAATGTCGTCGATGATGACGAGGTCAGGCTTGAGATGGCGGCGCAAAGCGTGCCAGCTGTGCGAACTCCTCGAGCTTGGGGTTGGGCCGGGGGGCGTAAAGTTCAGGATCTATTACCCCCGCCTTGAGGTTGTCGATCACGAAAGTGGCAGGGACCCTCCGGAAGACCGGAAGGCGTTACCCAAGCACCGGATGAAGTGCTCGGTGGACTGCCGTAAAGTGGCCTCGGGTGACGGTTACACACAATCGGTTGTGTGATGAGTTGGAATGTCTGGTGCGGTGTAAAACCTGCCTCGAAGGAAGCGGATTGGGAGAATTAGTATCCGCAGACTAAGTCAGTTTTAAAATCAGGAATACCTGGCCCATCCGGCCATAAATATTGTTAATTTGTCCCTTATGTCCCTGTGCCGATAGCCTTTGCCTTTCCGTAGATTGCATCTTGCACAGGCGACTCGAAAGTTATTGGATAGTTCGGCGCCAGCTAGCCCACCAATGTTGGGTTTTACGTGGTCAACATGCCAACCAGAGACGCCTCGTTCCTCAAGACGCCAACGCTTGCGCGTGCATAGGTGGCACCACCCATTGGTTTTATGCCAAATATCATCGACTTCTTTTGCGGAAAAATAGGATTTCCGCTTGGCCAACAAGATCGGGCCATCATTATCTTCGGATCTGGGTGCTTTGACTCGGACCAAAAATGGCAGGTTTTCAACGTCATTTTCCTCTGGGTATCGCAAAACATTTCGGTCATAAGCGGCCATCCAGCCATATTCTGATTGGAAGATATCAAGGTCGTGAGCTGACCAACAAGCATCGCATCTGGATGGGCCAAATGAACCAAACGGCTTTGCGATCAAGAATGTAACCCGCCATTGGCCACAGGCGTTACAAGGCAAGTTTAGAATTCTCGTAGAATGCGGTATTCGGAGGGGTTTCAATGGTATTTTAAAGAATCTTTATTCAACACAATACGTATCTTCTTGGGACCCGGTAGAATTAGTACGAGACTTTGAACGTAGGCGAGTCTTCAGGGCGACTCTGCCTTTTGTCATAAAGGCGGGTAGTCGAGATGTCGGAATGCCCAAGCCACTCCTGCACCTTCGCGATGTCGGCTCCGTTTTCGAGCGCGTTCGTTGCTGCGGTTGCTCTGAGCGAGTGCGGCCCGAACGCCTCGATGCTGATGCCGATGGCCTTCGCGTAGTGCATCACAACGTTACGGTAGACAGAGTCGCTGGTGAGCGCCTTCTCCACCTTTCCATCGGGCCTGCGCATAGGACGGAAGAGGGCTCCTTTGGCATCGGTCCCATGCCCGGAGGCATCGAGGTAATCTTGGACTAAAGAGAGGGCTTTGGGGTGTACAGGAGGGTAGCGAAGCTTACCTCGTTTGCCGTGGACGGTGAGCGTCATGATACCGCGCCGCTGGGCAAAGTGTTCGACCTTCAGTGCACACAATTCTGCCCGTCGGAGTCCGTGATAGAGGAGGACTGCGAGAATTGCCCGGTCTCGCATGCCTTTGAGGGTAGTGGGGTCCGGAGCGTTAAGGAGCTGGCGGGCCTGCTCGTCGGAAATCGCAGGCGTTTTCCCTTCATTCGCCCCCTCGGTAGGTCTTTCGACACCATGCACCGGGTTGATAACGATGGCGTTCTCTTTGCAGAGGTAATCGAAGAGGTCAGAGAGCGCGGAGAGCTTTCGGCGAATCGTCGCAGGAGCCATGGCTTTGTCTTCCAACGACTTGCGCCAGGCTATGACGTGCGCTCGCGCGACGATCCGAAAGTCGGTGAAGTGCTCGATGCCAACGAACTTCATGAACTGCCCAACATCGTTCCGGTAGGCTCGGCGGGTGTTGGGATTGGTGATGTTGGCAAACCATTCAGCCTCGGGGGGAATGTCGGCGAGGCGCTGAAACTCGGCTTGGGTGATGAGACGCTGTTCTGGCGACTGGAGAGGGACGGGTAGGGCGGAGTCCGCGGGGGATTCTCCGGTGAGTTCCGGAGGGGGGGGTAGAGCGACCCCTTGAGGTTTATTTCGTCGGACGATGATAGGACCATCTTTGGACATGGGGGCGGACATGAAGGATTTCCGTCATTTACTGTGCGGGAATCTGACTGGTCAGGTGGGACAAATACGGTCCTACGGGGTCCCCTTCTCTGGCCTTCCTAGTCTGATAATCCATTTTATCGGACTGTATGGCAAGGGCTATTTCCGGCTTTTGCATGCGTCCTCCCGTCGCCGTGCCGGCCGACGCAAAAGGATGCAAAAGGCCCGTTGCCTGCGACCCGACGCCGATGCACTCTAGGAAACATCGGTATGACTACGGCCACCGTCCAAAAACGACTGAGACCACAGGCCCAGGAAAAGGATCTCCAGAGTTTCCAGGCTGCTGCGCGCCGCATTCTGAGCAACAAGAAGAGCATGCTGCGGCTGTTGCAGGCTACCGGTCTTCACGATGCCCGCGGCCAGTTGAAACCCGAGTTCCGATGACGGTCTCGCGGAACTTGGTGCTTGGGTACCACGGCTGCGATCGGTCGGTTGCTGAGGGCCTCGTGGACGGGTCCAAACGACCGGACCCCGGCTTGAAACAGCATCACTGGCTTGGTCCAGGTGTCTACTTTTGGGAGGAAAGTCCTTCCAGAGCGCTGCGTTGGGCCGAAGACAGCAAAAAAGCGGGTCGGCTCAGCCAGCCGGCCGTCGTCGGGGCAGTCATCAACATGGGGAACTGCCTCAACCTCATCGAAGCTGCCCACGTCCAGCTCGTGACTGCGGCCTACGATGTTTACAGGCAGGTCTGCGAAGACACCTCGGTTACGATGGCGGAAAACAAAGGCTCCCTGTTGGAGCGGCGGTACCTCGACCACGCCGTCTTCAAAACGCTCCACGAAATTCGAGAGGAACAGAAGCAGCCTGCCTTCGATACAATCCGAGCCTTCTTCATTGAGGGGACAGCCGTTTACCCAACCGCCGGCATTCGTTCTCTGGATCACATCCAGATCTGCGTAACCAACCCCGAGAGTATCCTCGGGTTTTTCCACGTGCATGACCCGAATGCCTCGGCGTTCCGCTGAACCTGTGTTTCACGGCAGGTGTGAAAAGCAATTAGGCACGAAAACAGCCTACGTGCTTCCACCAGGCTGACCAGAGTGCGTGGCTACGATTTCGGTCCGATTTGACCCAGGGCTCGAGCTTCGGCCATCCTTGGCGGCATGGGTCCCATCGCCATCACGGTTCACAAGTCGGTGCCGGTGACTGTCCCGGCAGAATTGCTCAGCCAGCTCAAGGTAAAGCCCGGCGACCGACTGGAGTGGAGGGTTGATGGGAGCGAGTTGGTTCTCCGCCGGGTTCGTTCCTTGGATTCCTTGCGTGGGTGCCTCGCGTCGACGGTGCCATTCCCCGGTCTGGAGGCCGAAAAAGCCGCCGCACGCAGTGTCGGCTACTCAAAGGTCTTGAGGTTTTGTGCCAATGTCCAAGGTCGGCAACTTTCCTGAAATAGATTGGACGGACCCGGGAAATAGATGCGGAAGTGTGGGGTGATGAAAGTCATCGACCACTACTCTCCGCGGGGCTGCGCCAACGGCATGTGCCCCGGAATCATCGTCACCAACCGCAACACCGTGCTCGTCCAGGGCCATGTGTTGCCCGCGGTGGACAAGGCCCAACTGACCGTCCCCGGGCACGAGGAAGTCGTCGAGATTCCCCGCGAAGTCTTCGACGACCTGTTGAGCCAGTTCCTCCGGCGCTAAAAAGCGCCTCGGACCCTCAAGGTCCCCTACCCTTCCTGCCGAAGGGTTCTTCAAACGCCGACTGGGCCAGTCCCCGTCGGCGTATTTCTGTGTTTAAGGAAACACGATTGTGGATGCGCTTTGGCCCTCCCCCCTTTCCCTCACCGACATCGTGGCCGTTTTCGGCTTCCTCGTCGCCCTGGTCGGGTTGGGAATGAACACGTTTCAGGTGCGGATGCTGGTGCGCCAGTTACGCCTCGATGCGAGCATTCGCCTGACTGATTCCAACCGGCGAGTCGTGTCGGTCGCCATCGAGCGTCCGGAATTGTGGGAGGCCATACAGATTGCTGAACCACGTTCCAGCCATGATGGATTCCGGAGAGACCGACTTATCCAGCTCTGGTTGAACCACACCTTGATGGTCTGGAAGTGTCATCAGAACGGAATGCTCGAAGCAGATGATTGGGAGGCGTGCTGCCGGGACACCCGGGCGTTCATGGAACTGCCTGCGGTACGGGAAGAATGGCTCCGTGTTCGGGACTTTTACCCGCGTGAGTTTCAGCGGGTAGTTGCAAGGGTGAGCCACGGTGCAGTCACCGCCGCAGTGGGCCCTTGATGCCTCTGGCCATCGGGGACTGGGGTAGAGCCGGAACGGGCCGAAGCGAAGCGGCCATCGGTCGCGGCCCGTGTCCGTGCGAGTGGGGCCTGGTCACCGGTGGTTTATGGGCCAATGGCATTTCTACCCGTCAAAGCCCAACCACTTCTCTAGTCAGGCTTGTTGACAGTCGGAACCGTTTCGGTCACATCGAAAAAGTCCCCCGAAGCATCGTCTGCTTGTTCCAAGCAGAATCAGACCATTCTTACTCATCACCCGACATGACAGAATTGAAAACGATTGGCCGACGGCCTGCTGCCAAAAAAACACACGCATCTGCGACCTCATTGGACCGACTCATCTGGACCTTCAGGTTCGCGCTCCTTCTGGCCATCTTCTGCACCGCTCCAAAGGCAGGTGCGCAGGTGAAAACAACGTCATCGAACACTGGAGTAGTCGACCAAGGGTCCAAGGATGTTCTGCCCCCAAAACCGGCTAACCTGACTCAGGTTCCGGTCGCCAAGATTGAGTCGGACGATGGAAGCCCATATTCGCGTCAGATGGTCAGCTATCTTGTTTCGCTGTTCAACCGGGCGGGACGGCCTCGGATTACCGAAGGTGAAAACTTTGACTACGTCATCCGCGCCTCGGTGGTGAATCCTCCAGAACTCGAAGAGTACAGCAGTGGCCATATTGCTAATGGCAAGCTCCTCAAGGAAATTGGCGGCAAATTCCTGAATCCGAGACTGTTTAGCGGTGGTGTCGAGAACATCGACTTCAACAACACCAATCTGATGACCGTGACGCACTGTGGTGTAGAGCTGCGTCTTCTGAACAAGGACAAGGAGATCATTGTCCTGCGTACCGCGCAGGTGGGCAGCACCAACAGTCTGCGCGCCCTCAGCCTTGAACTGAACGGCATCTCATCTGGCGACCCCTCAGGCGATGTGGACACCTTCAAACGAAAGGTCAGCAAGGGGACTGTCCTGCAAGCACTGGTCAACCTCGCGGCCTACAGCGCTGCTACCAATTTTCTCCCGGCGGCTGACGTGCACTTTGTCCAAGCCAAGCCCACACAGCCCACAAAAGCCCTCCCTGTTTCATCCACCAACGTCGCCCCCCCCGTGGCAACACCACCGGCTGCCACGGGTGGCCCTGCGACCGTTGCCCGCGCACCGTTCTGCTCGCACTGCGGCACAAAGATGGCCGCGGATATCCGATTCTGCTCAGGCTGCGGAGCCAAGGTTACCCCCTAGCCATTATTTGGGTGGTCGGCGCGTAATCGGTTCTCAATTCAGTAGTCCTCGGGCAGCAACACCGTGGTCGAACTCCGGTCAGCCTCGGTGATAATCCAGAACTTGGTTCCCTGCGTATCGGTGTAGGCAGACAGAATCCGGAATCCTTCCCTGGCGGAGAGGTCGTTCTCCTGTCGGTCTTCTGGCGACAGGTCTCCCCAGTCACCGGTGGCATGACGGCGGAGAGCTTCTTGAACGCTGTCTGGGTCCAGCGTGGCTATCGCATTGGCCGTGATGACGGTGCGTCCGAGGGAAATCTGAGTTTTGGTTGCTTCGGGCTTCATAGGTCCTCCTGGAATGCAAAAGCCGCCCGGGCGATGGGCGGCTGTCGTGCTACTCGCTGACGGGTTCTTGTCTTCCGTTGGCGTGAATCCATCGGTGGACCAGGTCGGCGACCTTCTCCACGAGGGGCAAGTCATCCCGACCAAAGCTGTCGGTGGTTTTCCAAGAATCGTCGGTGTCCTTGTAGAGGCGGCCAAATGTAACCGAATGCCAGGTACCGGCGGCAGAGCTGTTCATCCAGACCGCAGCTTTGACCGAGCCGAGGCGGATTTCGTGGATGGGTTTGTTGTTCATGACGGGTTCTCCTTTGCAGCGAGAGGGTCCATTCCCTCTCTTCCAAGATGCGGTGAGAGGGAATGGAGACTCACCAAAAACGAGGGCCGGAGGCGAAATCAATGCCCAAAACCAGGTTTTGATTCCCTTCACCCTGCTTCAGCTCATCACCAGTTTTGCATTTTCCCGGGTACTGTTATCTCAACGTCATACAGTACGACCCAGATTCGCCGTCTTTCCTGTGGTTTTAGCTCCCAAAATTGAATTTAGACCTCGTTCGCCAGTTCCAACAGCCAGGACTCTCGATCGCATACTTCGCACGTAAGGTCACTCGCTTTGTTCCCGTCCGGCTTCGCCATGCACCCAAGCCTCCAACGCATGGGCCTTCGGCCGAGTTCGTCTCGTCCTCGGGCTGGATCCGGCGAAGCAGCTGGAGGAAGTGCTGAGGCAGGTCCCGACCGCGATCGTAGCGAACCTTCATGAGTTGCTGCCCAGGAGCTGGAAGCCTGCAACCGCCTCAGTTCGTCCGGCACGGGCCCACAATTTCAAACCCTAAGTCCAGCCACGGTAAATGGGTGGTAGAACCATGTCCTTCACCGAATGCTTACCTTCGTTCCACCGTCGCTTCGAAGGAGGCCCATAGTGGGCCTGCTTCTCCGTGGTGATGGTAGCAATGGCAAGCGCTTGACAGAACCCGAGCAAGATTGCAATGCCACAATGCCCAAGCGCAACAAACTACCACTCGCGATCACTGCTTGGTACGCGAATGAACACCGCATATTCGAAATGTGCGAACCGGGCTCGCTTTCGGCACTGCCGACATTTCCAGGAGCACGCAACGCGGTCCTCGGTCGACTAGCGCTTGACCTACTACGGATAGCGCGAGCCCCGTCACTCGAGCGGCTGCTCCTGGAGCACAAGGTCAAAACGGGAATGCAGTTCACTTTCGAATACCGCTTCAACAGCGCTGGTTTGGCGGGACTATCGACCGATGGTCCGCCGCGGGACGCTACACTAACCGCATCTCTGAACGAGTTCGGAGATTCAAGGCAGGTAGTGATCAAGTTCAATTCGGCAGGAATCCTCACAACGTCGGGATTTGGGCATCTCTCGGGAAGGCCCTCCGTCTTCGTGTTTGCCTACATACGCGATATCACTCCGGATGCCATCATCGCTTCACCATTCGTAATCGGAGACTTGATGACGGCTCCCGGCAGTTTCGGTTCGATCAGATGGCGGGATGATTGCAAAGTTTGTCCGGAGTCCATCGGAATTTTCTCAAAGGTGGACTTCGCACGAAGGCTACCGAAAGACGCTCTCGAACAGGTCAAGGCATTCCCAGAGGAGCGTTTCAAACAACTGGTGTGTTCAGAGGTTGGCATCCCAATTCCGAAAGACTGGGGTGGCGAAACCTGTGACATCTCCACGCCAAACCTGAAAGTCGGGGGCCAGCGAACCGATGCGTCATGGCTTCTCAAAGGGCCAGCGAAGTTTCGACCGCTTACACCTCGGGACTGCGGCAAAAACGGCGACCAGATTCCAAGACTTTTTGATAACCCCTCGGGGTTGTTCATTCTCCAACACTGCCACAAGGTTGAACCATCCGTGACAAAGATGATGTACGCATTTATACGAGAGCCTTCCCGAATAGGTGCGAGATTCTGCATCATCGACGGATATGACACCTGGAGAATCTTCAAACACTTCGGGGTCATCCGATGAAGGAAGACGTCAGCTCTCGGGCACCTCGATAATCCAACCCACGAACTCGCCGACCTGAAAAAGGTCCGCACCGATTTGGGCAGCATTCGCGGGTCGAGCGAAGACTGGTACCCGGCGAGGGACAGTTTCTGATGGTGGCCTTCGGTTTCGCACCCCCGGCATACCTTCTGCAAGAGTATTAGGCGACTGAATGCCGAGCCAACGCAGCCCGACGGTATTTGGACCTTGTCCAGAATTACCAGCGCCCCGCCCGGCCTGGTCAGCGACTGCAACCGGCGCAGGAACGGGTCGCCCTCGGTGACCGGCAGGAACATGAAGACCAAGAAGCACACTGCAAGGTCGAAAGGCGCATACCCAAAGTGAACCGCGTCGGCAACCACGAGCGGCGGCGGACCGGATCTCCGCACGTTCGTAGATGGCGGTGAACCGCGCACGGCGCTGGTTCAACATAGGTGTACGCTGAACCCCATGGTGCAACTGGGTAGTTCCCCCTAAGCCGTCTGCTGTTGATGGGAGTGGATTGTTGGGAGATTTCTGAACTTTCTTGAAAGATTGGGTGCAGTTCTCCCGTACCTGAGAAAAGCACCACAAAAATCCAGGTCTGCTGGTCGTGTCGACGGAGTACTCGTTGTACCCTTCGTTGAGCGGCTCAGCACTGGATGCCCCTTCTAAAACCCCGCTAAAGAGGCCTCTTTATGCCCACCTCTCAGGACTACACCTACTACAGCTCCAGCACGTCTGCCACGTCGTCTTCGACCTCCACTTCGACGCCGCCGGAGCCTCCGGCAGAGGTTCCCAATTCCTGTGGGTCATCGTCCTCTTCGTCATCGTGCAGTTGTTCGTGCCAGGACTCTTCGTCGAGCGGCTCGTGTGGTGGCAGTTCGACTTCCAACTACAGTGCGCATCCCATCCGGTATTCGAATGGAGAGATCCGTCAGGTGCAGACTCGGCTTAGTTCTAGGGGCTATGGACTGCCGTGGGGTCATACCTTGAGTTACGGCAGTCGTGTGGATGGTGCGACGACAGCTGGTCCGAATGGGTTCCGTTGGTTCATCGCGCAGCTTCCGCAGTTGGGCAAGGATTCCAGTGGCAACATTGAGGTGATTTTGGTCATCAACGATGGTGTTTGGTTCAACAAGAGTGGTTCCAACTATGTGGCTCGGTTTTTCACGTTGGACACGTTGACGGAGGATACGACGAACAAGGAGTTTGTGTTCACGGACAGTGGGGGGAGGGTGTTCAAGTTCTTTAGCTTTGATGGGACCATTGCCACGGCCAAGCAGGGACAGTTCAAGAGCTATACCGATCAAGCGGGGACTACCTTTACTCCCACCTACAATGGAAGCAATCAGGTGACTTCGCTCAGTGCTGGGTCATCGCCGGGGATCAGCTACAATTACGATTACTACACCTCTGGAAACAATATTGATCGTATTCAATATGTGACATTGAAGCGGGGCACGACCAATGTGCGCCGTCTCTACTACACCTACCATGATACGAGTGCGAGCACTGGCAACGGGCTGACGGGTGATCTCCGGACAGAGACCTTGGAGCAGTGGAATGGCTCCAGTTGGGACAACCTCGGGTCGAGCTATTTTCGGTATTACACCAGCGATACGTACGATTCATCGTCGAACCCGGGGTTTGCGCATGGTTTGAAGTTTGTTCTAAAGCCTGAGGCCTATGACCGGGCGACATCTGGAGGGACGGTCGATCCGGACAGTCTGAGTGATACGACGCTGAAGAATTACGCTGACAGCTACTTTGAGTTCACGAGCGACAAGCGCGTCAACAAGGAGTTGGTCAATGGGCCTTGTTGGACTTCGTCGTCGTCATCGTCGCCGTCCTCATACGGGTACTCTTTTGGGCAGAGCAGCAACAGTGACGGGTACAATAATTGGAAGAATAAGAATGTCGAAACGCTTCCGAATGGCAGCACGCAGACGGTGTATTCGAACTACTCGGGACAGGTGATGTTGAAGGTGTTCCAGCAGGCGAGCAGCACCAACAAGTGGTATGACTATGTCAACTACGACTCGAAGGGTCGGGTCGTCCAGGAGGCGACCTCCGAGGCGGTGGCCAGCGTTAACGAGGGTTCGGTTGGGTTGGTGACGTTGAACAGTTCGACGGGCCTGATCCGGGTCAAGGAGTACTATTCGACAACGGATCTGCCCAATGGGGCTGTCTTGGATTACCTGCGATACGAGAAGGTCAAGCAGGGCAGTTCGGGAGCTGAGACCAAGGTGCGGGAGTTCAAGTACACCTCTCGGACGGTGGGGAGCAAAACTATCTATCCCTTGTGGAAGGATATCCGTTACCAGAGCGACGTCAGCGGTGGATCGGACCCAGCGGAGACCACCTATGACTACACCTTTTTCACGGGGTCCTTTGCGGTGGAGCAAAAGACGACGACTTGGCCTGCCATCACCACGACGCAGAATGGTTCGGGCACCAGCAATACGCGGGTGGAGCGGTTTGATCAGTACGGCAACCTGATTTGGGTCAAGGATGAGCGGGGGTTCCTCACCCGCTTCAAATACGATGCCGCCTCGGGTGGATTGCTCCAGCGGATTGATGACGTGGCGACGGGGCAAATCACCGATACACCCTCGGTGCCCTCGGGCTGGAGCACACCATCGGGCGGAGGTCTTCACCTCATCACGGACTATACGGTGGACAACCTGGGTCGACCCACGGTGGAGAAGGGACCGCAACACAATGTCGATTTATCGGGCACCTCGACAGACCTGCGGCGGGTTCGCTGGACGGTGTACAAGGACACCGTTTCGGAGACGCGGTCCGCCTTGGGTTACGAGACGGCGGCTACGTCGAGTAGCTCCAGCTCGACGAGCCTGATTGAGCCAATCGTCGTTGAGAAGACCGACGAGAGTGGTCGTGTGACCGACCTGATTGAAACCAAACGTGCTCCGGGGGTCTCGGGAGCTTTGACCTCCACCGAGGACGTGGCTACTCAGGCGCGGTGGGTGCGTTGGCAGAAGGTCATCTACTACAACAACACGCGGTCGGCGAACAAGACGCGGGTCTATTGGTCCATTCCTACCACCGATGGGGACCCGGGTGATGCGACCTCGAACTACAACGAGACGAACTTCGGCTTTGACACCGCGGGCATGGGCTGGGTTGTCCGCGAGCAATCTCCTGGCGGAACCATCACCCGGTGGGTTTACACCGCTCAGGGTCTTCGAAAAGAGAAGTGGGTGGGAACTGACGACAGTGGTGCCACCGACAGCAATCCCTACAACAGCACCTCGGGCACCAACAACATGGTCCAGGTTGAGGCCTACGAGTATGACGGCAATGTGGCCGGCAAGAATGGGAACCTGACCAAGCTCACCCAGCTGGTGGATACGAGTTCGACGAACAACCGGGTCACCAACTACGAATATGATTGGAGGAACCGGAGGATCAGCCTATCGGGGGAGTTGAGCCGATTTGAGAGCTACACCTATGACAACCTGGACCGGGTCATCAAGGTGGAGCAGAAGAATGGTTCCGGGGGCACGTTGATCGGGCGTCAGGAGACCAGTTTCGACAACCTTGGACGGGTGTTCCGGACCAAGGTCTATGCCGTGGACCCGTCCACGGGTTCGGTGGGCAACGCCTTGAGCAATGACTTTTGGTACGATGCCCGCGGTCAGACCATGAAGACCAAGTCGGCGGGCAGTTCAAAGCTCACCAAGTCGACCTACAACGGTGTAGGATGGCCTCTCAAGCAGTATCAGACCGTCGACACAACGGATAGCAGCTATACCGATGCGTCTTCCATCACTGCTGACACGGTGTATGAGCAGGTGCAGTTCGGCTACGACAACGCTGGCAACGTGGTGTTAATCACCCGACGCCAGCGCTTCCACAATGCCACGGGTACGGGGGAACTGGACGGGACGTCCACGGAACCGCGCTCCCGGGTGAGCTATGAGGCGTTCTGGCCCGATGCCCTTGGTAGACAAATTGGTCGGTGTGACTACGGCACGAACGGGAGCACGTCGTTGTCTCGTCCCAGCACCGTTCCGTCTCGGGCAGACACCCGTCTGGTCACCACGACGGCCTACAACTCGGCCGGTGAAGCCTATCAGGTGACCGATCCCAAGGGAGTGGTGACCCAGTCCGCATGGGATGCGGCCGCACGGTTGACCTCGACCGTTGAGGATTACGGGACATCGAAGCTGAATCGAGAGACCCAGTATACCTACGACTCCGACAATCATCTGGTGACCCTCACAGCGGTCAATGCCACCACGGGGAACCAGGTGACGACGTTCATCTATGGGACCACGTTGGCGGACTCAGACGTCGCCACCAACGACCTGCTGCGTTGCAAGATCTTCCCCGACTCGAGCGATACCGATCCCACCGGGACCGATCAGGTGAAGTTCGAGTACAACCGCTTGGGACAGATCCGAAAGCAGACCGATCAACTGGGTACCATCCATACGGTCGAATACGACAAGCTGGGCCGGCTGAGCCATGATCGGGTGACGACCTTTGGGACTGGAGTGGACCAGAGCGTCCGACGCATCAGCCGAACCTACGAGGTCCGTGGGCTGCTGGAGAAGCTTACCAGCTACGACAATGCGACGGTGGGCTCGGGCAGCATCGTCAATGAGGTTCAGTACGCCTACAACACCTTCAGCCAACTGGTCACCGAGTACCAATCCCACTCTGGTGCCGTGAACACCAGCACCTCCCCCAAGGTGCAGTACGCCTACAGCGATGGGAGCGCCAACCATGTCCGCCGGACTTCGCTCACCTACCCAACCACGAAAGTGGTGACCTACGACTACGGCGCCAGCAATGGAGGCGATGATCTCTTGAGTCGGGTTGCTGCCCTCAAGGAATCCACCACCACCCTGGTCGAATACAGCTATCTCGGACTCTCCTCATTCGTGCGGGCCAACTACAGCTCGCAGCCAGGAGTTGAGTTGACCTACATCAAGCAGGGATCTGAAGGAACGGGGGATGCCGGTGACCAGTACACCGGATTGGATCGCTTCGGCCGAGTCTGTGACCAGCGTTGGCTGGTCACCAGTTCCGGCACCGCGGTGGACCGCTTTCAGTATGGGTTCGATCGGAACAGCAATCGGGTGTTCCGAGACAACTTGGTGGCCAGTTCGGGACAGGACGAATACTACTCCTATGACAACCTGAACCAGCTGACGGTGCTCAAGCGGGGGGATCTGAATGCCGGACGAACGGACATCTCGGGCACCCCGGTATGGCAGGAGAACTTCACCTTCGATCCTACCGGTAACTGGCATGGCTCCAGCAGTGGCTACGTCACCCGGACCAGCGGCGTCATCGACCTCGACCAGAATCGCAGCAACAACCCGGTCAACGAAATCACCGGCTTCACCACCACCACCGGTACTGGGTGGGCAACCCCGGCGTACAATGCGGCTGGAAACATGACCACGATGCCGCAGCCGGCATCCTTGGCCAATGGGTACACGGCTCAGTACGACGCATGGAACCGGATGGTGGAGCTGAAGAATGGGACCACAACGGTAGCCACCTACCGCTATGACGGAGCCACCCGCCGAGTGACCAAGCTGGTGGGCAGCAACACCACCCACTTCTACTACTCGGACCAGTGGCAAATCCTGGAGGAGCGACTCAACACCGGGAGCAGCGCAGACCGGCAGTTCGTGTGGGGTCAGCGCTACGTCGATGACCTGGTGCTAAGGGACCAGAGCACCACCCGGCATTACGTGCTGAATGACCTGGTCAATGTGACGTCCATCATCAACACCTCAGGCACGGTGCAGGAACGCTACGGCTACAACGCCTTCGGAACGAGCCGGGTGATGAATGCCAGCTTCGTCGTCCAAAGCAGCTCCTCCTACAACTGGGAAACCCGGTTCGCCGCCTACCGCTGGGATAGCGAATCCGGACTCTACCAGGTCCGCTTCCGCTACTACCACCCACTCTTGGGCACGTGGATAAATAGAGATCCCATCGCCGAGAACGGCGGGCTGAACCTCTACGGGTTCGTTTACAACAACCCGATTGGTCTAGTTGATAGCCTTGGAGAGGCAGTCTTCCATCCAGACTTCATTGGGCCTTTGCTCCCACCGGACTTTTACGGCACGCCTATTCCTGACCCCAAGAATCCTGGCAACGACCGGGCTGACAGAGAGCGTTACGCTCGCGAGGTCATGAATCAGTTTGCCGACCTTCAGCGGCGAAACCCGGACAAGTGCTGCAAACTCGACGCGTGTTCTTTGGCGGCGCAATGGATGGCGGAGTCCAACTGGGGACGTTCGGGATTGGCCAAAGACGCTAATAACTTGGGTGGGATCAAGGGCAGTGGCCCTGCTGGCTCATACAACGCCAAGACGAAAGAGTTCGAGAACGGAACAGAAGTTCAGATTAAGGACAACTTCCGAGCGTATAACAACTACCCTGAGTTTTACGCAGACTACGCGAACCTGATTTGCAGAGCCAACCGCTATAATGGCGCGCGAGGAAAGCAGGGCCGGGAATACTACGAAGCCCTCAAGCAGTCGGGTTATTCCACTGACCCGACCTACGCCGACAAGATGATGCAGTTCTACCGGCAGTTGGGCTGCAAATGAAAACGTTCTTCATCATTTGGCTGGCTGGCATGTGCGTCCTGATCTGCGGCTGCGACCGCAAATCGGCTTCACCGCTCGACCAAGCGACAACACAAACGAAAGGCGACAAAACGTCGGCATTCATAGCGAATGCGCTTGAGCACTCTCCATCCTTTTCCGAACTCAAACGCCGGGGCAAACACGCGACCTTCGTCGTTGATGACGACACGCCAGACTCCGTTGTGGTCGGAATCGGCGAAGACATGGACAGCCACTTCACACGCTTCAAGACTTTCAAGATTGATAAAGCGACTGGCGCTATCGCAAGGTTGGAAACTGACCAAAGCCTCGAGGACAAGTGGCAGGTTGAGTTCCAACCGAACAAGTAACGCCGGTGTCCCGCCAAAAGGTGTGAAGGAATTTAGCTCGCCTCAGGCCGGCTCGATAGAAGGTTGGCCACCCGCGCCTGCCGCACAGCCCTCGCACTCCCTCCTGCCGCTGCGGGGCATCCGGGCCATATCGTGCGCCCCTTCATCCCCGCACCCTGTGTCCCGGATGCCCCTACGCTACGTCGGTCGGCCAGGGCTGCTAGCGGCGCGCCGAAAACGACGAAGAACCGTTTTTTCGAGGCAAGCCTATACACTTCTCCAGCCTGATGAATCGGATTTCTGATTTGACGGTCACCTTTAAAATGGCGAATTTCTAAAGGTAGCGTAGGCCGGACAGGAAGCACTGGTGTCGGCCAATTACCCATCACAGGTGGGCTGCAAAATTATGAACCGCCTTCACACCGACTTCTTGGTCTCCTCCTGTTCATTCCTCGTAGGAGTGGGAAGCGTGGCCGACCTATCGGGCGGCAACTACCGCTATAATACGAGCGAGGAACCTGACTCTTTAGCCTTGGGCGTCGATTTTGCCATCGTCGGGCATGATTTTCGTGACGCCATGGTTCAACTGGAGGCTCAGGAGCACGTGACGGTCCAGATGGACGAAGGATGAACGATCGAGTCAATGACCAAACCGGCGGTCCTCTCAAACCTGTCCCGGTTCCATCCACATCGCCGTCCCTTCAGTCGGGTGAACCCCAACGCGCCGGCACCTCTCAGGTGCTAATCCATAAGCAGACCGTAGTCACCTCGTCAGGCCCGCTTCCCCAAGCCGCGGAGTTGGCAGCCTACAACCAAGCCGTGCCCGACGGAGCGCAACGCATCGTGGCCATGGCGGAGAAGCAGGCCGGCCACCGGATGAGTATCGAAGCTCAAGTGATCAAAGCTCAAATCCGTCAGGGTTATTTGGGCCAGGTTTTCGCTTTGGCCATCGCCATGGCCGCCCTTTCCACCGCGACATACATCGCGGTCAGCGGAAAGGACTCCATCACGGCGTCCGTGATCGGTGGAACGACCATTTTGGGGCTGGTTACGGCATTCCTACACAAGCAGTCAACACAGGCTCGGGAACTGGAAGCAAAACGACCGCCGGTAGGCGAGCCCTCCCGAAGTCCTGAACCATCGCAGTCCAAGGCTGGGGCTTCCCCAACTCGCAATTCACGCCGTCAGCGAAGGTAGTCCAAGACGCTGGCCAAGGGTCCTTTACCACGCCCCTCTGGATCAGGCGCAGGCATGACCGCAATTTCTCCCTGACAGCAGCCGGCCCGTCCCCCAATCCCGCCTCACCCAAAATCGGCCTAAAACCAACGGTGCGTCTAAGGCAAAGTTAGGTTTTGGCTGCTTTGGGCTGATAGCCTCTTCTGTCGAAGCAGTATCACGGATTGAGCATCTTCAGCTCAACCAGGGTCGGGCCGAGGCGCTGAAGCGCCCGGCGCATTTCGACGACGCGGTTATATGTGGCGGCATCCTTCGACAGGTCCGAGCGAGGGAGTCTCGGGCGGTCTTGGTCACGGTTGGCCCAGGTTATCTGATGGAGGACTCGAATCCCATTGTCCCCTGAAATGAAGCCACTGAGCTTGCCCCAGGACATGGGGCCTTTCTCTTCGAGAAGCCTGCCGTCGCAGTCGATTCGGCCTGGGGTGATAACCGGGGCGAGGAGGTTCTGAATGGAAGCGGACTGGGCCTCCTCGACGAGCTTCTGCTTTGCGAGGGCGGCAGCCGCTTCGCGCTTCTTGCGTTCGCCGTCCTCAATCAACTGCTGCGCCTTGCGTTTGCCGTCGTCGACGATGCCCTTGTTTTTGGCGTCTTCTTCAAGCTGTTGGGCGGTCTTCTTGGCCTCAGTCTCATCCTTGGCGATGGCCCGAGCGTTCCTGATTCGCATGGCTTGAATTGCGTCGTCGAGCGAGGCGGCGGACTTGGCATTGGTCTCGGGCACTTTCGCCTTGGCCTCTTCCAGCATGCTCTTGATGAAGGCGGACACCTTGGTGAGGTCGGCGTCGGCGGAATCGGCCCACGAACGGGCCTCGTCGATGACCTTTTCGGCCTCGGGGGACGGCTGGGTTTCGGTCCCGCGATTCTCGGCGTTGCGGATGAGGATTCGGCGGACGCCTTCGAGGTGAGTCACACCGATGCTGCGTTTGGGAACATTCAGCTTGGCTGAGAGGAACGTGGAGCAGGCCTCGACCAGGTCCGGAAATTGGGTGACCGGCACGCCCGCAGACCCCTTCCGGAAGTCCGTCAGCTCTCGCTCAACCTGGGGGATGCGTTCGAGCAGACCATGGAGGTTATTGGTGACGACTCCAGCCCTCCCCGCGAAGGAGTCCCGGAGACTTTGAGCGATGGCCAAGCGGTTCTCGCGCTCCTGCTTGGTCTTCTCGGCCTCCGCCTTCGTGGCCCGGGCCTTCTCATCTTCAAGCTGCTTCTCAGCGGCGAGGCGTTTCGATTCCGCCTCCATCTTGCCGCTGTGGCTTTGGTAGAGGAGGTATCCAACGGTCCCGAGAGCGGCCAAGAGGATGACCACGCAGACCATGAGGAGGCCTCCGACGGAGATGCCGCCGCGTTGTTGGTTACGGTGTTGGGTTGGGTTGGGTGTCGTGAGGTTCATGGGTCGAGGGTCCGGCGCATGAAGTCGCCGAAAGTGGATTTGGCCTTCTTCAGAGGCGGAGCCCCTTCGGTAGGCGAGGAGTCCGCAGGCGGGTTCCCGGCCGGCTCAGGCGGAGGAGAGTCCCCTGCCCCGTCAGCAGAGGGCCGCTTTGGACGGCTCCTCTTGGCTCGGGGCCTTTCTTCGGCCGGTTCGGTCTGCTGCTTCGGTTGCTCGGGCAGAGGTCCAAGGATGGCCTCCTCCTCCGAAGGGGTCCACGGGTGGAGGCTCTGGTCACCCATGGGCCGGTTCTTCTGGTTCGGGAACTTGGCGATGTGCTCCTTCGAGGGCTTGCGGTTCATCGCATAGACCACCTGGGCATCCTCATCGGTGGAGTACGGGTCGCCGACATCCGGGACATGATGGATGCCCTGAATCCGACTGCCGGGCCGGTTCTCCGGCACTTCGAGGTTCAGGAACTCGCCATTCAGGAAGAGGGGTCGGGTCACCACGTCCTTGGCATGGGTGACACTGTTCTCTTTCGAGTAGGTGTGGCTGATCTTGGTCTCGGTGGCCTCGCGGTCACCGAAGTATTTGGAAGCCCACTCGGCCGTGGCGGCATTGCCGACCCGCAGGAAGGTCTTGTTCTCACAGAGGCCCAGGATTTCGTCGGTGCGGTCCGGCCCATAGGCGGCCCGCATTCCGCTGACATCCTGAATGCCGAGAAGGATGGAGGCTCCCTTGCTGCGGCCGACGCCGAGGAGTTCAGCCATGCAATCGACCTCCTTCATCCAACGGAACTCATCGAGGACGATCCACGTGTGCGGTTGGGACACGTCCTCCCAAGACTGGAGTTCGTCGGAAATCATCCGCAGGAGCAGGCCGTTGATGGGATTGAGCGATTCGAGGTACTTGGGACGATGCCCGAGCAGGAGCACGCCGTGTCGCTGCTTGGTCTCGTCTTTGGAAAACCAGTCCGCGATGGAGAAGCTCTTCTTCGCTTTGGTCTGGTGCCAGAGGGCGGCAACGGTCTCCAGACGAGACGCCTTGGTGGCGATGGTGGTGAAGACCGATGGAAAATGGAGGGTGTCCTTGAGGTAGGGGTCGGCCTTGATGCGAGCCCGGGGAACACGGGTCACGGTCCGTTGGATGTTCTCCGGGGTGGACAGGGCGTTGATGAGGTCCCGCAGGGTCCAGGCCCCGGGCCGGATGCCGTTCAAGGCGATGATGGTGGCCCAGACGGTCCGTTGGGCAGCCTGCCAGAAGTAGGAGGTGCTGGCGTTGGGTTCAGAGGGGATGATGAGGGCAGCCAGATTCTGGGCGGCCGCATCTCCGGTGATGTCCTTGGCGATGTCCCAAGGAATCGTCCGATCGTCAAAGGGGTCGAGGATGTAAATGTCGTCTTCGGGAACCCCTTGTGCCCTCAGGAACGAGTAGAAAGTCCCCTTCACGTCCAAGAGAACGAGCTTTTCAGGGGTTACATCCTTTTCCGGACTCCGGAGCCGTTGGACGAGCGATTGGAGGAACAGCTCGATGCTGACGGTCTTTCCGGAGCCGGGTGCTCCGATGATGAGCATGTGTCGGCCTGCGGCTTGGACCGAGATGTCGTGCATCCCCCAGAAGACAGCTCCCCGCTTGGGCTTAAGGCAGGACGGTGTGGAGCCATGCCCATCGGCGGGCGGCTGGTTGAGAAAGAGGCGGGAGAACCAGTCGTTCTGGTCCCCGTCAGACTGGTCGCGGAACACCCCGGCCTTCTTGGGGTCGGGGTGACCCGGCGAATCGTTCATGAAGATTCGCAGCCAACTGGGTGTCGAGTCGTCGGCCATGGCTCAGGAAAAGCGCCCCGGGATGTGCTGCTTCTTCCCGCCACGGTAGGCGGGGTCGGACGGTTGCTGGTGGGGATTCTGACCAGCCAGAATGGCCCCGGCGGTGGTCCAGGCGGGAAGAAGGAATCGGGAAGCGAACCAGACTCCGAGCATGGAGATAAAAAGGGTTCCAATGAGCAGCCAGGATCTGGCTTGCCAGTGGTCGGTAATGAAAAGGACGGCAAAGACCGTCGAGAGGTAGTTGAAGAAGAAAGAGAGCTTCATCAACACCTTCAAACGGGCGAGGAGGGCCCCGATGTTCTTGGGCAGAATCCACGTCAGGATGAGGAGCGAGAGTCCGAGGTAGATGAGTGACGCCAAGCCCGCGATGAGCCAGTTCCCGTTGCCGTTGACGAACTTTTTCTCCGCCGCACTGACCAGGAGCAGCAGGGTGGCGAAGCTGGCCAGGAAGTATCCGAAGCGAATCATCCACGCCTCGAAGGGCGTGGCCCTCTCGGCTCGACCCCGGATGGAGATGGCCGTGGCGACCAAGGGCGAGGCGTACTCGTTGATCATCGCTATGGCCCCCACGTCCTTGCCGCAGGCAGGACATTGGTTGGAGTTCATCGGAAAGGGCTGGTGACAGCCTGGACACTCTACGGTGAGCACTTGGTCCTTTCCCTCACGCCACGCGTTCTTCAATCCCTGGGCGATGAAATCGGAGGCCCCGGCAGGCTTTCCGCATCCGGGGCAGACATTGGCCAGCATGGAGAACTTGGCTCCACAGCCATGTGGGCACTCAATCTTCATGGGGAGCGTTTTCGGACAAGACGCTGTTGGTCTTCGTGGATTCTGTCCAGAGGTGGTTGCTTGCGCTGTTCCTCGCGCTTGGTCTCGCGCTCCTCGATACGCTCACGCCGGGTTTGGATGGCTTCCTGGATGGTGCCCTTCCGTTCGGTGCGGTTCATGCGACGGATGAGGTTCTTCTGGTCGAGACCGGCGGTCTTCTCGTCACAGAAGAGGTGGATCTCGTTGCGGGCGCGAGAGGCCTGCACGTAGGACAGCTCCCGGTTGATCCAATTCGGGCCTGCCATGATGAGGACATTCTCCACGGTGGCCCCTTGGGAACGGTGGGTGGTGATGGAGTACCCGAGCCGGAGGTCCTGGAAGCTCGCGGTCGGCACTTTCACGGTCTTGTGGGTATCGAGTTGGACGGTGAGGAGGCTGCCTCGGATGGCGGTGACCGTGCCGGAGTCTCCCTTGATGACGCCGATGTCCCTGGACTTGCCGGTGAAGAGGACCCGGTCACCAGTTCGGAAGTGGGTATCCCCGACCGGGACGGTTTCGGGCCCAAGGAGTCCAGACTTCAGGCGGACTTCCTGGGCGGCCTTGTTCAGGTGGTCATTCCACTGGTTGGTGGCGGCGACAATCAACCCGGACTTGGGGTTCTGCTGATACTTCTCGGCCCAAACCTGGATGAGCCTCTCGGCAGTCTCTTCCTTGGTGGGGGCCTCATGGTAGCGACCGCGTTGGATGAGGCTCTGGATGGCCTTCTCGGCTTGGCCGGAGGCCAAGCGGCGGACGACTTCCCGGTCCTCCTCGGATTTCTGGCGGCGAATCTCCTTCAACTCCATCGACGGTGTTTGCCGGGCAATCTCCCGGAAGTGATTGCCCGCCTGAACGGGCTGGAGTTGGGACTGCCGACCATCACCCGTCAGGACGACCTTCGCTCCGGAGGCGGCGGCCCGAAGGAGGAAGTCCTTCATGAGCTTGGTGTCCACCATGCCCGCTTCGTCCACGAAGATGACCGTCTTCTTGTCGATGAGGGCCGGGTCCTTCGCCTTGGCGTTGAGCTTCAGGTAGGGAACCTGAATGCGGGACATCGGCCCCTTCCAACAGGGAGGGTGCTTCCACACTTCCAACCGGACCCCGGCCATCGAGAAGAGGGTCCGCCACGGCTTGTCCTTGGGAGCCACGGGCCCGCGTTGGCGCTTGGGCAGGCTGACCTTCAGATGACCCCATGATGTGTTAGCAAGGAGCTTGGCAATCCGTGTCTTTCGGAAAATCCCGTCATGAAGCCCGGCCAGGGGTCGGGTGGATTGGGCCTCAATCCGGAGAGGCCCAACCTTCAGGATGGTGGTCGATGGAAGCTCCTTACGGATGGAGTCCATCGTTTCGGAATCCACCTTCCACACCAGCTTCTTGCCCTGTTGCTGGATCTCCCGGCCTTTGTCTCGGTTCAGGAAGGCATGGATGGAGCTGCTGGGGACTCCCAAGCTGTCCTCCATGGCGCGAGCCACTTGATTGGTCGGGGCTACCCCCATCACGGTGTACCCGGCGGCCACATAGGCCTGTTTGACCACCTCATTGGTGGTCGTCTTCCCTGAACCGGCGATGCCGGTCAGGCAGGCTACGGAGCCCTTCCTCCGGGTCAGAGTCATGACCGCCTGCTTCTGCTCATCGGTCAGGTTGGGGTTGTCGCGGATGACCTTGCGGTAAATATCGCGGGAGAGGACGTGGTGCCGGGTGCCTTGGGCCTGCTTGATGAGCTGGGCCAGAGAAGCCTCGGCCTGTTGGAGGTCGGACCGGGTGAAGTACATCTCGGTTCCAACGAGACCCGCCACGACCACCCGCTCGGAGGCCAGTTCCTTGTCGACGGCTTCCTTCACCTGCTGGAGGGAGGCTCCGTGGACCACGGCCCGGGTGGCGAGGCGGGTGAGGAACTCCTTCTTGGAAACCACCGAGGTGTTGTCGACGAGCTTCTCGAAGACCTCCTCGGCCATGCGCGGGAGGGGCACTTCCATCCCTGCCTGGAATGGGTCCCGGTGGAGGACCTTCTCGGCCTCGTGCCGGGACCACCCCATCAGACGGCCGTCATGCTGCCACTTCTCAAAGAGCTGTTCCCGGGGAATGGCGCTCTCCTTGGCATGACGGGTGGCCAAGGTGACCGCCTCGGCGGCCTTGGACCCCACCAGTCCCAGTTCGTCCATCGTGGCTCGGATCTCCTTGGAGCGGGTGGAGAAGAACTCGCAGACCCTGGGGTCGACCCCTTCCACCTCGTAGACGTCCTTCTCGACCCTCACATGGACCCCGAGTTGGGTCCGCAGTCCATGGGCAGCCGCCAGACGGTAGACGGCACCGATGGCCATCTTGTGGTCGTAGAGGGCCTGGGTGTGGAGGGTGCCGGTCGTTCCATCCGACCGGACGCCGATGTTCTGGAGGATGGCGTGGCTGTGGAGGTTCGGGTCGAGGGCCCGGCTGGTGCCGTGCTCGAAGACGGCGAAGAGGAGCTTGGCCAGGTCAATCTCGTTGCCCCCCTTCCCTCGCCGGGTATGGCCAGCCACTTCCTGGGCGTAGCAGAGGGCTTCCTTCACCGCGTCGGCATGGATGCGCTGGATGATCTGCCGATTCTCCGGGGTGGTTTGGGACCACAGGGTGGAGACCGTCTTGGGCATGGAGAAGGTCATGTCCCAACCCCGGGTCCTTTTGGGCGAACCCGGGTTCTGAACGAGCTTCTCGGAGGTGACCGGATAGTACCCGGCGAAGAGGGTCTTGAGGGTCTTGGCCTCGACGACGTCGTTCTCCTGAATGCCAAAATGACTCAGTGCATCCCCGTACCACCGACCCTGGGGTTCACCCCCGTTGAGGTAGTAGTCCTCACGGGCCAGCTCCAGGTAGTAGTCACACCCGGCGGCACTGGAAATCTTGGAGAGGGAGAGCATGGGTCATCGCCTTTCCTTGGTGGCCTGCCACTTGACGGAGCCCGCCTCCGGAGTTGTCTTTTCGGCATAGGCGATGAAGACCGAGGTGGAAGCGTCGATCCACCGCTGGGTTCGCTCGCCCTGTTGCTGGAGCTTCTGGAGTTCCTGGGTGACGATGAGCAGGCGCTCGGACACCTCCTCCAATTTGCGCTGGTAGTCGGCCAACCGTTCGCTGGCCTGGAGGCCTTCGAGGACGTACTGCCGAGCGATGTCCGACTTTTTGACCCCATGAATGAGGGCCCGCTTGGCCAGGTCCGAATGGACCTCCAAATCGACCCGAAACGTCAGTGGCTCAGTGGTTTTCGCCATGTGTAAACACTCTTTTTAGCAACGGGGGACTGTGGATTGGCAGACGATTGGGCCGGGATTGTATTCAAAGTGTTTACGCTCGAATCAGGCCTGTTTGCAGGCGTCCGATGCGGTTTTCTGAGGTGTTCGGGCTCACTGCGGTGCATTGGGTGTGCTGCATCGGAAAACTCAGAAAATAAGAAGATGAACAAAAGTGGGCGAAGCTCAGGCTGTGCCGTCCAAGGACGGCTTTGGCTCGGTGGAGTTCGAGCGAAAAGAGGCGTGGGTCGGTGAGTAAAATGACGCGAGAGAAGGCGGTTGATGGGTTGGAGGAATGGGGCGAGGAGCGAGGGAAGAAAGAGGGGTCTGGCAGTCGGTGGAACCGACTGCCAGTGAGACCCCGAAGGACCTCGTTCTAGTCCGGGTGGACCAAGAGCCATTTCTCACCGGAGAGGGTCACCTCGGAGAGGGTAAACCCGGGCGACTCCAGGAAGGCGACCGGGTCAAAGTGCAACCCATCGCAGGGCGTCTTCTCCCAAAGGGCATAGAGGTCCGGGTAGTACGCCTCGAAGAGGTCGTACCCGGCCTCCCGGTACAGGTCGCAGAAGTTGGTTCCCCGGTACAGGTAGAGGGGGGCGTCCTCGACCTCGGCGGCCGTCAGACCCGCCAGGTCCAGCCCCCGGTCGTGGACCGCGTAGCGGATGCGGAGGAAGGTCTCTGTGTCATCCTGGCCCAGTTGCCGGAGGAGGTCATCGAGCGCCTCCAGCTCGGACCCCGTCACAGCGCTCTTCCGGTCAAAGACGGAAGCCACGCCGGGATGGTCCCCGGCGGGCCAGAACTCGGCCTCCCCTGCCCCGTCGTGGTCCCAGTCGAGCACCTCGTCGGCGGTCAGGTTCCGGTCCAAGGCGGCTTGGTCCCGGAAGTTGAATCCCTCGAAGGTTCCAAGGTCGTGTTTGAGTGTCATGAGTTTCTCCTCTGGTAAGAGCCTCCTCCCCAACCAACGGACCTGCCGGAAGGAGAGGGGGCGGTGATTTGCTCCCCTGGGGGAGTCACCCCGCCTCTCCGAGGCCAGTCCGTGAAACCAAGAACTGCGAGACGGCCCCAGGCCGGGGAGGGAGCGGCCTGGAAGCGGGAGGGGGTCAACGGTGGAAAGCGGAGCGAACCTTGACGCCCGGGAGCTGGAGGGACGTGGACGGACGGCCTTGCCTTGGCCGTCTCACCTTTGGGGTTCGGGGTGGTGGGTGGGATTCGGCCGGGCGAAGTCCGGCCTCAAGGGGCTCCCCTCAGGAGTCACCCAGCATTCTGGCCGGTCCCACCGGCTCCACAGGAAGGGTCCCCAACCCGGCCGAAACCGGGTCGGGGTTCTCAAGGCCTAGACGTTGACCTCCGCCACAGCCTCCTCGACCGGTTCGGTCTCGGGTGCTGTCTCGGACGCGGATTTCGCGTTGGCGCAAATCCAGCGGAAGGCTTCATCGGCCACCTTCTCGATGAACGGGAGGTCGTCCCGACCGAAGCTCTCCGAACGCTTCCATTGCTCCCCGTCCTTGTAGAGGCGGGTCAGGGTCACCGAGTACCGGGTCCCCTTTGGAGTCGAATTGGCCCAGATGGCGGCCTTGATGGCTCCGAGTCGGACATCGTGCACGGGTTTGTTTTTGGTGTTCATCGTAGTTTCTCCTTTTTCATTGAGAGGAACCATTCCCTCTCTTCACCCGGAGAGAGAGGGTGGTACCTCTTAAAGGAGAAGCGGTTGCCGGCCGCCAGGACGGCAAACGTGAACACTTCAAACCTGTTCTCCCGACTCGGTTCAAGGCCGCCATCTGGGTCTCTCCAAAGGGGTCCGGTCGAAGGTTCCTTGGGGTTCGGGGTGGGGCCGACGCGGAAGGCCGGGGGTCAAGGTGGAGCCTGCTTCAGCAGTCTACCTTGACCCCGGAAAGGCCGGAGCTTGGAGGCCCCGAAAAAACACCCTGACCCGCCTCTACAAGGACGGGAATTTGGCGCTTGGCTCTGAGGTTTGCCCCACTCATCGGGATACTGAGCGGCGCTCGGTGGTTTGCGCGTATCCCGTCTCCGAGTCCGAGGACCGGGACTCACTCGGTCGGCTTGGGGGGAAACGTCAGGTCTTTGAGAACCTGGTTGAGGCAGGTGGGGTCATTCCTGTTTGGGAACGGACCTCGCTTTTTCTGCCGACTGGCAGCCCAGATAACGGCCCCGGTTTCGGGGTCGATGACCAGACTGGCGATAAGTTGTTTGAGGGTGAGCCTCTTCTTTCGAGGGTCGCTGAGCTTCATAGGCACTCCTTGTTTTGTCCCGCGAAGCTAGACCCCCTCCCGTGCCCCGCTGGATTCAAAGCAGGTTATG
>Ga0304730_1000731_pt1 | contig 27163 bp, 27 predicted proteins | sample M_130628_MF_Meta_FD_190474 | JGI IMG/M metagenome (GOLD analysis project Ga0304730, IMG submission 190474) | Freshwater microbial communities from Lake Montjoie, Canada to study carbon cycling - M_130628_MF_MetaG (v2) (version 2) | ecosystem: Environmental > Aquatic > Freshwater > Lake | place...
AACAGTCCAGGATTTCAACCCGTCGTTTGTGAAAGAATAGTTTTTAATTTCGCCGCCAAATTTTAAAAGGCTTTCTATTACGGCATATCTGTGATTACCTGGGCAATAAAAAATCATGAATCCACCACCGCCTGCGCCGCTTATTTTACCACCAGTTGCACCCGCAAGTTTTGCTGCATCATAAATTTCTTCTATTGAACTATTGCTGATATTATCGGCCATTTTTCTTTTTTGTTGAAAACCAAAATCAAGAATTTCGCCAAATTGATGAAGCTTTCCTTTTAATAAAGCCTCTTTCATCATTTTAGCTTGTTCTTTTAATTGGTGCATGGCTTCGATGCTTTTTTCATTTTTGCTATTCACATTTTTTACTTGCTCTTTAATAATCATTGCGCTTTCTCTTGAAGTCGCTGTGAAATACAAAACCAGATTATTTTCCAACTCATTCATGTATTCAGGTCTGATGCGCAATGGGTTTACAATTACTTTATCTTGCTCGTAAAACTCCATGAAATTTACACCGCCAAAAGTGGCTGCGTATTGATCTTGCTTTCCACCGGCTAATTTCAAATCGTTTCGCTCAATTTCATAAGCTAAATGTGCAATGTCGTAATCACCTAAAGGGAGTTTTAGCATTTCAACAAATGCGCCTAAAATGGCAACAACCAAAGTTGATGAAGTGCCCAAACCAGAACCAGCTGGTGCATCTACAAAAGTGGAAATACGCATACCTCTTGATGGAAAAGGAAAGTCTGTAGCAATTCGGTTATAAACACCTTTTAATAAATCCAATGTGCCATCAATGGGTAATACGTTGCTTAGTTCAAGGATTTGTTTTTCTTTTCTGTCTAATGCTTCTACAATTATCTTGGGTTCATCAATTAATTCAATACTTGCATAAGCAGATAATGAGATGGTGGTATTTAAAATAGCTCCACCATATAAATCGCTGTACGGACTAACATCCGTTCCGCCACCAGCCAATCCGATTCTTAAGGGCGCTTTGCTTCTATACATCATAATGGCAACAAGTTATAAAATTTAATATCAAGTTGAAAATATTTGTAAAAAATAATCGAAAAATAAAAAGCCGAATCATTACAATCCGGCTTTTTTAAGAATACTATTATAAATAATTAATCAAAATTTACTGTTGCTCCAACATTTGCGTATTGAGAATTATAAGAGCCTGCATTAGATTCTGAGGCATCAATAACAGTTGCAATAATTGCACAATTAGCAGGGATTGCAGCATAAGGACCTCCACCATATACTGATCCGTTTAAAGACATGGTAAATGGAACTTCGTAGATATTGTTTTTAGTTTGAGCACTCACAGGAATAGCGTCGCCGAATAAATCTGTTGATGTTCTTCTTAACACTACATTGTGTTGGAAGTCATTTACCGGACTAACACCGCCATACAAATAAGGTGTAGCACCATATTGAGGTGAATAATAATTGACTTGTGGATATATCAAGCTGTTTTCAACCATTGCAATTACAATTTTCATTTCTTTTTCTGTGGTTACATTGAACTTTACTTTGACTGTTCCAGTGATGTCTGTTCCATTTACTGTGCTATTAATGGCTAATCCCAATGGAGCCCATTTTTGTAAAGCAGCATCTAACACAGAGGTTTGCTCGTTCCAAACTGATTTTCTGTTTAAAATTATTGTTGGATATCCTGAAATGCCAAATTGCGAATTATAAGTTGTATAATATTGGAATTTGTATGGATCATCTCCACCTCCTCCATGAATAGCAATTGATATTGCTGCAGGGTGTGTAGCTTTATATGTTTCAATTAAATCAGTTCCTCTTGGGCAATATCCACACCATGCGCCAGTCATATCTTCCATTAATATTTTTTGTGTAAATGGTGATGGACTTTTAGCAACAACATTAAGAATGGCAACACTTGATGGTTGATTGTTTTTTCTTGCTCTAACACTATATGTTCCTGTAGTTGTAGGTATGTATTTATAATTTACGGTTGCTGCATTATTTAAGGTGAATGAACAACTTGAAGTAATGTCGTTACCGCTTTTATCTTTTGCAGAAAAAGTAACAAAATCAAATGTATTAAACTCAACTGTTGGCGTAGAAATTTGTACAAAGATTGAATCGTTGATTACAGATTGCGACAAGATTGAAGTGTCAGTACATAATATATTTCCAGCAGCATCTAACTTTCTGAAAATATGTTTTACACTATAATTTCCAGTTCCAGGAAACGCATGAAGTGGTGACGCTTCATTACTTGTATCGCTTCCGCCAAAATTCCAAAGGTGAGAAGATAGTTGAGGTTCGCCTGCAACTGTTGGTGTAAACTGAACATAAAATGCTGCTGCTGATGTGGTAAAGCTAGCATCGCAAGAAGCTGCCGCATCGCCAGATCCTGGTTTGTCTTTTTTACATGAAGTGATAAAAAGAGCAACCAGTCCGGTTAATAATAACGTGTTTGTAATTTTTTTCATGAAAGTTTTTTTTTAAAAATAATGGATTTTTGCGATATACTCCAAAAAAAATCAGTACTTCGTAAAAAAAATTATGAAAAAAATAATTTACACATTTGCGGCTTTTTTACTCTTGCACTCAAGTTTATTGGCTCAGGAAAATGGGTTTCCATCAATAAAACTAAAATCAATAAACGGTCAAATGATTGATCTGGCTGATTTAGGCATTCAAGTAAAGACACGATGGTTGTCTTATCATTTTGGGCAACTTGGTGTATTCCTTGTATCAACGAGTTAGAAATAATCAATGATGTTTACGAAGAAAAACAGGTGATAAAGCCATTTAAATTTTATGGTGTTTCTGTTGATGATTCAAGAACTTCTCAAAGGGTAAAGCCTTTTATTAAAGGAAAAGGTTGGAAATTTAATGTGTTGATGGATATAAATAGCGAGTTAAAAAGGTATTTGAATATTACCGATGTGCCACATGTCATTATTCTAAAAGACAACAAAATTGTGTATCGCCATACCGGTTATATTTCAGGAGAAGAAGAAAATCTTTTTGAAGCGATTAAGAACCTGTAAACATTTTACTTAAACCATTCCATTAATTCAATTTTTATGAGAAAAAAAGGATACACCCTAGCCATTATATTTTTCAATGTGATACTAAGTGCGAATCAAATTTTTGGTCAATCTTTAAATCAACTGATTAAAGGAAATTTTAGCGGCAGCTACGAAAATTATTCGCAGTATTATTTAAAAGATGATAAAATCGGCGCATTGTTGCCACTAGACAGAATTGGATCTAATGGATTTTTGAAATTAGATTATAATTATGGTAAGTTTTCTGCAGGTGCTCAGTTTGAAAGTTATTTGCCTTCAATTCTGGGTTATTTCCCTATCCCCGTAGAAAATCAATCTAAAATCGTAAATAAATATTTCAAATACACTGATGAAAAGTTTTCAGTTCAAGTGGGTGATTTTTATGAGCAATTTGGAAGTGGTTTAATTTTTAGGGCATTTGAAAACAGACAAATTGGAATTAATAATGCGGTTGAAGGTTTTAATATTCATGTTAATCCAACAGATTACTTAAGAATGAAAGTTATTTATGGTAGAACCCGTCAAGTTTTTGAATATGCAAAAGCGGTAAACAGAGGGTTTGATGCAGAGTTAGATGTGAACCAATTATTAGGTAGAAAAAATGATCCAATAAATTTTACCATTGGTGGTAGTTATTTTGGTAAATATCAAGATTATACCGGGCCAGTGGATAAATTTCCTTCAACCGTTCATTCTTTTGCAGGAAGGGTAGACATCAATGCCAATGATTTTTCATTGAGTTCTGAATATGTAGAAAAAGCCAGCGATCCCAATTTATTAAACAATCAAAGTTTTGATAAAGGAAAAGCTTTTCAAGTGAATGGTTCTCTTACAAAAAACAATTTCGGAGCAACCGCTACTTTTCGTTCGGTATATAATATGAATGCAACAAGCGATAGAAATCAGGAATTCACTTCAATTGCACCATTAAATTATGTGCCTGCTTTAACCAAGCAACACGATTATTTGACCAGTAATATTTATGTGTATGGTGCGCAACAAAAAGGTGAGGTGGGTTTTCAAGCTGATGTTTATTACAACATAAAAGCAGGAAGTAAATTAGGTGGTAAATATGGCACAAAAATTTCTGCTAATTATTCAATGTTTAATTCGTTGAAAGAGTCGGGTAATATAACTGCCATCGGTAAAAAGAAATATTTTAGCGATGCCAATATAGAGATCAAGAAAAAGTTTACAAAACAAATGGAAATGACTTTGGGTTTGCAACAGATATTCTATAATTCAGCTGTAATACAGGCGGTTTCAAATGAAACAGTTTTGGCTAATGTTGTGGCTTTGGGTGGCTTGTACAAATGGAAGTCGAAAAAATCAGTGCGTGTTAAATTAGAGCATTTATCATCACATACAGATTCAAAAAGTTGGGCTTCTGGATTGGCAGAGTTTTCATTTTCTTCGCCGTATGCATTTTTTGTGAGCGATTTATATAATTACGGAAAAACAAAAAATCATTATTATAATTTTGGTGCAAGCGTAACAAAAAAATCAACACGATTCAGTTTGTCGTTTGGCAAGCAAAGAGCAGGATTGTTTTGTGTAGGTGGTATTTGTCGATTTGTTCCGGCATCTTATGGTTTCACTGCTGGATTAACAACAAGTTTTTAAAATTAAAAGGGGAGCGGATTGTAGTACTTTTTAAGAAAGATAAAATAAAACCCCGGTTGCTTATGGTAACCGGGGTTTTTGTTTTTAAAAGGATTGGCGAGTTTGATGGAATATTATGCCGATTTGGAATTAAAGTGTTACAGATAAATTCAAGCGGCCACCAAGTCCAATTTCAATGATTTTTTGTAATGTTGAAATGCGCACGTCTTTTATATCATTCTCAACTTTTGAAATATAAGCTTTGTTCGTTCCGCATTTAACTGCAAGTTGCTCTTGTGTCAAACCCTTTTCAAGTCTGGCTTCGTGAATGATTGCGCCTAATTTAAATGATTCGTATCCTTTATCGAATTTGTCTCTTTTTCGAGTTCCTTTTTTACCATATTGTTCTTCAATAAGTTGGTCAAGCGATTTGATGTTCTTATTTGTATTCATAATATTCCTTTTTTATTTTAATTGCTTTTGAAATAAAATTATCACAACCAGCTATCAAATCGGCATTGTACAAGATAATTCTGGACTAATTTGAAATTCAATTTGGTATTATCTAAATCAATGTATTATTGTATAAGCTTTCAATTGTGAAAATCATATCCCAATTTCTCCCCCATACAATATTGCCTTGTTCTAATTTAAATTTTTTAAATTCTGTAACATCGAGATATTTTTTACAGACAGGATTACTTTTAATTACAGGCAAAAAGTTTATGACATTTATTTTTTTGTCATCAAATATTAATTCCACCTTGTAATCATCAATGTATTTTGCAGATGTTAATCTCATTTTACTTAATTTTTGTTGTTATCTTCCGACACTTTGGCGATATATGCAATACAAAAAAGCTGTGCCATTTCTCGGTAATTTGCTTATGATATTTTTTTATAAATTTAATACTATCTCTATTTTATCTTTCATTTAATGGTGATTTTGTTTTCACTGGAACAATATCTACTAATTTCCCATCTTGATATTCTAAAATGTATTTACTCTCATTTTTATCCGATTTCACATGTACATGAATTGGAAGATGATCATTAGAATAGAACAAGAAAATCAATCCGAAATACTCATATATTTTGGGCATTTCAATTACAAATCTAAAGTTTTTTAATAAAAAGACAAATTGATATTCAATTGTTTTTTGTTTTCTTAATATTCCACTTTTTTTATTCTAAAAGAAGATATTAAAGCAGTTCAAAAAGACAATTTAGGCTTTAAATATTATTTCAAAAGCAGTCAATTTTGCATCAATTATTCCACCATGAACTTATGCGTTGAGTTATTCAAAACACCATTAATTTTCAAATAATAAATCCCTTTTTGCAAGCGGCTAACGTTTATCGGTATCGTATTTTTCCCTTGTACTGCATTTGTATTTTTATTAATGATTATTCTGCCCAATTGGTCTAAAACCCTTATCTGTAAAGGGCTTGCATGATTAGAAGAGAACTCGGCATTTAAAATTTGATGCACAGGATTGGGGTAAATCGAAATATTTGAATTGTCGTTGCTTTGAATGGACTTGAAATTGGTAGCACCTGTACTTACATTTAAATTATAACAACTCGTAGCATTAAACCCATTTGAACTACCTAAAATAGAAAGGTCATCAATGCGCCAGTTTGCAGTATTGGCAATGTTTGAACCTGTTCCGTTATATCCATAAATCCGGAATGTTACAGCTGTTCCAATTGCGGCAGAAATATTTAAACTATTCAATTTTAAAGCCCAAGCAGATGTATTGGCTAAAGTTCCTGTTGCGATATTTGTTGCGTAATTATCAAAGCTACTTCTTATGGCATAAGCCAAAGGTCCGGTGCTTGTTGATCTGGAACCAAAATTTATTCCAGTAATTGAAACCGCATTTCCAACATTGGGTGTAATGGTAAATTGAAAATAGGCACTACCAGATGCAATCGTAGATAAAGCCCCTACACGAGCCGCTGCTCCTGCATTGTACGTACCCGAAGCACCTGTATATGTTGATGATGCGGAAGTATTTGTAATCAATGTGGTTGTTCCATTGTTATTGCCTATTGTTATTGGCGAAATACTGATTTTTGCTGATGGCGTTATTGCTGATGCCGTTCCACTAGAAAAATTATACGTTGCCAAATTCACATAATTATATCCATTTACTTTTACAAAATACTTTCTTGCAACAGTTGTGTTTGCAATGATTTGTTCAGCTGTGGTTGATGCACTTGAAGCGACTCCTATAATATTTAAAAGAGAATCGTATAACATGACATCATAATCTGCAGCCAAATTTGTAAGGTTTATTTTCACATTTGTATTTGGCGTGATAGTTCTAAAATCGTACCAATCAGCATCTGCTGCCGTATTTATCAAACCAGAAATTGAATTATTTATAGGAATTATTTTTGATGTTCCCGATGTATTGTTTGGTTCGTAAACATCTGTACATCCAGTAGTAGCTATTGTGGCGAAGTTTGTTGAAGTTGTAAATGAACTTAATCCTGATACACATACCGTTTGAACTTGATATTCGTATATCGTTGAGGGCGTTAATCCAGATAAAATTGTACTGTTTGTTGTAGAATTTGTTGTTGTCCAAATCGTAGTTCCCGTTTTTCTATATTGTACATTATAACTTACAGCGCCAGTTGATGCAGCCCATCCCAATGAAGCCGTTGTTGAAGAATAAGAAGCTGCAAATAAACCGGTTGCCATATTGCATGATGTAATAGCCGTGCATCCTAATGAATTAGTTAAACTAGAACGTGCTCCACCAGAAGCAAATAATGCATTCATTCTTGAAGTTTGTCCAATGGTAAACATATTCATGCAGGCATCATTGGTATAATCCATATAATTCATGTACATGTCTCCGTTAGTGCCATTGCTGCAAGTTATATGCGGAAAACTTGGACAACCCGAATTAGACGTTTGTTGAGTAGGGGTATCATTTACAAGATCATCACCGCAATTGGCATCGCCCCAAATATGTCGAAGGTTCAGCCAATGACCAACTTCGTGCGTAGCTGTTCGACCTAAATGGTAAGGCGTTGCTGTTCCAGGAGAATTCAAACTTCCGATAGAAGAATAAAGAATCACCACGCCATCCGTAGCATTAGCCCCACCCGGAAATTGAGCGTATCCCAACAATCCGCCACCTAAATTACAAGTCCAAATATTTAAATAGCTATTCGTGGGCCAAGCATTATCGCCACCTGAAGCGGTGTATTTTACTTTATCATCGAAATTGAATGTAGTAACTGTTGTTGCTTTATGGATAATGCCGTTTGTAACAGCGCCGTTTGGGTCACGTTGTGCCAAACAGAATTGAATTTTTGTATCGGCAGCGAAATTTCTAAACACAGCTGGAATTGAGTTGGTGTCTCTGTTTAGTTTTGCAAAATCAAGATTTAGCTGATTAAGTTGTTCGATGCATTTCGCATCCGTAATGTTTTCTGCTGATGTGGCATAAATGACATGAAATACAACCGGGATGGTTACTACGGCAGCGGTGGGTTTGTTTAGATTGGCATTTTTGATAAAGTTTGCCGTTTGAGCCTCTATCAAATCCATTTTAGATTTAAATGTTGGATCATGTAATTGCTGGTTTTTTAAATGTTCCATGGTGCCACAATTTCTAGTAGCATTGGATTGCGCCATAAGGCTTGAAACAAATGTCATTGCTGACAAAAAAGAAAGAAATAAATGTTTTTTCATAATGTTTTTTTTAGAGCCACAAAGTAGAATGGATTCTAAAAAACGAGAAGAAAAAACCCTGATGTTTATTTAGTTAGAGTGAAGTTTGTTTAGGGGAGAGGTTTTTTGATGTTTGGGAGGTTTGTGATGTTTGTGAGGTTTGAAAGGTTGGCAGTTTATTCCAGAAATAAACATTTTTTTCAATTGTTACGTCATTTACCATAGCACACGGTTTCAACCGTGGGAGAGGAAGGTTTAAATATCCAATAAGGAAATGAATTCCGTTTCAACATTCTGCAATTTCAATATTTAGGCTATTTTTTAACTGCACACGGGTCTGTAAATTAAACTGTTTCATACAGTTTCAACCGTGGGAGAGTATAGTCATATATTAATTTACTAATACTGGTTAAAAACAAGAAGTTTCAATACTGGCTTTTTTTACATTTGAAAACCATTTACAGTCAACGGTTACAAACCGACGCCAATATTGACAACAAAGACGCAAAGCTTTTTGAATATAAGAATTAGCTAAAAAAGTGGAATACTTCCAACCTTTTGAACCCATTTAACTTATTGAACCTTTTGAACTTCATAAACTTCATAAACTTCATCAACTTCATAAACTTCATAAACCTCACAAACCTCACAAACCTCACAAACCTCACAAACCTCAAAAACGTCTATAAAATTTCAATTGTTTGAGAGGAGCTAATTCAAAAAAAAATCCCCAAACATTCCACATTTTCAAACCCAATACCCTATATTTGCCCTCCGAAATGAAAATTTCGACATTTCCCACATGGCTCCATAAGTTTCCGTCTGTTCGGAACGCCAGCAGGGAGTAACGAATAAAAGTTATAAAATGCCAAAGGTTAAAACCAACAGTAGCGCAAAAAAGCGCTTCAAAGTTACCGGTTCAGGTAAAATTACATTTCAAAAAGCGTTCAAAAGACACATCCTTACAAAAAAATCAACAAAGCGTAAACGTAACATGCGTATCGACGGTACCGTTGCTGATTCAAACATGCGTTTTGTAAAACGTTTATTGGGAATGAAATAAAATCCCATTGTAAATTTCATCAAACCATTAACTTTTTAAAAAATTAAAATATGCCACGTTCAGTAAATGCAGTAGCCAGTAGAGCTCGCAGAAAAAGAATTTTAAAAGCCGCTAAAGGATATTACGGCAAACGTAAAAATGTGTATACCGTTGCGAAAAACGTAATGGAAAAAGGTTTAACATACGCTTATGTTGGACGTAAATTAAAGAAGCGTGAATACCGCACCTTATGGATTGCGCGTATCAACGCCGCAGTTCGTGCAGAAGGTATGACGTATAGCGTTTTCATCAACAGATTAGCACAAAAGAACATCGATTTGAATCGTAAAGTGCTTGCTGATCTTGCTATGAACGAGCCAGAATCGTTCAAGAAATTAGTTGATTCAGTTAAGTAATTTTATACGTTAACTTATTTAAATCCGGGTGCATCATTGTATCCGGATTTTATTTTTAACCCGGATTTTGATGAAGAAATTTCGCTTGTAAAATCTAGGGTAATTCAACACGCATTTGATATCTTTGCCAATAAAAATTTACGCCCTTGTCTAGAATCGTTAATGATGGAATGAATAACACCTACAAAGATCTGGTTGATCAAACATTTAATTTTCCTCAACCAGATTATAAATTAGTAAGTGATTATTTGCAATACAACAATCAGGATATAAAAGCCTTGATTGATAAATATGGCACGCCTTTGAAATTGAGTTACCTGCCTAAAATTGGCATGCAAATCAATAAGGCAAAAGATATGTTTGCCACAGCTTTTAAAAAGCATAAATACACAGGGAAGTACAATTATTGTTACTGTACCAAAAGCTCACATTTTTCCTTTGTAGTTGAAGAAGCTTTGAAAAACGACATTCATCTCGAAACATCGTATGCCTATGACATTGACATTATTAAGAAGCTACATGAAAAGAAAAAAATAAACAAAGACATTTTTATCATCTGTAATGGGTACAAACAAAAACCATATACGCAACGAATTGCAGGCTTAATTAATAGTGGTTTTAAAAATGTTATTCCCATTTTAGATAACAAAGAGGAATTAAAAGCCTATATAAAATCGGTAAAAGCACCATTCAATTTAGGGATTCGTGTAGCCGCTGAAGAAGAACCTAATTTCCCTTTTTATACTTCGCGTTTGGGCATCAGGGCAAAAGATATTTTGGAATTTTATGTAGACAAAATTGAAGGGAATGAGCATCGTTTTCAATTGAAAATGTTGCACATCTTTTTGAATAAAGGGATAAAAGACGATATCTATTATTGGAGTGAATTAAATAAAGTAATCAACCTCTATTGCCAATTAAAAAAGATTTGTCCAGAATTGGATTCAATCAACATTGGTGGTGGATTCCCAATTAAGCATTCGCTTGGTTTTGAGTACGATTATCAATTCATGATCAATGAAATTGTTAGAAATATAAAAGTAGCCTGTACCAGAAATAAAGTACCGATGCCGAATATCTTTACTGAATTTGGTAGTTATACCGTAGGAGAGAGTATGGCGCATATTTACAGTGTCATCGGACAAAAAATGCAGAACGACAGGGAAACTTGGTATATGATTGATTCGTCTTTCATTACCACATTGCCTGATACTTGGGGAATTGGAGAGAAATTTTTGATGTTGCCGATTAATAAATGGGACAATGAATATCACCGGGTTGTTTTGGGCGGTATCACTTGCGATAGCCATGATTATTATGATTCGGAGGAGCATATCAATGAGGTGTTTCTGCCTAAATTAGGCGATGATCCCGAACCATTGTATGTTGGATTTTTCCATACCGGAGCATATCAAGATCAAATCAGCGGTTACGGAGGTATAAAACATTGTATGATTCCATCTCCCAAACACATCATTATCGGACATGATAAAAACGGTAAGTTGGTAGATTGGGTTTACGCCAAAGAACAAACAGCACAGAGTATGTTGAAGATTTTGGGGTACTAGAAGTAGCGGTAAGTTTCAAAAATAAACAGTAAACAAAAAAAGTTTAATTCGCTTCGCTTGTTTAATAGTTTAAAGGTTTAATGGTGGAAGTACATTCCCTTGTGGCCTTTGCACCTTTGCGAACTTTGCGCGAAACAAACCAAACACCAAACACCAAACACCAAACACCAAACACCAAACAATAAACCATAAACAACAAACCATAAACAACCATTAAACCCTTAAACTTTTAAACCTTAACAAATGTATCCAGCAGAGATTGTAATACCAATGAAAGAAGAGTTAACCGAAAACGGTTTTCAAGAATTATTAAGTCCAGAAGATGTAGAAAATGTATTGTCTACCGAAGGAACAACATTAGTGATGATCAATTCCGTTTGCGGATGTAGCGCAGGAACGGCAAGACCAGGCGTATTGATGGCAGTTCAACATGCTCCAAAAAAACCAACACATATCACCACTACTTTTGCAGGGTTTGATATTGCCGCGGTTAACCAAGTAAGACAACACCTTATGCCTTATCCACCATCTTCACCAGCAATAGCGTTGTTTAAAAATGGCCAATTGGTTCATTTCATTGAAAGACATAACATTGAAGGCAGAAGTGCACAAATGATTGCGGAAAATTTAATGGGCGCATTTGATACACATTGCAATTAATTTTATTGTTATCTTTCCAAATCATTAAACCTTGATATCGCATGTATCCAAATTTGTATTATGTTTTTAAAGATTGGTTTGGAGTAGAATGGCATAGCTTAAGCTTTTTAAACACGTTTGGTTTAATGGTTGCAGTTGCTTTTTTAGTAGCCGCATGGGTGCTTACAGCAGAACTAAAAAGAAAAGAAAAATTAGGGTTGCTTTTACCAAAAGAAGAAACGATTGAGGTGGGTAAGCCAGCTGGTATTTATGAACTAATAACCAATGGTATTCTCGGATTCATTTTTGGATATAAAGTTGGTGGAATATTTTTAAGCAAACCTGCTGAAATATCTCCCCAAGAATACATATTTTCTGGTCAAGGTAATGTACTTACAGGCTTAGCTTTAGGCGCATTTTTGCTTTATTTGAAATGGAGCGAAAAAAACAAACAAAAGCTTGCGGTTCCTGAAAAGCGAATCATAAGGGTTTGGCCTCACGATAGAGTAGGCGACATCATTGTGCTTGGTTTGATATTCGGAATATTAGGAGCTAAACTTTTTGATAATTTAGAACATTGGGATGAGTTTTGGGAAAGTCCAATTCAGCATCTTTTCTCGCAAAGTGGACTTACTTTTTATGGGGGTTTAATTTTGGCTACCATTGCTATTTTAACTTACGCTTATCAAAAGCGCATCAAATTAAAACATCTGATGGACGCCGCAGCACCTGCTTTGATGATTGCCTATGCCATTGGCAGAATTGGTTGTCATGTTTCGGGTGATGGCGATTGGGGGATTTATAATAGTGCTTATGTGAATGATGTAAATGGGAAGGTCACGCTAGCAAAGTCTGGAGATTTTGAACAAATGCTTAATCGTGATTCTACCTATTTTTTAAAGGGTTTTTTTGTTGAAGGCAACAATCAAATTTATGTAACAGATAGGATTTATCCTTCTTTAAAAGATGTGCCGCATAAATCGGTGAAAGGGCCATCTTTTTTACCCACTTTTTTATTCGCTAATAACTATGCCCAAAACGTAAATAAGGATGGGGAAAGAATGCCAAACATAACCGATGAACACAATCGTGTATTGCCTTCTCCGGTATTTCCTACGCCATTGTACGAAACCATTATTTGTAGTGTTTTATTCTTAATCATGTGGTTGAATAGAAAGAAGATTAAAACGCCATATTTTATGTTTGGTTTATATCTTTTACTCAATGGAACCGAAAGATACATGATCGAAATGATGCGCGTAAACATCAGGTACAAATATCAACTCACTCAAGCAGAAATAATAGCACTTGCGTTAATTTGTATTGGTATTTTATTAATGATATTTGCAAAAAAAATAAATCCCAAACCAGAAACAAATTCTTGATCTTAAAATAAAAATTATGCCTTCATTTGATTTTACCAGTAAAGTAGATCTTCAAACACTTGATAATGCAATAAATGTGGTGAGTAAAGAAATTACTAACCGATTTGATTTTAAAGGCGCTCATGTGTTGATTGAATTGAATAAAAAAGATTTCAAAGTAAATCTGGAAGCGGATAGCGATATGAAAATTGAACAGATCGTAGATGTGTTGATTAGTAGAAGTATGAAACAAGGGCTTGCTGCAGAAGTATACGACTTAAGTAAAACGCCTTTTGTAAGTGGCAAAATAACCAAAAAAGAAGTGCCTGTTCGTAACGGCATAAAGCAAGAAGATGCAAAAAAAATAGTGAAACTGATAAAAGATAGCGGTGTTAAAGTGCAAGCAGCAATAATGGACGATATCATCAGAATTACAGGAAAAAAAATCGATGATTTACAAGAAGTAATTGCATTAAGCAAAGGGTGGGACATAGGCATTGCCTTACAATTTGTAAATATGAAAAGCTAGTTTGAGTAAAAAATAAAAAGAAAAATGCGATATTTAAGGAATAAAGCATTAGTTTCGCAATCCTAATTTAATCAGTACGGCAAAATCCGTACACAAAACTATAAAAAATGAAAGCAGACATTCATCCAAAAAATTACAGACCAGTTGTATTTAAAGACATGAGTAATGGTACAACTTTTTTAAGTCGCTCTACAGCGAATACCAATGAGACCATCGTTTTCGAAGGAGACGGTCAAGAATATCCAGTAATCAAATTGGAGATTTCAAATACTTCACATCCATTTTATACTGGTAAAAACGTATTGGTTGATACAGCAGGTCGTATCGACAAATTCAAAAAGCGTTACGAGAAAAAAGCAAAATAAGTCAAGCTTTAATATTATTACAGTCCCGGTGAAAATTCATCGGGATTTTTTATTTTATACAAATTGTAATCGTTTTTTTGTGATATTTATAAAAAAAGGTTATGCGACGCTTTATATTTTTTTTTCTGGTTGCTTTATTTTTTCAAGATGCTTTGTGTCAAGATATCATTCCAAAGTTCAATAATTTAGGTGTTAATGATGGATTAGCAAGCAACTCTGTTTATAGTATACTCCAAGATAAAAAAGGGTTTATTTGGTTAGGAACGAGCGACGGGATTTGCAGGTATGATGGAAATGAATTTAAAAATTATAAATGTTATCCTAATGATATCCATGGTTTGGTAAATGCAAATAATTCGATACCCCTTAAAAATGAAAAGAGTGACAAAAAAAATGGCAAAAAAATAACTACGCCCGAAGCTATAAATAATTTTATCAGAGGAAAAATAATAGAAGACAAGGAAGGCAATATATGGTTCAGTAATGAAAGTGGAATTTATAAATGGGATCAAAAAAAAGAAAACATTGATAAAATATTAATCAGCAATTATTCTATAAATGGGGAACTTAAACTAATAAAAATTGATTCGACTGGTAAACTTTGGTTTTCTAATTTAACCCAAGGCATCATATCTTACAACCCAACATCAAACAAAATCAAGGTTTTCCCTTTTCCATTTAAGTTTGATTTTTCAAAACCATTTCATAGCTTTTTTGCTGTTGATGATAACGGATCAATCTTATTTCGAATATTTTCAAAAGATGAACCTTGTTACACATTTGATATTAAGCAAGAAATATTTTCACCTTTCGTTTCACTTTCTCAACCTCATGGAGTTTTTTTTGAAAATAAAAACATCTTGATTGATTATGATAAAATGATTGTCATTAAAAATCGAAATAATGATAACGTTCTTAACATTATAAAAAACAATTCAACAATCAATGAATTCACATACATAAATGATGTAGTTTGGGATAACAAGGGTTTTTTGTGGTTATCTACTGTAGGCAATGGCTTGATTTGTTACAACATGAAGAGCAACCAGCTTAAAAAATTTAAACATGATAATTTAAATCGCAATTCCCTTCCTTTTGACTTAACCGTAAAATTATTAATAGACAAAACACAAAATTTATGGATAGGTACAGATGGTGGTGGCATTTCAAAATTAGATTTAAAAAAGCCGAAATTTAATTTGTTTCCTGTATTTGAATCTGACTATCCTCAATTGAAAGATTATTTCACCAAATGTTTTTATGAAGATGAAGATAAAAAAATTTGGTTTGGGACTTTAGAAAATGGATTGAATATTTTTGATCCAAATAATAATAAATTAACCAATTTTAAATGCCAAAAAAACAACCCCAACAGTTTACCCGGGAACACCGTTTCCAGTATTTTAGAAATTAACAATCACCAATTTTTAATCGGTTGCAATGGAGGCATAACGTTTTTTAATAAGCTAAATAAAACGTTCAAGAAGCTAGATATAAAAAATTTACCTGCATCATTGATAACATCGAGTTTTTTAATAAATAAGATGATAAAGTTGAAAAATGGAGAGATTCTAGTTGCTAGTTCATTGGGTATAATAAAGGTCATTCAAAAGGGTGATTTTTTCGAAGGTTATTATTTCAAAAACAACCCCATTTTAATTTCTAATACGGTTGATATTGTGGAGTTACCAAATTCAATAGTGTATGCTGCAATTCAGGGTGTCGGTATTTATTTATTAAAACCTAAAGAGAAAGCGTATGATTTGATTCAAATTATTTTCAAAGATTTTTCTACAAGAAGCATGAGAGTTGATGATGTAAATCCTAAATTGATTTGGATTTCAACCAGTTTTGGTTTAATTCAGTTTAATACACAAACACAAAAATATCAACTTTGGAATGAAAAAAATGGATTAAATAATAGTTACGTTTATGGTACATTAGAAGATGAGTATCATAATATTTGGATGAGCACTAATGGAGGGTTAAGCTGTTTTGATACTAAAAAAAATAAATTCCAAAATTTCACTTTTCTTGAGGGTTTACAAGGAAACGAATTTAATTCTCATGCCTTTTTTAAAAGCAAATCCAATACTTTTTATTTTGGAGGCACCAAAGGATTTAATTGGTTTCAATCTGAAATAAACAACAATGAAAAATTTCCCCCAAATGTTGTCATTACTAAAATTGAAATTAATAATGAAAAATTTCAACCCAATGAAAATTTTGAAAAAAGTCATTTAATACAATTAGCACATCATAAAAATGACTTAAACTTCCACTTTGCCATTTTGGATTTTTCACATCCTGAGGCAAATAAAATTCAATACAAATTAGAAGGTTGGGATAAAGATTGGATTACTACAAAAAATGTAAACGTTAGTTATAATAATCTCTTGCCCGGAGAATATTATTTAAAGTACAGAGCAATAAATGCAGATCAACTATACAGTAATTTTGAAAACATAAAATTGCATATTGATTTTCCATTTTGGCAACAATATTGGTTTTTAATTTTAGTATTCCTTTTTAGTGTTTTCATCATAGTTGGTTTTACTTATTTTATTTTAAAAACAAAAGAAAAAACTAAGCTACGCGCTCTTCAAACTCAATTGTCTATTGAGGCAGAAAGATCAAGAATTAGTGCTGATATGCATGATGAAATTGGGAGTGGAATTACTCAAATCACTTTATTTGGAGAGCATGCTTTACATTCTGCTAAAAATATTCAAGACATAAGGAATGATATGAGCAATATAGTTTCCACCTCAAGAAACCTTATAATGACGATGAGTGAAATCATTTGGTCAATGAATACTAAAAATGATAATTTAGAGCGTTTGTTAGCTTATATAAGAGAGCGCTCAAATGTATTTTTCGAACCCTTTGATGTTCAACTTAAAATCATGATAACAGATGATTTACCAGATATTCAACTTTCAAATGAAATTTGCAGAAACATATATTTAACAACAAAAGAGTTACTAAATAATTGCCTCAAGCATTCAGAAGCTTCTATAGTTGAATTATCGGTTAACATTGATGATGATTATTGTTTTTTTGAAATTAATGACAATGGCAAAGGATTTTCCGAAAATAATATTAAGGTGTTTAAAAATGGCATTAGAAATGTACAAAATAGAATACGGGCAATTGGTGGGCATATTGAATGGTTTAGTTCGAATCAAGGAACCTGTGTCAAATTTAATTTTTCTACAAAACCAAAAACAGATTCAAAAATTGACCAAACAACTTCGAAATTGCATTTTAATAATTTGAAATAAAGTATATTTTTTTGCGGCCTCTTTTATTGGAATAGATTTCAATGGTGATTTTTTGGAGTTTAAAAACTAACTAATTATTACTACTTTACCATTTCAATTTAAATACTATTTAATATTAATTTTGTTTTTATGATTTCCATTATTATTATTGAGGATGATGAAAAAATTCATAATTACTTGGTTGCCTTGCTTTCGGGTTCAGGACAGTTTAATTTACTTTCAAGTTTTACCAATGCCGAAGATGCCATTGATTTCTTTGAGAATGGAAATGGTACTGAAGTTGAAATTATTCTCACAGATATACAATTGGCTGATAAATCAGGAATTGAATTTATTGCTTGGCTTAAACCACTTCGACCAGACATTCAGTTTATGGTATTAAGTGTTTACGACGTTCCAGATACAATATTTAAAGCATTAAAGTCTGGTGCTACAGGTTATTTATTGAAAAATACAGAAGCGTCAAAACTGCTGTCTGCCATTACGGATTTGTACAATGGAGGCAGCCCAATGAGTAATGAAATAGCACGAAAAATTGTAAATGCTTTTCAACAAGATTTGATTTTTGCTGATGCAAAAGATACATTGTCAGATAGGCAAAATGAAATTCTGGTATTATTATCTAAGGGATATAGCTATAAAGAAATTGCTGATAAATTATTTATTTCCATAGAAACAGTTAGAACACATATCCGAAATATTTATGAAAAGCTTCATGCACGGAATAAACGCGACGCACTTCGCAAGGCAGGGTTGAGATAAATATCTCCTAAAATATCTGTTGATTTAATGTCGAATTTCAGTTCGTCTCAAAAATTATTTACTACTTTTTTCACCATTTTCATTCGTAATTATAACGTTTATTTTGATAAAAAATAAACGTATGCTTAAATTCAGCTTTTTTACAATTTTATTTACTTTTCTTTTTAATTGTGGCCAAAGCCAAACCACTTTCCCAATTCAGTGGGAATCAAAATTTGAAAATGATGCTGATTACTGGCATTATACAACAGATAACGTTAAATATGTTATTGGTACTACTAAAAAAGAAGTTTCAGTTTTAAATGGAGAAAGTGGAAAGCCTTTGTGGAAGAAATCATTTCTTGAATTAGCTGGGGTTAAAGAAGCTAAAGACCAACAAATTATCGAAGAAACAAACACCTTATTGTTTATTAGCAATCAAAAAGGACCTGAAGAAATTTTTTGTGTAGATCTAGAAACCGGCAATAAAATTTGGAGTAACAACCAATTCAAAAATATTAATTTAGGGAATTTAATTTTTATTCCGTCGGCTAATTGTTATGCCGTAATTCATAAAAATGGAATCACATTTATTGATTATCTAACCGGAAAAGAAAAAGGTTCTATTGGCGGTATTCCAGGAGTTATTGGGAAAACTGCCTATATTTCTTCTTTAAATCAATTGGTCATTTTTGCTTATCAAGTTAATTCTTTAAAAGCGTTGGGCTCAGGCTTGCAAAATAATTTAATTTCAATTGACTTAAATACATTCAAAGTAAAGTGGAATTCAATAATTAAAGGGGTTGCTGAGATTAAAAAGTTTGCCGGAAAATCCTTTTCTCCAATTAATTGGGCAACTGTAGGCATAGAAAAAGGAATTGGAAGCTCAAATATTTTAGTTGATTTGCTGGTTAGGGGCGATAAAGTTATTGTAATGATGAATGGATTAAAAGCTTTTGATTTAAGCAGTGGGAATTTGATTTGGGCTGTTGATTTTGATTTGTCTCTGGATAGAGGACTAGTTGGAAGTGCTCAAATGTATAATGCAGTTGCAGAACCACTATTTTCGAAAAATCATTTTTATTTAGCAAGCTTTGAGCGGGGACGCGATAAATCAATAAAGAAATACGACATTGAAACAGGGAAGTTGATTTGGGAAACACCAATTAATAATAGGAAGATTATTATCCCAAACTTATCCATCATAAATGGTACGCTAATAGCTCAAATTGGCGGATATGTTAATCTACAAGGAGAAGAAAACAACAATTATTTTAGCAAATGGAAATGGGAAGGTCCCTTTGGTTTAAAAGCTTTTGATATTGAAACAGGAAAATTAACTTGGGAAACCGAAAAATTTGATGACAGAATAACAAATACACTGGTAAATAACAACAACTTATTTGTGGCTGATGAAAATAATTTGTATGCAATAAATATCAATAATGGAGAGAAGAAATTTTCATACGCATTAAATAGTGCAAAAGTTGGAAAATCACAGTACTTGTTTAACGACTTAGACAATGTTGTATTATTGGGGGAAGACGGTTTAGCGTCTTTCAATAATAATGGAAATTTAAAGTATAAAATATCAGCTAAGAACACATCCATGAATTCGTCCGACAAATACGGAGAAAACTATTATTATTTATCTACCGATGATGAAATGATTGCAATTGAATTGTCCTCAGGAAAAGAACTGGGACGTTATACCTATAAAAAAGGGTATGGTTATGGAATTAAAAACTCCGGTAAAAGTTTTATGCTATACAAAGACGAAAAAGTAAGTCGGTTTTTTGTAAAATAAAACTTTAATCAAAAACTAGTGTATTTCCTTTCATGTTTATATAAAAATTTAAATCAAAATCAAATGACAAAATCAGTATTATTTGTATTAGCGTTATTGAGTTTCAATGCTTGCAAACAAAATGCAAATTCAAACAAAAGTGAAGGCAACATGACTAACCCATCTGACAGTATTGTTGCACAGTGGGAAAAAGTTTGGAATGCCAATGATTCAGCTGGAATTTCTGAAATGCTTTCCGATGACGCACAATTTATTTCAGAGGGAATTTCAAGGTATTCGAAAGATACAATCTCAAATACGTTTATCAAAAAGTACTATAAACTAATCAGAAATTTACAAACTAAAACGATTAAAACCGACGTGAATGAAAATGTAGCCTATTACTTTGGAACGTATTCTCATGATGTGCAATTACCAGATACTTTAATAAAAGATATCAATGGAAATTTTTCATTTATCATAGAAAAATCTGAGCCAGGGTGGAAATTGAAAGTGATAGATATCGAAGAAAATGCTTCAAGATAATTCGTTTAGGGATACCTATAATATTCATTTCTTTAAAAAGTTATAAAATGAAAAAATATACTTTCTTATTTCTCTTTTTCTTCATTGTAATTAACGGTAACGCACAAGTAACTACGATTTATAGTCAGGGTAAAAATTATACTGGAAGTTCATCTTATGTACCACCAGTTGTAACTCGAACTTATGGATCGTATTCATCGGGATACCATCCACAAGAAAGAACATCCTATAATGTGTATACTTTTAAGCCAGGCCCCAATACAATAACCAACAAGGCAAATAACAATGGTAAAATGTACAATGATGAACCTTTGCAAAAAATTGCAGATCTTCCCAAGGGTTTAATAACAAAAGGCACTAATGGTAAATATGGAATAAGTGAAGTTACTGGAAAAGTATTGGTAACCCCTCAATATGATGAAGTTTTGGCCATTTCTCAATTTGATGAAGGGATGGATTATTATCGGGTTAAATTGGGAAATAAATACGGAGTTGTTTGGCCATATAATTCTGAAAAAATAATTCCTATTGAATATGACGAAATAAAACCAACAAGCAGTTTTACAGCAATCGTATTTTTAGAAAAAAAGGTGGGCGTATTTGTATGGGGTGTATTTTACGATAAACCCAAACTTGCAATTCCAGTCATCTATGATGAAATCGGTCCATTCAATGGCTATGGATTTTGGGTAAGAAAAGGAAATAAATATGGGGCCATCAGTGAATTTAATAATGTGATGATTCCCATTGAATATGATGGGATTACTGAATATGGAGGCAGAGGTTTTTTGGTGATAAAAGAAAATAAAATGGGTATTGTGAATGCTTCTCACAAAAAAATGCTGCCAATTAAATACGATAATATTAGCACAGTAACCAATGGGGTAGCTTGGATGCATATAAATAATAAATGGGGGCTATTAAATGAAAGTGCAGAAATAATTGCGGAACCAATATATGACTCAATTTATGAACAGGCATATGACAAAGTATGGGTAAATGATTTAGCGGTGGTTTCAAAAAATGGCACAAAATTCTATTTAAATATGCTCGGAAAAGAATTGGCTTTTAATGATGAAACTAAAGCGGCGGCAGAAAATAGAGCAAAGAATCTCTTTATTGAGAATTTTCAAGAAGGCAATAATAAATATAAATGGGATTTAACCTCTGGGAAAAATATTGCTGCTGGGTATTTTACTTTTACGCCTTTAAATAAAAATTCAGGTTATGAGTATGGTAATTTCCCTAAAGAATTTTCATTTAATAAAAATGATGATTGGTCATTTGAAGTAAGTATTGAAAAGGCTCATGGAAATCAATTTATTACATCTTTTGGCATCACATTCGGCGGAAAAAATAGTGATTTAAATCAAATCGTTATCGGCAATTATAGTGCCTATATAACTGGTGGGAAAAGTTTGGGATCTGTAGATGTTAAACATAAAAAAGGGATGAACAATTTGAAATTGATTAAAACAGGTAGTACAATTGAAGTATACTATAACAATAAACTAATTGGCAGTAAATGGTATGGTGATTTTCAAGATGGAAGTTTTAGATTTCTAGCTTCTAGTCCGGGCTCAACAAACAATTTGGTTCTAATAAATTTTGATGATATAAAGTTCGAAATCCTAAAAAGAGGATAGCACATAATTTTATTAAAAATGGGGTAATGTCAATTAGTTTAATGGTTGGTTCATGAATAAAATTTAATCCCCAAAAATCATTTGCACTATTTGAATTATAAATCAGTGCATAACTTTCTGGTATAATGCCGATGTGGTATTTGTTTGGTTTAAATCCTTTAGACCTCTACAGAATCCAATCGGCATTATTGTTTTGTGTCATTAGTTAGATTTTTTTGATTCGCAGCATTTATAATGTTTTTTCTAATGCAAAATCAAATCCTTCGAAAGGAGATGGGTGTAATCTCGTTTAGAATCTAGCTTACATCATAAGTTTCAAGTATCAAGTATCCAGTATTCAATTTTCTTCTCCTCCTTTTTCCCATTTCAACTAATTAACTTATTTTTATCTCAATGAACATTTATTTAGATGATACGCAGGTTAAAGAAAATCTGATTCCTTTTTCATTAACCAGACATGTTGCAGATATAAAAATTGGCATTTTCTCCATTAGAGAAAAATGGGAAAACCTGCTACAAGGAAATGCGTCACTTTCATATTCACCCGATAATTGCATTGTGATAAATGCAGCATTAATTCCTACCATTGATAATTTTCAAGCCATTATTGAGAAAAGTATACAAGGTGTTTTAATTGAAGAAAATGATTCAGTTAAAGTTCTAAAATTCCCTTGGCATATCTTTCAACTCAATGATTGGGCTTTAAGAATGGATTTTAAATTAATCACTAAAGAAAATCATTCGCTAGAAATCGCGCAATCAGTTCAAGTGATAAATGAGCAAGATGTGTTTATTTCCGAAGATGTACAAATGGCTCATTGTATTTTAAACGCCTCAACTGGACCAATTTATATTGCGAAAGGCGCTCAAATTATGGAAGGGGCAACGATTAGAGGTCCGTTTTCATTAGGAGAAAATGGAGTGGTGAAAATGGGCGCTAAAATTTATGGCGCAACAACCGTCGGAAATAATTGTGTTGTTGGCGGCGAAATAAAAAACTCCGTAATATTCGATTATAGCAATAAAGCGCATGATGGATATTTGGGAGATAGTGTAATTGGTTCATGGTGTAATCTTGGTGCGGGCACAACCAACAGCAATGTGAAAAATAATTTTAGCCCAGTTAAAATGCAACTTTCACATCACTTGAAAAACATAGAAGCTGGAAATAAAGCAGGATTAATAATGGGAGATTATAGCAAATCTGCCATAAATACATCATTTAACACAGGTACGGTAGTTGGCATTTCTTGTAATATTTTTGGTAACGAAATGCCGCCTAAATTTGTACCTCATTTCACTTGGGGAAATGAAGCCTATAATATCGACAAAGCAATTCTTGATATCCAAAAATGGAAACAAGCCAAACAACAAGACATTACTCAACTAGAAATTGACATTTTAAAAAATATACATCAAAATTTAAACCATGCGTAAACAAATAGCTGCAGCCAATTGGAAAATGAATTTATCATTACCTCAAGCAGAACAATTGGTATCTGATCTTCAAAATCAAAAAGTTTCAATTTCAGATAATCAACAAGTTTTACTGGCTGTTCCCTTCCCTTATTTAATACCAATCAAAAAACAAATAAATAACCCTCTTATTGAAGTTGCGGCACAAAATATTGCAGCTACTACCAATGGCGCTTATACAGGTGAAACCAGTGCAGAAATGCTAAATGGCATCTCTATTAATTATGCCATTATTGGACATAGTGAGCGTAGATTATATTACCATGAAAGCAATGAAACCTTAGCTCAAAAGATCAATCGTGCTTTTGAATTTAATATTAAACCCATTTTTTGCTGTGGCGAACCTTTGGAAATTCGCGAATTGAACACCCAAAACGAATTTGTAGAAACCCAATTAAAAGAAAGCTTATTTCATTTGACAGAAGCGCAAATGATGGGTTTTATTATTGCCTACGAACCAATATGGGCAATAGGTACGGGCAAAACCGCGAGTAGCGATCAAGCTCAAGAAATGCATGCGCATATCCGTCAAGTCATTGCGCAAAAATACGGCTTCGAAATTGCAAACTCTGTTTCGATTTTATACGGCGGAAGTGTAAAAGCATCTAATGCCGCAGAGATTTTTGGTAAACCCGATGTTGATGGAGGACTTGTTGGAGGGGCTAGTTTAGTTGCTTCAGAATTTGCAGCAATTATTAGCGCTTTGAAAAATTAATTTCAACAAATTGAAAAACTTATCTTCCATAATCAAGCAAAACATTGCTGGAAAGCTGTTGAATCATTTCATCGTTTTTTTGATAAATGTGTTGATTGTTAGAAGGGTTGGCGCGCATTTTAGCGGTATATATTTTAACGAGCTTTATATCATGAATACCATTGCTTTTGTATTCAGTTTCGGGCTCGATTATTCAGCAATTGCTTGGGTTTCAAGAGAAAATGCATTTTATCAAATCATTCGGAAAAAACTTATTCAAGCCACAACTGTATTTACGTTTTGTTTAATTGTTTTTGTCAGTTTATTTTTTAATCAAATTGAAACTTATTTAAATCAACCATGGTTCGGATTGTGTTTGATGGGACTTGGTAATTTAATGATGATACTTTTTCAGGGATTGCTAACTTCTATTAAAAAGTTTAATTTCCAAAATTTGGTATTGGTGATTACAAATTTAATTTTTCTTTTTTTCTTGTATTTTTTTGCATCTTCCAATCATCCCCATTTAATAGATATCATTAGTGTGGGTTTTGGCTTTTTGTATTTTTTGCAAGGACTTATTTTTTTATTACAAAGCAATCATAAAAAACATAAAATAAGTGCTGCGATCAACTGGCTTTCTTTTTACAAACATGGTTTTTTTATCATGATTTCGTCTGTAATTTATTTTTGTTTTTTACGGGTGGATAATTTTTTTGTGGCTAAATATTGTGATGAAGTTACGTTGAGTAATTATGTACAATGCGGTAAAATTGGCCAATATTTTATTTATTTTTCCTCCATTATTAGTTCAACTTTACTTCCTTTTATAAGTACAGAAAAAATCGGTTCTGATTATAATGCTTGGAAAAAAATGATTAAACCATATATTCTGTTGATTTGTATTTCAGCTTTGATTTTAATCGGTATTGGCGATGTGATTTATCCTTTAATATTTGGCGCCTCTTTTGGAGAAATGTATCAACTGATGTATATTCTAATGCCCGGCTTTGTTGGATTAGGGTTGCTTACATTGATTAATGCCATTTACATTAATAATAAAAACATCAAAAAAATATTTATAGGCGATTTCTTGGGTTTATGCTTGGTTTTTTCTCTTGATTGGTGGCTAATTCCAAAATATGGTGTTTATTCAGCTGCCATTATTAGCTCGTCTGCTTATGTGTTTGTATTTCTATTCTTATTGTTCGATTTAAAAAAACAATTTGTAAAAAACGAAGCCATTAAACATTAAATGAGTTCAACCTTTTTATACAAATTATTTAAACACAGCAAATGGGCATTTGTATGTGCGATATTGTATATGGTACTGTATTTTACTTTCATTTATAAAAAAATGGACATGGCAATATTTCCTTATAATAGTATGTACAGCAATGCGCAAACAATAGAAACGTCTTGCTATTATTTAAAAATGAATAATCAACGAATTTCATATACCCATTTCATGTATTGGAAAAAGGATTTTCTAGAACAATCGGTATCTAAATATGCGGACTATGTAAGTCATCATCAAAACAATTATTTAAGCGTTTACATCAACGAAAAAGTAAAAAATAAAAATCAGAATGCTATTTTAAAAAATGCGTTAACACCCGGTAAAGTAGATTTTAAAAGTTGGGCAAATTGGTATGCAACTAACGCTGGAATGAAAGTAAAACCCGATGATAACTTTGAATTGGTAAAATACAAACTACAAATAAAAGATGGCCTGTCATCAATTTTAGATTCAATCATTTTGTGTTCAACTAAAACAAAAAATGATGAATAAATTTTTGTCATCTTTTCAAAAAGATTTTGCCAAACAATTGATTTTATTGGTATTTATTGAGTTTTTATTTTTTTTAATTTCTGGAGTAGGATATGCTTCTATAAGCAATGCGCCTTATTTTAATATTGGTGTAGATCCTTTGTACTGGATATTTTATGGCTTATGCATTCCTCAAACGATAATGAAATATCCAATTCTTGCAGTTGCTTTAGATTTTGCTACAATTGGATTTCTTTTACTTTCTCTTTTTAAATTCAACGAAAACTGGATTCTATGTGCCGTTCTTTTATTGATGTTGTATTACATAACCCTTTCCGGTTATCTCGGTCATAGAAATTATCAATCTGGTTTTGTATGGGTTTTAATGCCATTGATGTTTAAGGCAGAAAAAAATAAAATACTTGCTTTTGAAATGCTTCGTTATTGGTTACTGTTTTTTTATGCGTCATCAGCAATATTTAAAGTTACAGGAGATGGCATTATCAATTTTAATCACCTCAGTTCTATTTTTTCGCAGCAATTTTTTCCATATTATGTGGAACAGAATTTTGGAATGAGAACTACAATAAATAGTTATTTAATCAATCATCAAAAAATTACACAAGTATTTTTCTGGGGCGCAATTATTCTTGAAATGTCAACTGTTATTGGCTTTTTTACAAAAAAACATGACAAGTTAATTGGGATTTTTCTGATTATTTTTCATTTGTTTAATTGGCTTTTGATGGATATTTCTCCAATTGGACAATTGTCTGTTTTGTCTACATTTTTTTTAATTCCATTCTTCGAAAAAAAAAATAAATTAATCGACAAATAATTATGATAAAAAAAAAATCAATATTATATTTGAGTTCAAATTGCTTTAGTACTCAAAAAAGCATTTTGTATTCTTAAGCTTTGTATTAATCCGAGAC
>Ga0304730_1000733_pt1 | contig 27148 bp, 25 predicted proteins | sample M_130628_MF_Meta_FD_190474 | JGI IMG/M metagenome (GOLD analysis project Ga0304730, IMG submission 190474) | Freshwater microbial communities from Lake Montjoie, Canada to study carbon cycling - M_130628_MF_MetaG (v2) (version 2) | ecosystem: Environmental > Aquatic > Freshwater > Lake | place...
CTAACAGCACCTACAAGAAATTGGCGGTTCAGTGGTTAAATGAAGTTTTGTGCTTCGTATTAAGTTCAGTGCTGGCAGACAATTTAGTGCTTCGAAATCGCCAACTTCTTGTAGCTGCAAAACGTTAGCAGTAATTTAATAATAACAAATAATGTTCAATTCATTTTTTAAAAAGGATAAATCAACGATTCCCAATAGTACATCAGAAGTTGGATTAGTAGATAATAAACCTATTCTGTTAGGCAGTATTGCCTCCAGTTATGTTTATTTAGATGCTCTTGTTAAGATTTCAAAAGGATTGCAATACAAAAGAATTGGACCATTGACTGTGGTTGGCTTCCCGGAGGTAATAGATCGATATGTTTTTACATTAAATGGCAATTCATTTTGTGACCTTTATATATATGCATACCATAATGATAATGAATATATAATTCCATCGCCATTTAAACAATTAAACGCATCTGTCGATGAAAGTATTTTTGTCTTAAATCACTCAGCACGCCACAGGTATATAAGCACAATTGCTGGCATGGTATTGACCAAAAATGGTATCATTCAATATCAAGATGAAGTATGGAGCGCTGAAAAGAACGGCTTATTAATTAAATTAAGAAGTGATCTTGGATATGAAGATGAATTAGAAAAGTTGATTATTGATGAATACGCGGAAATGAAAAAGCTTAATCCTGAAATAAAAAAATATGATTTCATTAATTTTTTTATCGAAAGATTTCATAATAAAAATTTAGTGAAATATACGCCAGAATTCATACATGAAAGAAACGAAAAAATGCTGAGTGCCTACAATTTAATAATAGAAACGATAAATAGAATTCAAGCGTGGCTTGATAATGAACTTATTCGTAGAAGAATTGAATTTAATACCTTAAAAAGCGACAAAAATTTACTTGATTTTTCTGAAATAAATAAATGTATCACGCCATTCTGCTTTATAAGTTTAGGCTGCGATGTCTTTGGTAGATTTAATCTTGCCTATGGAATTGACTCTCGAATATTGAATATGGTATCAGATAATATGGCGAGCACATTAATTCGTAGAATTTATGAATTTACCCCTGGGGATTTAGAACCTTTTGTAGGCTTTGTTTCATTAGACATGGATTGCATTACATATTTTGAAAATTCATTACAAAATGTTGACAATGAAAATTGCAGGCTTATAGAGGTTAGGAGAAATGAAGAGAAATCTATTCAAGATATGTTCAATAATTTAGAACTTAGAGATGATATCGATGAGGAAACAAAGAAATGGCTTAGAAGATAAACTACTGCTAACACGGGTTTGCCAAAAGTGGCGGTTCAGTGCTTCGCAGACACATTTGTGGTTAATCAAAGTTTGGTTCTCCGAATCAACATTTGTGCTGAAAAGCCCGCCCATCGCCAATCTGCAAAACGTTATAAGCAACCTCAAAATAAAACTTGACAAGTTGAATATTCAAATAATATGGGAACGACACTTCAAAACTCTACGATCTGTATTGAAAAATTGAATTTCGATTTAATAGGAAAAATCTCTTTAAAACTTCAAGATGGTAGGATAATCATTGTCCCTCTGAAATATTTTCCAGAGCTTCAAAAACTTTCAGTAGCCCAAAGAAAAAAGTATACCATTGTAGACGACCGAACAGTCTTGTTCAACTATTCAGATGCTGTATATCACCTAGAAGATTTTATGGGTCTTGAAAATAAATGGAGAGAAAGGTAATTTCACACCTCAACTCCGCTAAACAAACGGCTTGCATGCGCTAAGGCAAAACTTCTGAAATTTCAATCAAACCACCAGGAATTTGCGTTGTTTCGGTGTAGAGCAATTCCTTGTTTACATAAACAGAGATGCTTGTTGTGCCAATTCCTGTGTTGATAGCAGAAAGAAATACATTGCCGCCTTTGGAATGTCTAAAAGAAACGTCCCAACTACCTGAAACAGTTTCTTGTCGAACCGATGGTGTAACCATTGTATATGCAATTAATGCGGATCCACTAGAACTCACTTTGTATTCAACTCTAGGATGTTCCTCCTTGGAACAAGAAAGGAGCATCAAAGACGCCAAAAGAATGGTTAGGATTGTCTTCATAAATTTTATTTGAGAAATGTGAGTCAACAAACAGGTGAACCTAATTGTGTATTCAATAAATGTAGTGTTTAATGTCCGTATTGCTTCAGATTAATGCATTCCAAAAAGTCAAGTTAAGCAGATATTATCAAAAATTTACGGAAATATTTCAGTTTTATTCTCTAAGTTCAAGAGCATTTAAATCAGTTTGCATAGAATTTCAAAAAAATAGAGCTTAAAATAATTTACTGTTGAGATTAATTTTTCTTTAAATAATTCATTGGATTTCACTGACTTTTATTAACTTTATATTAGTGTTTGCTATAGAAAGTGTTTACATTAATAACATATAACAGCGACCACTCAACCAAAAAAAGAGCGGACACCGAAAAGCCAAATAATTAGGAAAAACGATTTAGTTTTAAAAAATGAGAAAAATACTTTTATTAGCAACATTAATCCTATCAATCGAGTTAGCAAACGGCCAGAGTGTCAAGCAAAAAGACAGATATGGTTCGTCAATAGTATATGTTGATGGTTCAACATTAAAATCTAAGGACAGGTATGGTGACGCTTTATATTTCGATGATGGACAAACTATTCGCAGAAAAGACAGATATGGTGATGCTCTCTATTACATTGACGGTTCTACAGTAAAAGCAAAAGACAGATACGGTGACGCTTTGTTTTATTTTGACGGGCAGACCATTCGCAGAAAAGACAGATATGGTGACGCTTTATATTACCTTGATGGTCAAACTTTAAAATATAAAGACAGGTATGGTGATGCGGTGTATTACTTTGAAGGTATTCCAGAAAAATGGGTGCTCATTTGTTTAATTAGATAAACTAGCTGTACTTTTTATGCAAGTAAAATACATCGCGTTTCAAGAAGAGATGACCACCTTTAGTGACAAACAAAAATACGTGGAGTAACTAAAACCACTTTAAAAAACAGCGAGGATTCTGAAAATCGAAAAGAGTAAGAGCGAAATGAAAAAAAATACGAAATGAAAAATTTATTGATTTTAGCAGCACTTATGCTCATAAGCGGTGCATTGAAAGCTCAAAAAATATTTGCAGTAGATCGAGAGTCTTATGCAGATTTCAATGTATATGTAGTTGATCGCGAGAGTTACGCAGATTTACTCGTTTACAAAGTTGATCGTGAAAGCTACGCAGGGAAGAATGATGGCAAATGGTTTTTTGTAGATCGTGAGTCATATGCGCAAAAAAAAATATACTTTGTAGACCGTGAGTCATATGCTGACTTAAAAATTTATTTTGTAGACCGAGAATCCTACGCCGGATGGAGAAATCCCGCTAAAAAAAGTTTATTGTATTAAAACGTTCCAATAACCCTTGGAAAAGTATTGGGTAGGTTTATGGCGTGAAAAGCTGGTTACAGGTAAGTTAAACCTAAAATACAACGGAGTCTGCCGAAAATCCGTTTAAGAGTAGGCAACAATTAAAACTAAAAAAATGAAAAAGTTAATTTTAATGGTAGCACTGATGCTAACATTCGGCTTTGTAAATGCACAAAAAATATTTGCTGTATCGAATCAAGCTTTTGCTGATGTAAAAGTATTCGTTGTTGATAACCAGGCATTTGCAGATTTATTGGTTTATAAAGTATCAAATCAAGCCTTTGCTGGAAAAAACGACGGCAAGTGGTTTTTCGTGGATAATCAAGCTTTTGCAGATAAAAAAATCTATTTTGTTAGCAACCAAGCATTCGCAGATTTAAAAATCTATTTCGTTGACAATCAAGCATTCGCTGGATGGAAAAATTCCTCTAAAAAGAGTTTATTCTATTAAGCCGTTACCGAAATACATTTTTAGAAGCGCGGTGACTTCAAAAACACCTGCGTAAATTTTACCCTCATTTCATCAATGAGGGTATTTTTTTTGATTTTTTACTCTCGTTCATTCAGAACCCAAAAAATTGCTTGCGGTGAAAAATCGATCTATTCGCCGCATATTTGCGGTGAATAATTCAGGCAAAAATTAGACTCAAACCTCATCGTGTACCGGAAGAAAACCTTTTTCACCTAAGGTCTTCATAACGCTCCTCAACAAATAACTATTATCGAAGCGTAAAACGTATTTTCTCGCACCTGCTTTCTCTGGAACAAGCATTTTCTTGTCAATCAATTTTCTAATTTGCCTTGAAACTTCCGCGTCCACTTTTCCTTTAAAAAATTCTTTCACATCCCCAGCTTGAATCACCTGCATTTCAACAACCCGCTTAAGGATTTTCCCTTCCATATCTGTGATATACTTTCTCTCTATTGAATGGCTTATGGTGGGAATTAGAATTTCCTTTCTCAAAAAATCATAATCCAAAAGCTTATCAACTTTCTCAATTTCCTCTTTCAATCCTTTCAAAACATATTCAATCCACAAAATCATTCCTTCTTCTGTACCCTTATCTGCTTCAGATAAATTGGAGTAATAATCATTTCGATTGCTACAAAAAACCGCAGTTGGATTAATAATTCTACCAACATTAACATTGAATCCTGCTTTCACCAATAATGCGTATGTAAACAAGCGAACAGTTCTTCCATTCCCGTTTCCAAAAGGATGAATCCAAACAAACCTATGATGCGCAATTGCTGCTTTGAGTAAATCATACTTCGGACTGTCTTCCTTGTTTACAAATTCAATTAACTCGTCCATATAATCTCCTACCTTCAACCACTCTGGAGGTTGATGTGATGATTTATTGATTTTCAAATTTGTTCTTCGATACTCACTAGGCGTTCCATCACCCTCCCCATTTGGTGGAGGTAATAATTCTGCTACGATCATTTTGTGCATCTCGCTTAAAAACAATTTGTTTAATGGATAGTCATGAACATTCTCCTCTATAAAAGCCATGGCTCTTTCTATGTTCTGAATTTCCTTTATGCCTGGAGGTACAATTTTAGTTTCGGTGAGTTTTGTTTCGATATACTCCGCAACAGTTGTATTATTTCCTTCTATTCTTGCCGAACCAATACTTTCCAGTGTGTGAAAAATATTCTTCAACTGAAAAAAAACTTTTGGATGCGTAGACCCTACTAATCGCTTCTTACGCAGATGATCTAAATCAATAATTAAATCAGTGAGTGCGGAACCAAATAAAGGTTCAATCAATTTTAACTCGAAATGTCTAAATGAGGCTTCAACCATTTGAAATTTTTATCTTTACGATTTAACATCGAACAATTCAACAATTAACAAAAAAAGATTTTTTGCCTTGTTTATCAACGTGTTACAAACATATAGCAAAATAAAACAATTAACAAGTGGTGTGTTTAATATTTACAACTAGCACAAAAGACAATTGTATTGACCCCTACCTCAACTCCGCTGAATACTCCGTCTGCAAGCCTTGCAAAATGAGTTGCATGGCAATACAAATCCGATCGCTATTCGTCGACTTGTAAATAAAAACACTACCTTCCACTATCTGCAGTAAACCTTCGGACATTAAGCCCTACCTCGTCATGGTGCTGAAATTCTCGCCACGCGGCGCTTACAACTACCTTAACTAATAACCTAAATACCTAAATCAATGGACAATCAAACAAAACTAATTCCCGAAAGAGTATATGCCTTAGATGCCCTGAGGGCCATTATGATGTTACTAGGAATAGTTATTCATGCATCAGTAACCTACGGTATTGATAATTACGGCGCAGCATGGCCATTGAAAGACCCAAATAACAGCTTTGTGTTTGATGTAGTTGTTGACTTCATACATTCCTTCAGAATGCCTGTATTCTTTGTGACTGCAGGATATTTCGGTGCTCTCTTATTCTATAAAAAGGGACCAAAGGCAATGCTCATAAATAGAGTGAAACGAATTTTACTTCCTTTTCTCGTTGGTGTATTGATTCTTTACCCTTTGGGAATTATGGCTTTTGTGTATTCAACGGCTGCCTTTAGTGGTGTCGTATCTCCAATTACCAATGCTTTGGACGTATTTACTTCTGGCGATTTTCTTCCTTTCAATGTTATTCATCTCTGGTTTTTATACTTTCTAATGATGTATGCCATTGTGGGTTGGCTACTTGCAACGATATTCAATAAGAAAACTACTTTTACCACATCAGCCAATAAAGTATTTACATACGTTCTTCAAAACTTTTGGCTGCGGATTTTATGTCTGACTTTACTTTTTTTTCTATGTCTTTACTGGATGGGGACACCTTTTATAAAAACCAACAATAAATGGAGTATAGACCCGGCTACATTTGCTACCTACTTTCTTTTTTTCGGAACAGGATGGATAGTGTACCGGACAAATAGCCTGTTAAATTTAAAACATCATACCCTTTGGCAATTAGGTGCAGGCGTATTGCTTTTTTCAATTTACACCTTTTCTACTTGGCCTGCTGACGTGTGGGTACTAAATGCCAAACAAGCAGTTACGGCTCTTTATAGTTCCTTATTTATATTCGGCTTCATTGCCTTTTTTCTTACCTATTTTAATTCCTATTCGCCAAGATTAAGTTTTATTATGGATGCAGCTTATTGGGTGTATATAATTCACTTGCCAATTGTGGTTTTTATTCCTGGCTTATTAGCGGAGTATTCATTACCGTCAGGTGTAAAGTTTGCAATTACACTTTCAGCTACCACTATTATTTGTTTTGCCACTTACAAGTATTTTGTAAGAGGTACTTTTATTGGCCTGTTTTTGAATGGAAAAATACATAAGTAAACGAAAACACCTGTTATTAATGATCTGGATTTAGAATCATAGTAATTGGTAGTCCGGACTTATTACAGAAGAGACAAAAAAAAGCATCAATACTCAATCGCTAGGTGCATGGACTCAAGTTGGAAATGCAGCAAAACCAGTTAAATGTAATTTTAGCTGAAGCTACCAATCTAATAAGACTTATCCTTTTCTGAAAATTGTTTAAATGGCGTAGAAAAAAAATGATCTATATTACTTATAAACTCATTTTTATAGATATATGAAACCAAATGTCCAGATGCGGGCTGGATATATAAATAAGATTTTTGAATATTTTCGAATATTTGTACTGAATGGCTTGGCTTTATAATATCGAAGTCGCCGGAGATAATCATGGTAGGTGCTTGAATTTTATGTAAATTGTCAAGTGTCATATTATTATATTCTCTTTTTATATTTTTTAATTCTATCTTCTCCTCTTCTGTTTTAATTTGAATATGATTCAGACTGTCTAATAGATTTTTTTGTTGCCAGTTCCAATATTCACCAATTGTTTCAGCACTAGTTGTCAAGTTCGCTCCATTAATTGCAGCTTTCAATACTTGTTTGGGGTATTTAGCCGAAAGCCACAATGCAGAATTTGCACCAGAACTTATTCCTAAAACATAAACACTCTTAATATTCATTTTGGTCAGCAATTCACTTATGTCATCTGCTATCATTTCATCTGACAATGAATCGCCCTTGTAAATACTTTTTCCATAATTTCTGCAATCCACAGCAATGACTTTGTACTTATTTTGGAAATCAGATATCAAAGGAGAAACGCTTCTTATACCACCCCCATTGCCATGAATTAATAATAATGGTTCTCCCTGGCCATAAACTTCTACATACATTTGAATACCTCTAATATCATAGTATTTCCCAACACTATCATTATTCCCATACTCAGACGTTCTAAAAAAATCAATATAAGTTTTTAAAGTAGAATCGATGTTAACCTGGGCTTTTAAAAAATTGGGCGCCGCAATCATTAACAATAAAACAATAAGCAAATTCCTTTTGATTTTTTTTTTCATTTTAATATTTTTAAGAATAAGGTAAGGTACGCGAATAAATACCTTCCTACCTCAACTCCGCAGAACAATCTGTCTGCAATCCTTGCAAAATGCGTTGCATGCTCTTCTCAACAACTTCGTCGGTTAGGGTTTGCTGCGCGTCTTGAAGTATGAATTTCAACGCATACGATTTCTTTCCTTCTGGAAGATTCTTGCCTTCGTAAACATCGAACAAATTCACTTCCTTCAATAATTTCTTTTCGCTTTTTAAAGCAGACTGACGAAGACTTTCGAACGTGGTTTCCTTGTTCAACAAGAGCGATAAATCGCGACGCACCCAAGGGAATTTATTTAATGGTTGGAAGGCATTGCGCTGTTGCGTTCTCAATTTTTCCAACGTGTCGAAATCGAATTCAGCATAGAATACTTCTTGCTCAACGTCTGTTGCTTCTTGAATTTGTGGATTCACACGTCCCAACTTCACCAACGATTTTTTCTGTGAAGACAACTCCATTCCGTATGCGAAAATGGGAGAATCCTGAATTGAAATCACATCGGATTGCTGAATGCCTAACGCATTCAAAATATTCTCAACAACCGCTCGCAATTGCGCCAATGACGAGGCATTCACGGTGTTGTTCCAAGATTCTGCGCTTTCCTTTCCACACAACCACAACGCCAATTTGCGCTTCTCTTTGTATCCGTTTTCCGTCTTGCGGTATTCCTTTCCAATTTCAAACAAACGAAGATCGGTTGCTCTGTGTTTTTCATTCAACGAAATGCTTTCCATTCCACCGAACAACAACGAACTACGCATGTGCGAAAGATCTTTGCTCAACGGATTCAACAATGAAACGCTGTTCACACCCAAGGCCGCATCGAACGCTTCAGCGTACTTGCTTTTCGTTAACGACATGTTCATGATTTCGGTGTAGCCCTCTGCAACAAGCAGGTCGGCCAAACGGAAATGCAGACTCTCTGTTTTTCCTTTGGTATTCAAAGAAAGCGTCATGCGCGAAGGCAATTCAACTTTGTCGTATCCGTAGATACGAAGCACCTCTTCCGCCACGTCGGCCGGACGCGTTACTTCCACACGGTTGTAAGGCACAAGCACTTTCCAACCACCTTCAACAGTTGAAACTTCGAACTGTAAATCGTTCAATATGGAAACAACAATTTCGCTTGGAATGTCAATTCCTAAAAGCGATTTCAAATAACTTTCCTTGACTTCAATTTCGGTTTTCGGAAGAGCAACCGGATAAATATCTTGTGCTTCCACCAGCACCGCATTTGGATTTTCTGCTTGAATTAATTCCCAAGCACGCGCTAACGCATTTGGAATTCCGTCTACAGCCACGCCTCTTTCAAAGCGAAACGAAGAATCGGAATGAATCTGGTGACGCTTCGCGCTCTTGCGCACACGCACCGCATTGAAACAAGCACTTTCAAAAACAACGAATGAATCTGCTGCGCTCACGCCCGCATTTTTTCCACCCATAACACCACCTAAACAAAGCACTTCATTTTCATTGGAGATGACCACATCTTCAGCAGAAAGTTTTCGAGCAACACTGTCGAGTGTTTCTGTTGCTTCATCCTGCACGGCATTGCGAACAGTGATGGTTTGGTTGGAAAAGTCATTCGCCTTGAACACATGCAGCGGCTGTCCCAATTCGTGTTGAACGAAGTTGGTTACGTCTACACACAAGTTCACGCTCTTCACGCCAATAACAGCGAGGGTTTCCTTGATGAAAGTAGGAGTCTCTTGATTTTCAATTCCGCTAACCACAGCGAACGCATAGCGCGTGCACTCTGTGTTTTCGTGAAGATCTAATTTCCAATTTTTTTGTTGGAAGGAAATCGGCTTCGCTTCTGTGGAAGTAAGCGTAACTTTTTCATCGTTCTCTAGATTCCACGCTGCTGCGAAATCGCGCGCTACACCAGCGTGTGAAAGAGCATCTGTTCTATTCGGAGTAATGCCAATTTCAAGGCATGCATCGCTTTCAATATTCAATGCAACAGCAGCTGGAGTACCAACCACTGTTTCCGCAGGAAGAATAAGAATCCCGTCGTGCGAAGCACCGAGGCCTAGTTCGTCTTCCGCGCAGATCATGCCTATAGATTCTGCACCGCGAATTTTACTTTTCTTAATGGTGAAAGACTCGCCAGATGAGGGGTGCAAGGTTGTTCCAACAGTAGCAACCAACACTTTTTGTCCGGCAGCCACATTGGGTGCACCGCAAACAATCTGAACGGGTTCGCCTTCACCGAGATTCACTTTTGTGATTGACAAGCGATCGGCATCGGGGTGTCTTTCGCATTCGAGGACATGTCCGACTACAACGCCTTTTAATCCGCCTGGAATTTTCTCTACGCTTTCAATGCCTTCCACTTCAAGACCGGTTCTGGTAAGTGTTGCTGCCACGAGTTCTGGGGCCGGCAGGGGTTGAACCAGTTGTGAAAGCAGTTTGTAAGAGATTTTCATGTCGCGCGAATTAGACTGCAAAAATAAAGACAAACGCGAGGGGTAGGGCTGAGAATTTTGTTACTTTTGCTCCTCTTCAAAAACGGGATGTAGCTCAGTTGGTAGAGTACACGTCTGGGGGGCGTGTGGTCGCAGGTTCAAGTCCTGTCATCCCGACATTTTACAAGTCAAACCTATTGATTTTCAAGGGTTTCGTTTTTTAGTGTACAAAAATTGAACAAAAAATGCATCAAAGAAATCAGCACTACGACAAATACAACTTCCCGGAACTGATTCAAGCATTGCCTGAATTAGGGCCGTTTGTGAAGACGAACGCTTACGGAAATGAGAGCATAGATTTCTTCAATGCAGAAGCAGTGAAGCTGCTGAACAAGGCGTTGTTGAAGAAACATTACGGTGTGGCGAATTGGGATATTCCTGAAAATTATTTGTGTCCTCCCATTCCGGGAAGAGCAGAATACATGCACCAAGTAGCCGATCTGCTCTGCAAGAACAATCCGAATTTCCTTCAAGATAAAAAATTAGAAAACAGCATTCGCGTGTTAGATGTTGGCGTTGGAGCGAACTGCATTTACCCCATCATTGGTGTTCATGAATACAACTGGAATTTCGTGGGTTCAGACATCGATGAAAAAGCCATTGCCGCTTCACAAAAAATTGTAAACGAGAACGATTCCCTTCAACATAAAATAGAATTGCGTCATCAAAAAAATGCACACGATATCTTTCACGGAATCATTCTGCCCGAAGAAAAATTCAATCTCACTGTTTGCAATCCGCCCTTCCACGCTTCACTTCAAGAAGCGCAGCAAGGCAATCTTCGCAAAAACCGAAACCTTAAAAATTCACGAAACGCGAAAGTGCAATTGAATTTCGGTGGACAAGGAACCGAGCTCTGGTGCGAAGGCGGAGAAGAAACCTTCATTGAAAAAATGATTCTTCAAAGCGCTGTTTACGCAAAGCAAGTCGAGTGGTTCAGCACACTCGTTTCGAAAGAAAGCACACTCAAAAAAATTCAACTGAAACTCGAATACGTCGACGCCCGCGATATGCGGATTCTTCCGATGAACATCGGAAACAAATCGAGTCGAGTGGTTGCTTGGAAGTATTAACTGCGTTATTGGAAAACCTTCGGTTTTATTCCTACTGCGTAATTGGAACTACGTAATTCCTATTTCATAATTCCTATTTTACAATTATTCAATAACAAAGCTCCCCAGCAGATCTTATTTTTGTTCCATGAAAAATCGTTCTCGAAAACTTAAAAACCACGTTTTACTGGAAAAAGAGAATCTTAATCGAGCCACTTTACGAAATCAATTGGTGAATGAATCCAAGCTGGCATCTGGGTCAAGTAGAGAAATTTTAGAAGAATACGACAGGCTCCTTGATTGAAAACCTTCGGTTTTATTCTTACTACGTAATGGGAACTTCGTTATTGGAAAATCGAAGATTTTATACCTACTGCGTAATTCCTATTTCATAATTGGAACTGCGTTGTCAATCTTCCCCTCTCTTACCTTTTCTTAACCTTTCTTACCTTTTGATTAATTTGAACCAGCGTTATTGACTAATTATTCAATTTGTTTTACATTAGATGAATAATCAAAAAGCATAACAACATGGGAAGTAAAGAAGATAAAGAATTTTTTTGGGGATTTAAGTCGAATGTATCCTTTGTTTTATTGATTTTAGGTGCTATGGTTATTGGTAATTTGCTCTATGAAAATTATCAATCGTTTGTCCGTGATAAACAAAATGAACAACGTCAAGAAATAAATAAATCAAAAGAGAATAAGAAGAAAGAGTTAGAAAGTTCTGAAAAAAGAGAATCGGAAAAAATAGAAAATAAGCCAACAACAAAAGATGACTCGCCCGCAAGTAATGATGAAAATAACGCAACACAGTACGACGAAATAAAATATATTAATTGCCCGTGTGGCAACAAATTTAAAGTGAGTAAAGTGTCTACAACTATTTTGGGCGTTGTTATTTATTATTGGAAAGGAGGTGTCAAATCTTGCAATGAACGCGATTCAAAAGAGCAAGCAAATGAGGAAAAAAAAGACGTTCTTCACACTCTGGAATTAGCTCAAACACACACATTGCCAGCAGCCAAGTACTGCTCAAAAGAATGCGCATGCAGAGCCTATTATTATAAATAAAACAAGCAAGCCTTTGGCTTTATTCCTACTGCGTAATTGGAACTACGTAATTGGAAAACCTTCGGTTTTATTCCTACTACTTAATGGGAAATCCTTCGGATTTAAAAAGCAATGAACATTACGAAGTAGTAATTATGAAATAGGCATTACACAGTATGAATAACGTAGTTCCCATTACGAAGTTCGCATCTTCTCTTACCTTTCATAAAGACACTTTCCACACCTTTTGAATAATTATTTCATTTCTTTTAAATTAGCTTAAGAATTAACCAATTTCATAAATATAACAACATGGACAATAAAGGAGATTTTTTTGGATTTAAATCATCTACAACCCCCGTTTTATTGATTTTGGGTTCTATCGTTATATTTTATTTTCTCTATGATAATTATCAAGCATTTGAAGAAGAAAAACAAAATGAAAGAATAGAAGAAGCAAGGAAACTAACAGAGAATGAGCCGAAAGAATTGGAAAGTAATGAACAAAAATACGAGAAAATTAAAAATGACTTGATTGGATGGCCACTCAGAAACGCAGCTTGGAATTTTGATGAGGTCTCTGAGTTCCGGAAATTCGAAATCACAAAAGAAACGATTGACAATTCTCAAAGGGTTTTTGAGATAGATGCTGAACTTCAAGGATATCTCGATCACAAAATTTATGAGATTAAAATGGTGGTCATATATAATATTAGTAGTCACAATGAAACAATTGAAGATGTATATGCAATTGACTTTGTAGATATTTATGAACGTGATAAATTTCAAGAATGGACAATGACTACAAACTTGAATGTGGACAAATTTCGGAATGGCGACCCTATACCACAGGCGAAAAGTGGCGATGAATGGAAAGCAGCAGGAGAAAACGAACAACCAGCCTGGTGTTATTACCGTAATGAGCCGTCTAACGACGGAAAATACGGGAAATTATACAACTGGTATGCTGTAAATGATTCTAGGGGTTTGGCTCCTGAAGGCTATCACATTCCTACATACGCAGAATGGACAACATTTAAGAATCTTTTAGGTAATGACGCTGGCAATAAAATGAAAAGTACAAGTGGTTGGGACAGTTACACTACTGCTAATGCGAGATATCAGACCTGCCAAAATTGCGAGGATTGGAGTGCTGAATATCGAAGAAAAGTACCATGTCACATATGTAAAGACACGCATAGTGTAATAACAGAGCCAGCCAAAACAAATACGGGAAACGGGACTAACTCATGTGGATTCTCGGGTCTTCCGGGCGGTGGCCGTGAAGTCTGGGGCGGGTTCGGCACCATTGGCAAGACCGGTTACTGGTGGAGTTCTACTGATGACGGTGCAGATTTTACCTGGAACCTCCGGGTTCACAATTCTGGCGAAGTTATCATAGAAAAATTCAGTAAGAAGAATGGCCTTTCTGTCCGCTGTCTCAGGAATTAGAATTTATTTGACTCATTTCACAATTTGATTATTTGATTATTTTTCCGGGAGACTGTCGAATTTTTGCGAAAGGCGAATGCAAAGCCACTTCGTAAAAAAAGTTAAACAGTATAAAAAAATTAATAAATATTATTTACTTTCCTCCGTTTCCTTAAAAACAACATCTCGATTAGTAAAAGATGTTTAATACATCACAATTACAGCACTTGCTTTAATCTAATACCAATATGAAAAAGCTAACAATCTTCTTAGTTCTAGGCTTAACATTAACAAAAGCTTTCGCCCAAGATCTCGATTCTATTAAGATGGAGTTCAGTAAATTGATGAAAGAGTACATCGATAAGAACAACGGTAACACAATTCGTGATATCGTTCGGGCTGAAGATGACGTTTGGATGAAAAAGGGGTTCTGGATGTTCAGGCACAACGAGAAGGTTCACGTTGAAGCTATCTACGGTCCGAATCATGGAAAATTAGACGAAGCTAAAGAGGTTCAACATTTAATAGATCGTTCAGCTCATCAGGCTAGATATTTGAGGGAGGTTAGCATTTATAGACAAAAGTCAAACCCAGGAATGATAGCCTACTTAACACACAGCCAGGATGCAAAATTAGACAGTGTTCCTGATTCGGCATTAAGTGAGCCAAGACAAGATATATGGAAAACAGAAGTCTTAGTTATGAACCAAGGCTTCAAAAATAAAAAAGGTATACCTGATCAATCAGCTAAAGATTTTGCGAAAGAGGCTTTCGATAACCTCATAAAATCAAAAGCACACAAGAGAATCATTGACGACGCATCTAGCAGATTCGGAACTGGAATTACCTTTGTACCACAAGCTCCGGAAAAAATTGTAAGATATAGCGAAACTAGCAACGGAATAAAAAAAGAGGGTGTGCGTATAGAGAAAGCAGATGAATCTGATAATAGAGTTTATACAGTAATAATTATCTGCAATTTCTAACTCTTCTTCCCGCGTTGTTCCTCCCTCCCTTCACGCTTCTCCAACCCTTGAAAAAAATTCCGAATCACCTGATTGTTGCATTCAACATACTGTCTTTGCGTTGGACTACGGAAGAAGGCGCTGAGCTCGTGCTTGCTCATTTTCATGTCGGTGAGCGCTAAGATTTGAATGATGTCTTCGTCAATTAAATTCAACGCAATGCGCATCTTTCGGAAAATCAAATTATTTGTTAGGCGTTTTTCCGGAACCGGCAATGGGCCGTCTTTTCGTCCGCGTTTATGAATGATAAATCCGTTTAAAAAAATGGAAAGCATTTCATCGTTAATATCCAAATACTCTTCGTGATCTTCCTTCTTCAACCAGTCGCTAACATCGGAACGCGTAACCATAACATCGGTCAATGCGAAAATGTCTATCATCTGCTGATCAGAGAAATCGTAAATGAATCGAATGCGGCGGAAGATGCTGTTGTTGGTCATTGTTTTTGCAATTGCTTCGCCGAGGCGATTGTGGCAAAGCCACGAATGGTTGGAATTAAATTCTTTCGAGAAGTGCTTCGAAGATTTCTCTTCCGTCGGTGTTTTCCAATTCGAAATCGGCTGCACGCTCCGGGTGAGGCATCATTCCAAATACATTTTTACCTGCATTGCAAATACCGGCGATGTTGTTCAACGATCCATTCGGATTGAAGTCTTCATTTACCAGACCGTCTGCAGAGCAATAGCGGAACAACACTTGGTCGTTGTCTTCAATTTGCTTCAGCACATCGGCTGGAGCAAAGAAGTTTCCTTCTCCATGAGCAATTGGAATTTGGAATGCTTTTTCACGATCTAATCCGGCAGTTAAAACCGCGCTGGTTGAAGCCGCTTTCAAGTGAACATTCTTGCAAATGAATTTTCGAGTAGTGTTGTGCAACAGAGCTCCTGGAAGCAATTTCGCTTCTGTTAAGATTTGAAATCCGTTGCAAATTCCCATAACATAACCGCCGCGATTTGCGTGTGCTACTACTTCTTCCATAATCGGAGAAAAGCGTGCAATGGCTCCGCTGCGTAGGTAATCGCCGTAGCTGAATCCGCCTGGAACAAATATGAAATCACAACCTTGAAGGTCGCGGTCTTTGTGCCAAAGTTTTACCACTTCTTGACCCATGATGTGCGACATGGAATACACCAAATCTTCATCACAATTGCTACCTGGAAAAACTACGACACCAAATTTCATAGAAGAGAATTTTTGCAAAAGTAAGCTAAACTTTTTACCACTGAAACACCGGAATAAGTTGTGTTTGTTCAATCAATATCCAAAGGCTTATGATCACTGAGATATAGAAGAATACGGGGGCGAAAAGCGAAAAGCGATAATTCGAATACCAGTAGGAGAGACAAAAGATGAGACCGAGACCAACACCTTCAATAATGAGGTGATTCAAGAATAACCATCCAGCCGTTACCGAACCGAGCATGGCAATGCACATGAAGACAATGATCCATTTCGAGTTCCTGTTTTTGTTCGTGTTCAAGTCTCCAGATGACACGAGCGATTGCATAGAGAACAGCAAAGACAAGGCACACAGGGCATAGAAAGATAATTTCGAATAGGAATGAATCATCCAATTGTCTTGCGTATTCAAGCTAATAATGCGTTTAAACAAGTAGAAATTCCAATTGTCCATAAGCAGATATTGCGCTGCGAAGCAATAACTGAATGGGAAAGCGAATCCGGCAAGAGGCATAATGTATTCACGAAAGTTGAGTCCTCGCGTGAAGATGACCGCCACCAAAAGCATGGGCAGTAAAGTCAGGTATAGCGGGAAGCACAAGGCGGCTAAACCAAACCAAAATCCGGCGCGGAAATAGGGGTCGAGGGCAGTTTTTTGTCTGTACACTTCGAGCAAACGATTGGCTCCAACGGTCATAAATATCTGAGCAAGCAGAAAAGTAATGCTGTGATTCAACAAGAAAATAACCGTGAATAAATTTGAAAAAATGAGTGCAGGAACGTAGGTAGGACCGTTGTGAAACTCGTGCCTATTGTACACCCAGTTAAACAAAATACCCCCGAGAGTTATGATAATCCACGCCACGCTAGCGCCGAGCCAAGGGGTAAGCACACATTCAAAATTAATAATATCGAAAGGAAATTGTTGCGGCACTTCGGGAATGACATATCCGAAAAGGCAAGGCAGGAAAATCAGAAGGTTTGTAAAAGGCAACACAAACAGGAGGTAAGGTTGATTGCTTGAAAATTGCCGTAGGATCATGTTATTTGAATTGAAGCAAAATTGAGGAGAAAATGTTCCACTTTCAAAAGGAATGCTTAAATTCGCAAAGAAAATAATACAATCATGAACTTACAATCAGTCCTAGCCCCAATTGCAAACGGTGCACAATGGTTTTTCCGTAACGTTATGGAGCCACTTGGAAACACCTTCAGCATCATCTGTATCATAGGGGCGTTCTTCGGAATTTACTTGTGGATAAGCATGCAAAAGCGTTTCACTGCTGAAGCAAAAAAGAACGGTACAATAATCTAAGAAATATTGGCTTCGGCCTACCTAAACATATTCAAACCCCGACGGTTCGAGTCATTTCGAGCCCTTGGGGTTTTTCTTTTTTTTCTAGTTGGAAGTGGATCGTTCGCGCAGTCGGAAAATCGTTTGGGTTATTTCGAAATGGAGCAATCGGTGCTGACACCAACAGGAGAATTATACGGAACGCTTACGGTTCCCATCTTGAAGGGAACCTTTCCAGTTGCTCTAATTATCGCGGGTTCCGGACCCACCGATCGAAACGGGAACAATGCGCAAATGAAAAATAATTCGTTGCAAATGCTCGCTCAAGAGTTAGCTGCTCAAGGAATTGCTTCGCTGCGTTATGACAAGCGCGGCATTGGTATGAGCGCTTCAGCCATGATTTCCGAAGAGCAATTGCGTTTCGATAATTATGTTGAAGACGCGAAAGCGTGGGCTGCTCAATTGAAAACCGATTCGCGTTTCAGAGAATTGATTATTATCGGACATAGCGAAGGATCGCTTATTGGCATGTTGGCTTGCGAACAAGCGGACGTCTTCGTTTCGCTAGCCGGCGCAGGAAGACCCATTGATGTTATTTTGAAGGAACAACTTGCGGTTCAGTTGAAAGGAAAGAAGAAACTTCTCCGCGCAGCGAATGAAGGCATTTCGAAGCTCAAGGAAGGCAAGTTGGTTGAAGACTCACCTTCAGAGTTGTTTGGCTTGTTTCGCCCCTCTGTTCAGCCTTACATGATCTCATGGATGAAATACGATCCAGCTGTAGAAATTTGGAAATTGAAAATTCCGATTGTGATTATTCAAGGAAGCACAGATCTTCAGGTAAAAGAGGAAGATGCGGTTATTCTTTTCAAGGCACATCCGCTTAACTCGCGTCTAATTATTATTGAAGACATGAATCATGTTTTGAAAATTGCTCCTTTAGATCGAGAAAAAAATATTGAAACGTATTCGAATCCGGAACTTCCTCTCGCAGAGGAACTTGTAAAATTGCTTGGAACGCTCTAAATAAAGTTAAGAGAGGGGAACTTCGTTATTGGAAAATCGAAGATTTTATTCCTACTGCGTAATGGGAATTTCGTTATTGGAACTGACGTTGTTGAAACTGCGTTGTTGAATCTTCCCCTCTCTTACCTTTTCTTAACCTTTCTTACCTTTTAAAAAACATTCGCGAAGCATTCGCCCAAAGGGCATTCGTTCAGAGAACATTCGCGAAGCATTTAGTCCTATCTTTGCCGCCGTTATGGCAGCACAAGAAGACAAATTAAAAGCGGTAATCTCGCACGCAAAGGAATACGGATTTGTATTTCCTTCCTCTGAAATTTACGATGGCCTTTCGGCCGCCTACGACTACGGTCAGTTGGGTGTTGAATTGAAAAACAACATCAAGAACTACTGGTGGACCGCCATGACGCGCATGCACCAAAACATTGTGGGAATTGATGCTTCTATCTTCATGCATCCGACCACCTGGAAAGCAAGCGGACACGTAGATGCGTTCAACGATCCGTTGATTGACAACAAAGACAGTAAGAAACGCTACCGTGCCGACGTGTTGTTGGAAGACTACATGGCGAAGAGCGAAGCGAAAATCACCAAAGAAATTGAGAAGGCGAAAAGTCGTTTTGGAGATGCCTTCGATGAAGAACAATTCCGCGCAACAAATCCGAATGTACTTCGTGCACAAGAGAAAATAGATGCAGTTAAAGGACGCATGAAAGCGGCCTTGGAAGCAAGCGATTTAGAAGGATTGAAGCAGTTGATTGAAGACTGTGAAATTGCAGATCCAGAGACTGGATCGCGCAACTGGACAGATGTTCGTCAGTTTAACCTGATGTTCAAAACAGAGCTCGGCGCAGTTAGCGGCGAAGCTGGAGTTATTTATTTGCGTCCGGAAACGGCGCAAGGAATTTTCGTGAATTTCTTGAATGTTCAGAAGACAGGAAGAATGAAACTTCCATTCGGAATTGCGCAGATTGGAAAGGCGTTCCGCAATGAAATTATTGCGCGTCAGTTCATTTTCCGCATGCGCGAATTCGAGCAAATGGAAATGCAATATTTCGTGAAGCCGGGTACTGAAATGGAGTGGTACAACTACTGGAAGAACGAGCGTATTAAGTGGCACAACGCATTAGGTTTGGGTGAAGACAATTACAAATTCCACGATCACTTGAAGCTGGCGCACTACGCCAATGCGGCTTGCGACATTGAGTTCAACTTCCCAATGGGATTCAAAGAGTTGGAAGGAATACATTCTCGTACTGATTTCGATTTGAAAAAACACGAAGAATTCAGTGGAAAGAAGTTGCGTTATTTCGATCCGGAAACGAACGAAAGTTTTGTTCCGTATGTAATTGAAACCTCTATCGGATTAGACCGCATGTTCTTGGCAGTATTGTCGAGTTCATTTGTGGAAGAGAAGTTGGAAGATGGAAGTGAGCGCACGGTGCTTCGCATTCCGGCAGCCTTGGCTCCTGTGAAAGTGGCGGTATTGCCGTTGGTGAAGAAAGACGGACTTCCAGAAAAAGCAAGAGAGATTGTAGACTTATTGAAGTTAGACTTCAACTTACAATACGACGACAAAGACGCCATTGGCCGCAGATACAGAAGACAAGACGCCATTGGAACTCCTATTTGCGTTACAGTAGACAACGAAACCTTGGAAGACAACTGCGTAACCATTCGTCACAGAGACAGCATGCAACAGGAGCGTATTCCAATTGCGGAATTGCATGAGGCGGTTAGGAAGGTGGTTTCTCTGAATAAATATTTCTAAGCCCGAAGGGCGAATGTTGCGGAGCAACGAATGTGCAAGCACGAATGTTGCAAAGCAACGAATGCCCTTTGGGCGAATGCTTCTCGAATGTCTTCGACGATTCCAATTACACAGTAGGCATTATGAAATAGGAATTACGCAGTAGGAATAAAATCTTCGATTTTCCAATTACACGCAGTGTTCCAACACCGTGCTAATCAACTCCATCTTACTCATGCCAATCACCGCGGCTTGCTGAGGTATTATAGAGGCTGCGCTGAATCCAGGTACGGTGTTCACTTCAATCACCGAAGGTTCTTCGTCCGGTAACAAAAAGTCTACGCGGATCATTCCGCCGCAATTCAAATCGGTATAGATACGAGCTGCCAATTCCTGAACGCGGGCATAATGAAACTCACTGATCGGAGCCGGAGTAATCTCCTTGCTCTTGCCTTCGTACTTCGCTTGAAAATCGAAAAACTCCGTCTCACTCACAATCTCTGTAACAGGCAAGGCCGTTGGCTTTCCGTTCATGACAATAACGCCACAAGTGACTTCCCTTCCAGATATAAATTCTTCCACAATAATATCTTCGTCTTCATTCCGAGCAAGGGAAATAGCTTGCATAATTCCACTCTCTTCATTCACACGAGAAGTGCCAATGGAACTTCCACCACAATTCGGTTTTACGAAACATGGCAATCCCACTTTCGCAACCACTTCCGCTGCTGTAATTTCTTCTTCCTTGCGAATAACAATCGATCGCGCAACCCGATAACCCATTGCGCCTAATGTGCGTGTAGTCGCTTTCTTATTGAACGTTAGCGCCATATTCAAAACGTCGCCAGTCGTATATTTTATTCCAATCGTATCGAAATATCCTTGCAACAATCCATTCTCTCCCGGAGTACCATGAACAATCATGAACACCCCGTCGAAGGTGGTTTTCATTCCATTTACTTCGATAGAAAAATCGTTGCGATCAACTACAACTTCGGTTTCATTCACCAATGCGTACCAACGCTTTTCTTCAATCACAATCTGCGTGGGCTCGAACTTCGAACGGTCTATGTTCTCCATCACCATCTTCGCACTACGCATAGAAACAACCGACTCTCCACTATACCCCCCGCAAACCACTGCAATATTTTTCATGCGTTTTTGTTTTTACAAAGATGACAATCTCCTTAACTTTCCAAAAATTATTTGTCGTGAAAAAATCAATTCTTTTTTCTTTCGTTATTCTAGCAGCAACTTTCACTGCTTCAGCACAACAATTCACTGTTGTTAAAGATAATGCACACGGCAGCATAGAAAACCAATGCAAGACAGGTACTTGCTGGAGCTTCGCCACCACTTCCTTCATAGAATCTGAATTGATTCGCAAAGGAAACAAGGCTGTTGATCTTTCTGAAATGTACAACGTGCGAATGACGTATCCGAAGAAAGCAGAGAGCTTCGTGCGTTTTCAAGGCAAACAACAATTCGGTCCAGGCGGATTAAGCCACGACGTTCTTTCCATCATTGAAGAATATGGCATTGTTCCAGAAGAAGCTTATTCAGGTTTTGTATTCGGAAGTACCGAATACGATCACGGAACTTTAGACGAAAAACTAAACAATCTTGTCGTTGATGCTGTCAAAGCTCCAACCAACGGATACCAAGAAAGTGTAGCTGGAATTTTAGATTCAGAAATAGGTACTGTTCCTGCTGAATTCAAATACAACGGAACATTATACACACCTGCTTCTTTTCGCGATGCTATGAAGATCAATGCGAAAGAATATGTTTGCTTGACGTCCTTCACTCATCATCCTTTCTACTCTTCTTTCGTGTTGGAAGTTCCAGACAATTGGGCGAAGAAGGCGTATTACAACCTTCCGCTCGAGGAGTTTCAACGTGTTGCAGATTTCGCTCTTGGCAAAGGTTACACAATAGCTTGGGATGCGGATGTGAGCGAAGAAACATTCAATGCAAGAAAAGGGTTTGCATTTGTAGAAACGTTTCAAAACGAACCGAAAATTGATCAAGTAAAAAGACAAGAGGCGTTCGATAGCTTCGAGACTACAGACGATCACCTCATGCACATTACCGGAACCGCCAAAGACGAAAAAGGAAATGCATATTACTTGGTGAAAAACTCTTGGGGAACTGAAGGTCTTGCCAATGGCGGATTTCAATACATCTCTGTTCCTTACTTCCGTTACAAAACAGTTTGCATGATCGTTCACAAAGACGCTCTTCCGAAAGAAATTGCAGCGAAGCTGGGAATGTAATTTAATTCCTTGGACTCAAGGGAATAAGCAATCCGCCTCGAATAATGAGCGGTCCGTAAGGCGACCGAGCTTCCTCGGTAAAGTCGTACATAATTTGAAAATACGATCCTAAGCCATGTCCAATTCCCTGAGAAATTCCACCGCCTGCTAACACCAATGGAAACGATTCTCTCGTAATTCCTCCCCCTGAATAAACGGGCGCGTTCACTTGGTCTATTTCAGCGCAAGCAAATAACCCATTAAACAATCCCAATCGAGCCCAAGCAATGCCCGCGTAAAATTGCTCTTCGTATAAGCGTGATTTGTAATACGTATAGTTGAACCCCACTCCTGCCGAAAGTCTCTCCGTAACTCTATATCCGACAAGCGGAGTTAAAGACCCGTAGAACATCCCAGACCCGTTGGATGAACTTAATCCTAGACCAAGCGAACCTCCTACAACCGTGCGCTCTCTATGCGTTAAGTCATTCAGACTTTGTTTCGATTTATCATTCGAAGGAAGTGAATTCACGTAATCGTCGGGCTGAGCAAAAGCATTCAACCCGAACAACAAAAAACTTCCAATGATAAAACCTTTCATTAACGAATAAATGAAACTACCGAAAGATGCGTTCCGGCCCAAACATGAACGAAATAAATTCCGCTTTCAGAAGGGAGTTCAGTTAGTACTACTTGATTATTTCCTTGTGGGAAGGTTCTATTAATGACTTCATTCACCAAGCTTCCATTCACATCGAATAAACGAATGTTCACATCAACCGCTTGTGGTAAATCGAATCCTACCGTGAACATGTCTTTTACTTCCGTTGGAAATCCATAAGCCTTAAATTCAGAGGTGTTTCCTTCCACCACAAATGATGGATTGAAACCTACGAATTTCACCACGTTGTTTCCTGTACATGGAATGGCCAACGTATCTATCTCTTCAGCATAACAAATATCTGCCGCGCTTGAAACTCCGCCTGTAACAGTCACTGTAGACGTTGTGGTGAAGTCGTTTGAAAACTTCGTAATCGCATTCGGACTCCAAGAACTCACGTAATAATTTCCATAAGAATCGTGATCTATACCGTCACAGTTTCCAATAGTCGTTGTTGTTAAAACAGTTAACATATAGGTTGAAAGGTCAATCGCCTTAATGGGTGCATTCGCGCCCCAACTTACCATAACCAATCTATTGTTCGCCGCATCGTAGGTTAATCCGTTTGGAGTACTAGTAGTATTCGCAACAACAATAGAACTTGAAGGCGCAGCAAGGTCAGCCACATTCACTTCATAAATCTTTTTATTCGAAAAATCAGACACCCACAACTTATCTGTGCCATTGCTTGCCATTCCGTTTAAGAATGCAGCGCCAGCCAACGTGTGCGTCATAACCTGAGCGCCAGTAGTCACGTCGTATCCTTTCACAGCACTTCCAACAAGGGAAAACAAAACACCATTCATAACTTCCATTCCGTAATTCGCTTTCGCTACTCCCAATGTCCCTTGGGGTACAGCATCGCTGTGCATACGCACGACGTTGTTACCATTTCCAACTAAAAAGATCTGATTGGTAGGATCGTATTCAACGCCTTCAATGGCGGTTAAGGATTGAGCTTGTGAAAATCCCGCAGTAAGTGCGAAAATAAAAAATACAATTTTTTTCATGTTGAAGAAGTTATGACCGGCAATTTACTACCAAATTCCATTCATTCTCTTCTAATTTTTCTTATATTGCAGATACATTCCATGCCCAACATGAAAATTAATTTAACCATTCTGCTTTTCGCATTTAGCTTTTCAATGATTGGACAAACAACCAGTATTGAGGAGTTTTTGGCGCGTAAAGCAAAACACGAAGTAATGGTTGCCGCGCACAGAGGAGACTGGAAGAACTTTCCTGAAAACAGTCTTCCTGCCATTCAATCTTGCATAGATCACTACATAGATATTGTAGAGATCGATGTTCAAGAAACATCCGACGGTAAGTTCGTTTTAATGCACGATAATTCGGTGAACAGAACCACTAACGGAAAAGGTGCTGTGAGTTCTTTAAGCGCGAAGCATATTTCAAAATTGAGATTAAAAGATCGGAACGGAGACTTAACAGACGAGCATGTTCCTACACTGGAAGAAGCGTTAAAATTAGCAAAGGGAAAAATACTTTTAAACCTTGATAAAAGTTCTGGGCGATTTGAAAAGCTTCTTCCTGTAATCGATTCAATGGGCGTGCGAAATCAGGTTATCTTAAAAGGAACGCATGGCTCCAGTTTCTTTTTTAATTATATGATTCAAAATCCAGAAGGGCCGCTATTCATGCCTATTCTGCAGTACATGCCGAAGACGCAAGTAGATACTTTTTTGTTAGACGCCAATGTCCCGCTTGTTGAGTTAATACTTTCAAATGATTCCAGCTATTTGACCGATCCCCTCGGTATGTATTTGTTTAGAAAACACCGAACAGGAATTTGGTACAACGCCCTGTTCAAATCAATCAGCGCCGGAAAAAGCGAGAACAGCGATGCTTTAGGAACTTGGAACTGGTTTATTCAACACGAGGCACTCGTTATTCAAACAGATTTCCCCATGGAGTTGCTTCAACATTTGATTAACACAGGAGAACACAATCGGCCCTATGGGTATTTAGACATTTCACTCGACAGACTTCCGAAACCAAAAAACTAGTTTCTTCGAAGTCCAAAGTGTGTATAGACTCTTCGCTCTCCTCCGTCGGCCGGGCGATTTACAATACCAAAATTTTCAACATACATACAAGAACTCCCACCTTGGTCACAAGCCATTGCGTTGTAACATCCGTATGGCAATAGCACTGCAGCGCATTCCTTCATAGTTAAACCTCTACTGTGCTGAGGCTTGCGGCCATCTGCAACCATCATAAAAATCTTCGTGCCTGTAGCATCAATGCCTATAACCGTTCTCGGATATGGTTTTTCTTGAGAATGATCTCTTTCGTCTATTGCTTCAACGCCATTTAAAATCAAATCAAACCTTCCCCAAATTGCATTGTACATGTCTCCAGTTAATGCTTTTACAATATCTCTGTCCGTAGAATAAAACCCTTTTCCTTCCTTCGAAAAATACATAAAAGGTCTTTTGTCTGAATCTTCCATTTTCAAAGCAGTACCCTTCACAACATAATTACCCGTCCATTGACCTAAAGGACAATCATCGCCAGGAGTTGTTCCCGCCTCACCATTGACTGCAATTTCACATTGAAAACGTTTCGCAAACTGCGAGGTTAACTCCTTCTTTGAAACTGCGGTATCTAACTCAATAGAGAACGTTTTCAAATCAGCGATAGCTAAGACAACAAATGCATTCGGGTTTTGAAAATTCAATTGAAAAACTTCTATTCCAGGTTTCGCCCAAATTGTTTTAATTACCGGAGTTCCCAAATCACCTATTTGAATATTTTCAAAAGAGACTGCGGAAGAAAATAAGCTGTCTTTAGCAACTTCTACAACAGGAACAATATTGGAAGAAAGCAATTGATCTTCCTCTTTTTGAAGTTCAGCCCGCGCGTCCAATATCACCGCAAAAACTATCGGAATTCCAGCTAACACAAAACTAATCCACCACAGTGTTGTGGTCTTTTCAGTACTGTTTCGAAAAAACACCTTTTTAAAGAAAAATAAAAACCCTAACCATATTAGGCCGGCCGAAACTAACCAAATAAGCAACTGAAAGGCAATTGGAAATTGCGACAACCTCCAGAAAAGTGCGCTTAAATCGTCAAGAAAAACATTTATTTGATCTCCCATAATAATTGCAAATATATATCCGCTGAAGAAATTCTATCTTTGAAAAATGAATCACAAGGTAGATCTCACCACCAAGCTTGGAATTTTAGGCGGAGGACAGCTCGGCAGAATGCTCATTCAAGAAGCCGTTAACTTCAACATTCACATCTCTGTCTTAGATCCTTCGGTTAACGCCCCATGCGCAGACCTAGCGAATAATTTCGTTGTTGGGAATTTCAACGACTATCAAACGGTTCTCGATTTTGGAAAAACAGTTGATGTTCTGACCATCGAAATTGAACACGTAAACATTGAGGCTCTTGAAGAATTGGAACGTCTTGGAAAGAAAGTTTTTCCAAGACCACAGGCTCTTCGAACCATTCAAGACAAAGGCCTTCAGAAACAATTTTATAAAACGAATAACATTCCGACCGCTCCATTCCATTTAATCGATAACGCCGAAGATGCGTTGTTGTTCAAAGAAAAAGGGCCGTTCATGCAGAAGCTTCGCAAAGGCGGATACGATGGAAAAGGCGTAACTCCACTGCGTACCGAAGCGGAATTCAAATCAGCGTTCAACGCACCCAGTGTATTGGAAGAATTCGTTCCATTCGTAAAAGAACTGGCGGTTATTGTTGCTCGAAATGAAAACGGAGAACTTGCTACTTTCCCTTTGGTTGAAATGGAATTCAATTCGGAAGCGAATTTGGTGGAATTCATTTTCTCTCCAGCCAACGTGAACGTTGAAATTGAAAGCAACGCGAAAAAAATAGCAATCGACATCGCCAACAGACTCGAACATGTTGGTTTATTAGCCATAGAACTATTCCTCACCGAAGATGGAAATTTATTGGTGAATGAAATCGCTCCTCGTCCGCACAACAGCGGTCACCACACCATTGAAGCGTGCTTCGTTTCGCAATACGGCATGCACCTTCGTGCCATCTTGAATATGCCTTTAGGCAGCAC
>Ga0304730_1000734_pt1 | contig 27133 bp, 23 predicted proteins | sample M_130628_MF_Meta_FD_190474 | JGI IMG/M metagenome (GOLD analysis project Ga0304730, IMG submission 190474) | Freshwater microbial communities from Lake Montjoie, Canada to study carbon cycling - M_130628_MF_MetaG (v2) (version 2) | ecosystem: Environmental > Aquatic > Freshwater > Lake | place...
TTTTATTCAGGAAAAAGGGTTGAATCCCGTTCGACTAATCAATACGCATTGCCACATCGACCATGTTTTAGGAAATCCTTTTGTAAACAATATGTATGGATTAACTCCCGAAATACATTCGCTTGATTTGCCACTATTAAATGCGGTCGAATCGTATGGCTCCATGTGGGGAATTCAATCGGAGCCGCAGCCAGAACCTCTGCTAACTTTGGATAGTTTGGAAGATATTATTCTTGGTGATGAGCGTATTCAATTGCTTTTCACGCCAGGTCACGCGCCAGGAGAAGTTTCGCTGTATTCGGCTACTCAAAATTTTGTCATTGCGGGAGATGTTCTTTTTCAAGGAAGTATTGGCCGCACTGATTTACCCGGAGGAAATATGGATGTGCTTTTGGAAAGTGTGCGGACTCAATTGTTCACTTTACCAGATAGTACCGCCGTTCATTCTGGTCACGGGCCATCAACCACCATCGGAAACGAGCGTTTACATAATCCATTTTTCAAGTAAACATTCTCCTGGGAAACCCCTTTATCTAATCTAATAGATGAGTAATAAAAAAAATCCAACGGCTTACCTTGAACTTCATTCGGCCGTATTTTTATTTGGTTTTACAGGAATTCTTGGGAAACTCATAACCCTCGATGCAGGATTATTGGTCTGGCATCGGCTCTGGATGACCGCGGTGTTGATGTTTATTTACGTTAAAATCATTGGTCGTTTTCGCATTTTGCCTTGGCGCGATTTTCTGCAAATAGCCATGATTTCATTGGCCATCGTTTTTCATTGGATTTTGTTTTATGGGTCCATTAAACTAGCGAATGTATCGGTGGCCATGATTTGCCTTTCATCAATTACCTTATTTACTGCGATTCTAGAACCCATTTTTTTCCGAAGAAAAATTTCAGGTCCTCAAATCGTATTTTCCTTACTCGTTATTGTTGGAGTCTCGTTTATGGCAACCGACCAACAAGAGCACATTGTCGGTATTTTGGTTGGATTGGCTTCTGCATTTTTTAGTGCGCTATTTACTGTATTTAACAAATCCATTGTAAATAGATATGATTCGCGCCTACTGTCATTGTATGAAATGAGCTTGGGATTTATTTTGCTCACCTTGTTTATGCCACTAGTGAATATTTGGTTTCCTCAAGGCAGTTGGCTTCCAATAAGTTCCGACTGGGGATACTTATTTCTGTTGAGTTTATTTTGTACAGTTATCGCCTTTAATTTATCGCTTAGTTCGCTTAGATCTTTGAGTGCTTTTACCGTGAATTTGGCAATTAATTTAGAGCCCGTTTATGGTATTGCCCTCGCCTTTATTGTATTTCAAGAACACAAATTATTGGGTTCTGGATTTTACATTGGAGCCGTTCTAATTATGTCGACCGTTATTGGTGAAGTGCTTTGGAAAAGAAACAAAGAAAAGAAGGAGCTTTCCAAAGAAATCCTTCCCGAATCTTGAAAAATTCCTACAAGAAATTTCGAACTGACAATTTCATATTGCCATTAAATTGGATTTAGAAAGCAGACCGTTTATTTACAATAAAGAAATTATCCTACACTTCCTTCTAAACTAACAGAAAGAAGTTTTTGTGCTTCTACGGCAAATTCCATGGGCAATTGCTTCAATACTTCTTTGCAATAACCGTTAACAATTAATCCAATTGCCTTTTCTGTATCGATACCACGTTGTTTGCAATAGAAAAGCTGGTCTTCTCCAATTTTGGAAGTTGTTGCTTCGTGCTCTACAATGGCACTTGGGTTTTTAATTTCAATGTAGGGAAACGTATGCGCCCCACATTGATCTCCCATGAGTAAAGAATCGCATTGCGAGAAATTTCGTGCATTGCTTGCTTTGGGACTAATTCTCACCAAACCTCGGTAGCTATTCTGACTTTTTCCAGCCGAAATTCCTTTGGAAATGATGGTGCTTTTGGTGTTTTTTCCCAAATGAATCATTTTGGTTCCGGTGTCGGCTTGTTGCATGTTGTTGGTAACGGCAACGGAATAAAATTCTCCAACCGAATTATCACCTTTGAGAATCACACTTGGGTATTTCCATGTAATGGCAGAACCGGTTTCGACCTGTGTCCAGGAAATTTTAGCTCCAAACCCTGCGCAAATACCGCGTTTCGTTACGAAATTGTAAATTCCACCTTTCCCGTTTTTATCGCCAGGATACCAATTTTGAACAGTGCTGTATTTAACTTCTGCTTTCTCTTGTGCAATAATTTCTACTACAGCAGCGTGCAGTTGATTTTCGTCGCGCATGGGTGCTGTGCAACCTTCCAGGTAGCTTACATAAGATCCTTCGTCTGCCACAATTAACGTTCTTTCGAACTGCCCTGTTCCTGAAGCGTTGATTCGGAAATAGGTCGATAATTCCATCGGACAACGAACTCCTTTCGGAATGTAGCAGAATGAACCATCTGTAAATACAGCTGAATTTAATGCAGAGTAATAATTGTCGGTATACGGAATTACCGAACCCATGTATTTTTTTATGAGTTCAGGATGTTCGTGAACAGCTTCACTGAATGAGCTGAAAATGATACCCAATTCTCCTAATTTTTCTTTGAACGTAGTTTTTACAGAAACCGAATCAATAACTGCATCAACGGCAACACCTGTTAAGCGCTTCTGTTCCAAAAGCGAAATCCCTAATTTTTCAAACGTTTTTAAAAGCTCGGGATCAACTTCGTCGAGACTGTTGAGTTGTTTTGATTTTTTTGGTGCCGAGTAATAGATGATATTTTGGAAATCGATTTTGGGATAATGAACATGTGCCCAAGTTGGTTCGTCTAATGTGAGCCAATGACGAAAAGCTTTAAGGCGATAATCGAGAAGCCATTGAGGTTCATTTTTCTTCGCAGAAATAAAACGGATAATATCTTCATTGAGACCTTTTGGCGCAGAATCCATTTCAATATCGGTGGTGAAACCGTATTTATAATCGGAATTGATATGCGATTCAAGAATTTCGTTCCCTTCGGTAGCCATGGCTTATTTTCTAATTATACTGCGAAACTTTCGCCACATCCACATGTACGTGAAGCATTGGGATTATTGAATGCGAATCCTTTTCCATTCAAGCCACCCGAATATTCCAACACCGTTCCCACCAAATAAAGAAAACTCTTTTTGTCAACTAAAATTTTAACTCCCTTGTCTTCAAAAAGCTGATCCCCATCAATGCGTTGCGCATCAAAATCCATCTTGTACGAAAGTCCAGAACAACCTCCTCCTTCAACACCAACACGTAAAAAACTATCGGCATTATGATTACTTTCGGCCATCAAGCTTAGCAATTTTTCTTTTGCCGTTTCAGATACTGTTATCATAATTATGTTTGTTTAACATTGAACAAATGGAACTTAACAATGTTTTTAAGTGCAAATTATTATTTAGAATTAATCTAAACAGAGTGCAAATATACGCTACCACTTCTATTATATCAAATAATTATGCGTTTTTTAAGATGAGTATTTATATTGCTCGTTCTTTATTTTAGAATATCTACCAAAGCCCGATTTATGTTTGATTTTGAAGCGGTTCATGATGTCATCTCTCAACATTTAAATACATGGATCCAAAACACTAAGCATTCTCAAATAAATAGAAATGCGGAGGAATTTCTTAAGTCGTCTTTACTATCACTAAATGCACTTTCGGAATTAAGAATTGCTGCGTTTATTTATAATTACGAGCAAGGAAACTATACCTATTTCAATGATTATTTTGCTGAATTAATGCATAGCAATCGCGAATATATTACCCAGCATGGTATCCAAATAATGCAAGACCGAGTGCATCCGGACGATTTTATAAAATGCTTAAACATCACCCAGCGAACGCTTGCAGAGTTTGCCAAGATGAAGGATGTTGAAAAAGAAAGCACACAACTCAGTTTGTTTTTTCGATTAAAAAAAGAAACCGGCGAGTATTCTTGGGTTATGCAATGTAACAGACAAGCAAAATGGAGTTCCGATTTTCCTCCCATCGATTTGGCATACATCACAGAGCTTTTCAATGAACATCATTCCATGCAGGTTCTTGGTGTTTTGAAAACAAATAGTCGCATGATTGAGTTTTTTCCAGATCCCGAAATCGAACTTACCATTAAACTTAGTAAGAGAGAATTGGAAATTTTGCAATTAATCCGAATTGGTTTAACGTCAATGGAAATTTCGGAAAAACTTATTCTTTCAGTAAATACAATTAAATCACACCGCAAGAATATTCTAAAGAAACTTCAAGTAAAGAATATGGCGCAAGCCATCAGGCATTTGGAGTAATTTATTGTTTAGTAAATCGGCGCTATTAAACGATAGATTGCATTCGCCCATTTTTGGTATTCAGTGCCTGAAGGATGAAGTTTGTCGGACGTTACAAGCGTATTGTCAGAAAGAGCTAATCGCGAATCGGGTGTTATGTCGATATAATGAACTCCTTTTTGCAAACTTATTTCCCGGTTAATGGAATTGTATTGATCTATTTCCAAAGCTATTTCATCACGATTTCGATCTTCTGCAAATGGCGTTCCACCCCAATCGGGAATTGAAACAACTACAACATGAATAGCAATTCCGCCTGCAAAATCCATGGCTTGATTCAATAAATCTTGAAATTCCTTGGCATACACTTCTTTTGAATATCCTCTGTATTGATTGTTTACACCAATTAGTAAAGAAACAAGATTAAATGGCCCTTGCGGATTTACAGTTTTTATTGCAGCAATTAATTCATCGCTTGTCCAACCCGTTGTTGCAATAATTTGAGGTTTACTAAATACTTTCCCAACATTATTTAACATTTCAACCAATTGCATTGGCCAACATTCGTTTTCGGGAACGGCCTCACCAATAGTGTACGAATCGCCTAAGGCAAGGAAGCTCAGTTTCTTTTCTTCGGAAGCGGAATTCATCAATTTACACCAATAAAAATTAAAGTTCTTTGCGCATTCGTGCAACGGGAATGTTCAGCTGCTCGCGGTATTTTGCCACCGTGCGTCGTGCAATGTTGTATCCTTTTTCGCGAAGCACTTGAGCAAGTTTATCGTCAGTAACCGGATTGTGTTTGTCTTCGGCAGCGACACATTCTTCTAAAATCTTCTTCACTTCACGTGTTGAAACTTCTTCGCCTGTATCGGTTGATAATGATTCGGAGAAGAACGATTTAAGTAAAAATGTACCAAAGGATGTTTGAATATACTTGCTGTTTGCAACCCGAGAGATCGTTGAAATATCCATGAACACCTTTTCAGCAATGTCTTTCAAAATCATTGGACGAAGTTTGGTTTCATCAGCAGTTGAAAAATACTCGTACTGATATTCCAAGATAGTTTGCATGGTAAGCATTAACGTTTGTTGACGTTGCTTTATCGCATCAATGAACCAGCGTGCCGAATCAATCTTTTGCTTTACAAATACTACTGCATCACGTTGTTCTTTGCTTGAATTTTTTTGCGATTTGCTATAATGAACCAGCATTTCTTGGTAGGTCTTACTAATTTTTAAGTCCGGCGCGTTTCTTGAATTGAGTTGAAGCTCCAAAACGCCTTCATTGTTTGTAAGTATAAAGTCTGGAATGATGTGTTGTGTGCTTTTTGCAGACTCGCTTTGAGAATTACCTGGTCTTGGGTTGAGTCTCAGAATTTCTTTGATTGCAGCCTTTAATTCATCGTCAGTTAGCTCCAGTTTTTTTGCAATCTTGTCGTAATGCTTGCGCGAAATTTCTTCCATGCAATCACGTAAAATTACCGCAGCGGTTTTTAATTCTACGGTTTGATATTCTTTCCGTCGCAACTGAATGAGTAAACACTCTTGTAAGTCTCGTGCTCCGATTCCCGGTGGATCCAATTCTTGAACTTCTTTCAATAATCGAATAACATGTTCTTCTGATGTCAGAATGTTTTGTGAAAAAGCCAAGTCATCAACAATCGAACTGATGTCTCTTCGTAAATATCCATCTTCGTCGATGTTTCCTATCAGGTATTCTGCAATGGGAAATTCTTCTGCTTTAATATTTCGAAGCGCAAGTTGGCTGATTAGCTGTTCTTGAAATCCTTGTCCACCAGCAAATGGAATTTCCTTGCGTTCATCGTCGGGACTGTAATTGTTCGCCGCCATTTTATACGCAGGCGTTTCGTCATCATCGATATAAGCACTTAAGTCGAAATCTTCTCGGTTTTGATCAGCATGAGCTTCTTCTTCGCCATCGTTCGAATCGCCAAATGGATCGTCCGTATTGGGTTCATCCGAAGAATCGTCTTTGTCGGCGCCTTCTTCAAGCGCAGGATTAATCTCGAGTTCTTCCTTTATGCGCTGTTCCAATGCAACGGTTGGAACCTGCAACAATTTCATCAATTGAATTTGTTGGGGAGAAAGTTTTTGTAAGAGTTTTTGTTGTAAACCTTGCTTGAGCATCGTACTGCAATGTTAATGAATTTTAATAAAAATTGGGTTCAGCTGTTTCAGAATCATGGGCTATTCTTGACTCAATTTTTCAAACGCTTCAGTTTATTTGTTGTTTCATTGTATGTAAAATTCTTTAGTCCGTTTTATGTTATCCATTTCAATTTAATTTCACGGAATCTTTTTGTAATGTATTTGCGTATCCCTTATTGATGAATTTTTCGCTATCAAATACAAGCAAATCAGTATTCAATTTATCACTCATTGCATTGATAATTGTTGTCTTACTTTCATCTTCTTTCAAATCACCGAATAGGAAAGTAGCTAAGGAATACACACAAAATCTAACATATACCGTTTATGTGAGCGGAAGCAAACGTGGGACATTGCATGCACAGCTAACTCGAGCTTCGGATAGGTCATTTAAAATCCGCCTCGAAACCAATATTCATTTCCCTTTTACCAATGTATTGTCGCTTATTCAAGTGAATTACACTGCTTCAGGACTAGAAAGTGCATCTTCTTTCAAGAAAATAAATAACCATGTAAATGAACAAATCAGTTTGCAAAAGACAATTGGTGGATACATTCTCACCAACGACGCAGGACAAAAAAACCGCATAATAACCCAGATTCCGTTTAGTGTTGGACGATTATATCACCACGAACCACTTGGAATGAAGGAGCTTTTTTCGGAGCGATTGGGCGCATTTGTTCCAATAAAAAATCTTCGAGAGGGCGAATACGAATTGATTCAACCCGATGGGAAAAAGAATGTATTCGTTTACCGTTATGGAATTTGTACCGAGATGCGCACCGAAATGATGGCCTGCAATGTTCGGTTTGTTCTTTCGGAATAATTTAAAACTCTAGGTTTTTAGGTGTTCTTGGGAAAGGAATTACATCACGAATATTTCCCATTCCAGTTACAAACAAAATCAGACGTTCGAAGCCTAAGCCAAATCCACTGTGAGGAACGGTTCCATATTGACGAGTTTCTAAATACCACCAAAGACTTTCACTGTGAATACCCATTTCATCAATACGGCGACTTAATTTCTCGTAGTTTTCCTCGCGTTGCGAACCTCCAATAATTTCTCCAATGCCAGGAAATAGCACGTCCATAGCACGAACCGTTTTCCCATCTTCATCTTGCTTCATGTAAAAAGCTTTGATGTCTTTGGGATAATTGGTTAAGATTACCGGCTTTTTAAAGTGCTTTTCAACCAAATATCGCTCGTGTTCACTTTGTAAATCGACTCCCCATTTCACTTGGAATTCGAATTTCTTACCGCTTCTTTCTAAGATTGAAATAGCTTCTGTATAGGTGATGCGTTCGAATGGCTGCTCTGATACAAATTTCAATTTTTCGAGCAAGGCCATTGGATTTCGATCTTCTTTCTTCATCTGACTTTCCTCTTCCAACAAACGTTTTTCTAAAAAGGCAAGATCATCGGCACAATGCTCCATCGCATATTGAATGAGGTATTTTAGAAAATCTTCCGCCAAATCCATGTTGTCTTCCAATTCAAAAAACGCCATTTCAGGTTCAATCATCCAGAACTCAGCTAAGTGGCGAGTTGTGTTAGAATTCTCTGCACGGAAAGTTGGTCCAAATGTGTAAACACGCGAAAGTGCCATGGCAGCCAATTCCGATTCCAATTGACCAGAAACTGTGAGGTTCGATTCTTTCCCAAAGAAGTCCTGAGAAAAATCAACTGAGCCATCTTCGTTTTTGGGTGGATTTAATGAATCGAGCGTGGTCACGCGAAACATTTCCCCAGCACCTTCAGCATCCGAACCCGTAATGATGGGTGCGTGAATATTATAAAAATGGTGTTGGTTGAAATAGTTATGAATGGCAAACGATAACGCGTGACGAATGCGAAGTATCGCCCCAAATGTGTTAGTTCTTGGACGAAGATGCGCAATTTCACGAAGAAATTCGAGGGTATGTTTTTTCTTTTGAAGCGGGAAAGTTTCGGCATCAGCTTCACCCAAAATGATAATGTGTGATGCGAGTAAATCAACTGCTTGACCTGTTCCTTGAGAGGCAACTAGATTTCCGACAACGCGCAGACTGCAACCCGTTTGTACTTTTTTTAGTAATTCTTCATCAAACTTCGAAAGATCTGCAACAATTTGCATGTTGTTGATTGTGGACCCATCGCTCAGCGCAATAAAAGCAATGTCTTTATTTCCACGTTTAGTTCTTACCCATCCGGAAACAGTAATTTCTTGATTTTCGGGTGTTGTTAAAAGCCAGTCGGCAATTCGATTTTGATTAAGCGCACTCATTTTAAATGAAATTGAGCCGCAAAAATAGTTCTTCGAATGGAATACCGCTAATAAAAAGCGAGGCTCTCGATTTATAAAAGTTTCAAATGTGCGGTATGGTGTTTCCCATGCCAGCTATACAAGGCACATAAATACGCTAATGGGCGAGTATATTGGTATTGAGGATGTGTAAATGGACGTTGAAAATCAGCCTCATTTAAACTTTCAAGGACCGCAGTTATGTGTTTGTGAATACTGTCAATCATAGAAAGTGAAACATCGATTGGAAGCGAGTAGTCAGTTAGTTTGGCCCATTCTTCTTCGATGTAAGGCTTTACCGTAGGATTTTCTTCCGTAAGCGTTAATTTGATTCGAATCAAGGCATTCATGTGTGAATCTGCAACGTGATGAATAACTTGAAGCCCAGTCCAACCATCAGGACGATAAGGAGAATTAAGTTGCTGATAACTAAGAGATTCTGCAATGGTTCTAAATTCCAATGGTAGATTTCTTAAATCTTGAATCCAACCTTGAATTGCTTCATTTGAATAAGAATCTGGAAGAATAAAATTTCCAATAGGATAACGCAAATTTTCCATAATTAATCAACTTTTTTAACTATTGGCTTGATTGTGATTTTGTTATTCTTCAAAAAAGTTTCCTGTGCTTTTTTGAAGTCTGCATTGTACGTTGAGCTAAACTTATCAATTTGCTTGTACAACATTTCAAGCCGCGCTTCATCGCCATCGGAATATAAACTATCAGGTTGTTCCAATATTTTTTCGGCCGCTTTGTATTCTTTGTTTAATAATTTTTTATAGCCATTGATCATTTCCAAAGCCGCAACCTTATATGAATCGTCTCCATTGAATGGCTCCATCGTTTCAACGGCCAAAATAGAAGCGTCAATTTGATTACTAAGCTCTTTATGACGGTATAGCATTTCTTTTTCCACGTATGAGTCATATGCATCTTGCAATTTATCGGCTTTTTCTACAACTCGAATTTGGTGCAAAACAAGCGAATCATTATAAACTTCAGGTTTAACATTATTTCTATTGCAAGAACTTAATGTGATTAAAACCAAGGTTAGGATTAAAAGGAATTTATTCATGTGATTGTTTTTTTATTGCGCTATTACTGAAAACGAATTTTCATGAAAATCAATACATATATGATTAAAGTATTTTTTCAAATGCAAATTCTTGAATCGCTTTGTAGCATTCTTTCTCTTGCTCAAAAAATCCAGCATGTCCGCAGTTTTCTATCACCGTGAGTTTTGCGTTGGGTGCTTGCTTACTCATTTCCTCCATGCGTTCGAGTGGAATAAGAAAATCATCTTTCCCCGCAATAAAAAGAATCGGAACGTTTAAGTTTTGCAAAATATGCGTTCGGTCTTTTCTAATTTGCATTCCGTGAATTGCAGCAATGATTCCTTCCTTAGGCTGCTTGGCTGCAATCTTAACCATTTTGAATATTCGCTTATTTGCTTTAAGTCCACTACGCTCAAAAAATAAATTGGGAATAACCGATGTGATGTACTTCATTTTATGAGCATCGGCAGCTTTCATGGCTCGCTCTCGATCGTTTTGACGTTCTTTTGTATCGGCAAATGAAATGGAGCTAAAAAGAATGAGTCCTTTAAACATTTCCGGATGCGCTTCTGCGAGGGCTAAAGCAACGTAACCACCCATTGAATGTCCAACAACAAGTGCTTTCTCTACTTTTTCGTGATCAAGAACAGCCGAAACCGCTTCTGCCATAAATTCCATGCTATGCGTTTCAGAAAAAACCGATGATTTTCCATGCCCAGGAAGGTTTATGCGAATTACACGAAATCGTGCACAGAGCTTCTTGGAATACTTTTTCCAAATTTGTAAGCTCTCCATGTGACCATGTAAAAAAACGATTGCAGGACCATTTCCCTCTGTCTTGTATCGAATAACTCCTTCAGAAAACTCAATATGCATAGAGTCGAATTTCGTGATGCAAAATACATTTTTTCTATTTGGAAATAATAGTCTAATTGATTGTATTGCTAGAAAAATAAAGAAACGATGAATTTAATAATATTGAGTTTAATGCTTGTGAAAATGATTTAGGTTAACGTCCTTTGCAGCCCGGGAATAAAATCCTTATTCTTTATTAATCGCTTCATTTACAAGACATGAACAAAATTAAAGTTGCAAATCCCGTAGTTGAGCTCGATGGGGATGAAATGACCCGCATCATTTGGCATTTTATCAAGGATAAGTTAATTCTTCCATACCTCGATCTGGATATTAAATATTATGATCTAGGAATGGAGCATCGCGATGCAACTAACGATCAGGTTACCATTGATGCTGCAGAAGCTATTAAGAAATACAATGTTGGAATAAAATGCGCAACCATTACACCCGACGAAGAGCGTGTTGTGGAATTTGGCTTAAAGCAAATGTGGAAAAGTCCTAACGGAACAATCCGTAATATTTTGGATGGAACCGTTTTCCGCGAGCCAATCGTTTGCAAAAACGTACCACGTTTAGTACCAAATTGGACAGCTCCAATTTGTATCGGTCGTCACGCATTTGGAGATCAATACCGTGCTACCGATTTTCGTACAACGGGAAAAGGGAAACTAACGATTAAGTTTGAGGGTGAAGACGGACAAGTAATTGAACATGAAGTGTATAATTTCAAAGGTGATGGTGTTGCTTTAGCAATGTACAATACCGACGAATCGATTCGTGGTTTTGCGCGCGCTTGTTTCAATCAGGCAATCAGCAAAAAATGGCCACTTTATTTGAGTACCAAAAATACGATTCTGAAAAAATACGATGGTCGTTTTAAGGATATTTTCGAAGAAATCTATCAAGCGGAGTTTAAAGCTAAGATGGAAGCAGCAGGCATTACATACGAGCATCGTTTAATTGACGACATGGTTGCATCCGCTTTGAAATGGAATGGAAATTTTGTTTGGGCATGTAAAAATTACGATGGTGACGTCCAAAGCGATACTGTTGCTCAAGGTTTCGGATCTTTAGGTCTAATGACTTCAGTGTTGGTTACTCCAGATGGAAAAACCATGGAAGCAGAAGCTGCTCATGGAACGGTTACGCGTCACTACCGCATGCATCAACAAGGTAAAAAAACAAGCACGAATCCAATTGCAAGTATTTTTGCTTGGACACGTGGTTTGGAGCACAGAGGAAACTTAGATGCCAACCAAGAGTTAATTAACTTCTGTCAAACATTGGAAAAAGTGTGTGTGGATGTTGTAGAAAGCGGAAAAATGACCAAAGATTTGGCGGTATGTATTTATGGAAACAAGGTGAGTGAAGATCAATATCTTCACACCGAAGATTTTCTTGAAGCATTAAATCTTGAATTGCAAAAACGATTAGGAGCATAATTTCGCTCCATCATTATTGAAAAGCCCAATAAATAAAATGCCCCCAAAAAGTTAGACACTTAATAGGGGCATTTTTTATATGACTGTCAATTTATTCTACGGTCACCGACTTCGCTAAATTACGCGGCTGATCAACATTACAGCCTCTCATGATTGCGATATGGTATGCCAATAACTGCAATGGAATAACACTCATAAGCGGTGTTAATTCTTCTTCAACATCTGGAATTTCGATGGTATGATCGGCAAGAGCAGAAACATCTTTATCGCCTTGTGTTACAATAGCGATGATTTTTCCTCCACGAGCTTTAACTTCTTGCACGTTACTTAGAATCTTTTCGTAAGCACCTCTGCTAGGAGCAATAACAACGACAGGCATGTTCTCATCGATCAAGGCAATAGGACCATGCTTCATTTCTGCTGCAGGATAACCTTCGGCGTGTATATATGAAATCTCCTTTAACTTTAAGGCTCCTTCTAAGGCAATTGGGAAATTATAACTTCTTCCTAGGTAAAGGAAATTATTGGCATCCTTATAAATGGCACTGATATCACGAATTTGATCATCTAATTTCAACATCTCTTCTATTTTAGAAGGCAGTTGATCGAGACCATTTAGCATTTGATGATATTTTGCTTGCGTTATCGTACCTTTTTTGTTTGCTATAACTAAAGCCATCAACGTAAGAACCGTAACCTGAGCGGTAAACGCTTTCGTTGAAGCAACACCAATTTCTGGACCCGCGTGTGTGTATGAACCTGCATGAGTTGCACGAGCAATAGAAGACCCAACAACATTGCAAATACCAAAAATCGTTGCGCCTTTAGATTTTGCTAATTCAATTGCAGCAAGCGTATCGGCAGTTTCGCCCGACTGACTTATTGCAATAACTACATCATTCTCGGTAATAATTGGATTACGATATCGGAACTCGGAAGCATATTCAACTTCAACAGGAATACGAGCCAAATCTTCGAATAAGTACTCACCAACCAAACCGGCATGCCAAGAAGTCCCGCAAGCCACAATAATGATACGATGCGCATTCATAATCTTGCTTTGGTAATCTATAATTCCACCAAGAGTTACCTCACCAAGCTCGATATTCAAGCGACCTCGCATATTATCACGAATAGATCGTGGTTGCTCGTAAATTTCTTTGAGCATAAAATGCTCGAAACCGCTTTTTTCGATTGTTTCCAATTGCATTTCTAATGCTTGGATATAAGGTGTTTTATCTTGGTTTCGAATCGTTTTAATCTTCATTTCTTTACCAGATTCCAAAATCACTATCTCCTCATCATCTAAATAAACCACATTACGCGTATATTCAATGATAGGTGTAGCATCGGAGGCAATGAAAAATTCATGGTTTGGACCAACGCCTACAACCAATGGACTTCCTTTTTTAGCACCAATCATTAAATCCGGATTCTCTTTTGAAAGAATAACAATGGCGTACGCACCTACAACTTGTGTTAAGGCAATTTGAACAGCATGAACAAGATCTACTTTCTCATTTTTAAGAATATTCTCAATTAAATAAATAAGAACTTCTGTATCGGTATCGCTTTTAAAAACATTCCCCCTATTTTCAAGTTCTTTTTTGAGAGAAGCATAATTCTCAATTATTCCGTTATGAATAATGACCAATTTCCCGGACTCAGAGAAATGCGGATGTGCATTTTTATCATCTGGAATACCATGCGTAGCCCAACGTGTGTGGCCAACTCCAACGTGACCTGAAGTATCTTTATTTTCAACAAATTTTTCTAACTCAGATACTTTTCCTTTGCATTTGAAGAGACGGATGTCGTCACCTGGATTTAATAAGGCAACACCCGCGCTATCATAACCACGGTATTCTAGACGATGAAGACCTTTAAGTAAGATTGGGTAGGCTTCGCGCCCCCCCATATATGCAACAATTCCACACATAATTTATTTCAATTTATTGAGATAAAATTTGATAAAGTAATTCAACTCGAACTGGACGATTCACAGAAACACCACCTTTCAAAGGTACTCTGAAAGAACTAACCCCTGAACCAGTTGCCTGAATGAAGAGTCCTCTATCTTCGAGCAAATTATTAAAAATTCCTTGAATGTATCTTGAAACATTAAATATATACTCATGCTTTACAGCATCATAATAACCACCTGACCAAGAGTCGCCAATAATTAAGTCTGGAGTGGTTTGAAGTGAACCATCTTCTCCTTTGGTAATTAAATTAAGAAGTGGATTAGGAGCATAAATGCCTGTTTTATCAATATCGACAGGCACAAAAATACGTGCTTCATTAACCAATATTTTTCGACCCGCTTGCCAGGATTTTAAATCAGGCATATCGATACGCGTTCTCAAACCTGCCATTGTTTGCACGTAAGTTTCCTCTCCAGCTAAATTTGGTATGGAAAGTAGCGTTTCAATATGATTGGAATAAGTATGATTGAATCGAGTAAATCTTGCACAATTTTCATTCACAGCAAAAGAAACCCTCAAACTATCATTCGAAGCATTTTTGTAGAAAAGGTCTATTCGTGCTCCCGAGGAAAGGCTGAAATCTAATATTGCCCCTTCTCCAGCTAAAGTATTTCGAGTTTGAGATACGACGTATATTCCTTTAAAAAATTGAACGAAGGCGTCCCCATCAATAAGTGATGAAGGATTGTCGTGAATTTCTTGCCCCAAGGAATTTTGAAGTTTGATTCGTAGTTGAGGCGCCTCTTTTTTTCCTGAAACGATAGTAGAATCTATAAGCAATGGAACGATGTAATCAGTTTGTCCAATTGGAGTTGGGTCTATGGATAGAGTATCGTTACTATAATATGTATTAGCAATAGTAAAATCTTCGGTAACACGATACACCGAGAATTTCTGTAGACCGCTGAGCTTCGTTAAATCGCCGTAGAATCCTCGGAAAGGCAAAACTAGAACAAGAGAATCAATAACAAAGTCATCCCCAAAATCGATGTTACTCGCTGTTGGACGAAGCTGGGAATAAAAGCCAGCTCTCATCGAACCGAGCAAAGGGTCGTTGTATGCGCCGAGCAAGTTGAGTGATAATTCATCCGTTTTTACTGAATCTTCGCGCTCTATTGAAGTCCTAATTGAAAAATCGTCCTTGCGAAGCAAATTAACTGCGTCTGAAGGATTTTGAACCTCCAAACCTAAATCAGGTTGTTTGCATCCCCAATTAAATGAGGAAAGGCTTATTAACAATAGGATACCCGAAATCTTCCTCGTGAAAGTTTTCGGGTATGTAAGGCTATTTATATTCAAAGTAATCAGTAAAATAATAGAGAATTACTCAGCCATTTCGGCGACCGGCTCCCCCAAGAGAACCTCTTCATAAAATGTTGAATAAGATTCTGCGTAATTTGCGTCAGCAGAAGAATCAAGAATGGGCTTTTTGGACTTTCTAGCGAAACTAATTAAATCATCAGACACGCCATCCTGAGCGATGATAATACCATCAGAAAATGAAATCGCATGTTTCATGAGATTCAAATAGCTTGGTGTTTTTAATAATTCAACATCTTTTGAATCAATGCCATCCATCATTAATTTTTCAGCAAGTCGATGGTCCATGTCCGATGTAAATGCATCATCATATAATGAAACAACAACTTTACTTTCAGCAAATAATGGATCGTCTTTGAAATTTTGTTTAATAAGAATTGGAATTAAGGCAGCCATCCATCCTTGGCAATGAATTACATCTGGAGACCATCCTAATTTTTTTACTGTTTCAATAACACCTTTACAGAAAAACAACATACGTTCGTCGTTATCGGCATAGAACTGCTCGTTTTTATCGGTTGTAACATATTTCCGCTGAAAATATTCTTCATTATCGATGAAATAAACTTGCATGCGAGCTGCTTGAATAGAAGCAACTTTAATGATTAATGGTTGATCGTTATCATCAATAATAAGATTCATTCCCGACAAACGAATTACTTCATGCAACTGATTTCTGCGTTCATTTATGCAGCCATAACGAGGCATAAATGTTCGGATTTCGCGACCACGTTCTTGAATGGCTTGCGGCAATTCACGGGCAACTTTCGATAAATGTGTTTCTGGTAAATAGGGGGTAATCTCCTGCGAAACAAACAATACTCTTGTCTTGGTCATAGCAAATCAATTATTAAATGAGATGGGAGATTTATGGAATCATTCTTAAAATGTAAGCCGACTAAAATATAACAACGGCATGAATAACCCATATTCAATGAAAATAAATCTGATTACAAAAATAAGAAAAAAATTTGGTTAAAATCAAGTGTATTCTATTAGCTTTGTCGCCCACAATTCGTAAATAGCGGATTAAGCGTGATTTAACTAATATTTAAGTCTGCTATTTTCTTCAAATTATTAGGTATGGTTATACTCAGAACAGTGTCTGAGCTTAAAGTTTTCTTGGAAAATTGCCGAAAGGAAGAGATGTCGGTGGGTTTTGTTCCTACAATGGGAGCCCTTCACGAGGGGCATCTTTCTTTAATTAGAATGGCACAAATGGAGAACGCGTGCACTTTGCTAAGCATTTTCGTAAATCCAACCCAGTTTAATGCAACATCTGATTTTAAAACATATCCACGAAACGAAGAAAAAGATTTAGCATTAATCGAAACATTAGCTATCGATGCTGTTTTTATTCCAACAACAAATGAAATGTATTCGGATGATAAAAACGATTTGCTGGATTTTTCATTAGATGGACTAGATAAAGTAATGGAAGGACGTTTTCGTAAAGGACATTTTGATGGTGTTGTTACGATAGTCGATAAATTTTTCTCACTCATAAAACCCAATGTCGCATATTTTGGGTTGAAGGATTTTCAACAATTAGCCATCATTCGATTTTTAGCCTCCCAAAGACATCCCAACATTAAAATTGCAGCCTGTCCAATTATCAGAGAAGTTGATGGATTGGCGATGAGTTCAAGGAATGCCTTGTTAAATAATGATGAAAGACAAAAGGCAACATTGATATCTAATGTGCTCAATGCATTGAAAAAGCAATGGCGGGTATTACCATTTAACGAGCTAATTAAGCAAGCCCGCGCTTCATTTGATGGCACTGATTTTAAACTCGAGTATTTGGAAATTTCCGATTCGGAGACACTAGAACCACTATTCGATTATAACGAAAAGTCAGCTGTTGCTTGTGTAGCTGCTAAAATTGGTTCCGTAAGACTTATCGATAATTGCGAATTAACTGACTAATATTATTGGGGATTCCATAGTTTTAAATTAGGTTTGTCGCTGTTTTATGAATATACAGATTCTCAAATCAAAGATTCATCGGGTAACGGTTACAGAAGCCGATTTGAATTACATTGGAAGCATTACAATCGATCAAGATTTAATGGATGCCGCCAACCTAATCGAAAATGAAAAGGTGCAAATTCTCAACATGAATAATGGAGAGCGTTTAGAAACATATGTAATAACAGGAGAAAGAGGTTCTGGAGTTATATGCATGAACGGGCCTGCTGCTCGAAAAGTAAGCGTTGGAGACGTCATCATTATTATTTCGTATGCAATGATGGAGTTTGAAGCAGCGAAAATTTTTACTCCTTGGGTAATTTTCCCTGACACATCAACAAATAGAATCAAGTAAAATTTATGTTGAAGAAATTCTGGTCAGCTACTAAATACTATTTTTTTCTGGCCATTGGAATGGTTCTTCTGTTCTTGGTTTTTAAAGATGTGAACTTCGTTTGGATGTGGAATGAAATTAAACACGCACATTTTGAGTGGGTAATACTTTCTTTCTTTTTCGGAATTGTAGCCATGGCATCAAGGGCTTTTCGCTGGAAAATAATGTTGGAGCCATTAGGATATACGCCTAGTTTTCTGGATTGTTTTAATGGGGTAGCTATTGGGTATTTATCTAATATTGGGTTACCAAGAATGGGTGAGGTAATTCGCTGCAGTATTCTCAATCAAACCAATGGAATTCCAATTACAAAACTTATTGGAACGGTAATTTTAGAGCGTGTAATTGATGTTATCATGCTATTAAGTCTGGTCTTGGTTGTGTTTTTTTCACAGATAGATCGATTTGGTAAATTTTTCATGACAGAAATTTTTGGAGATAAATTAGCTAAGATTTCATTGTTATTCAATGAATTTGGGGTACTTATCATTTCTGTTTTTTTAGTTTTTTGCATTGTTTCATTTTTAATGATTCGATGGATTCTAAAAAAATATTCGAACAACAAAATCATTTTACGTATTTCTGAATTTCTGAAAGGCCTTTCTGATGGAATTATTACGCTTTTCAAAATGAAACGAAAGGGTGAGTTTATTTTTCATTCACTGTTCATTTGGGCCATGTATTTTTTCATGACCTGGGTTTGCGTTTTTGCTTATGATCCAACTTCTGCATTAAGCGCATTCGATGGTTTATTTTTGATGGTGGTTGGCGGATTGGGAATGACGGCTCCTGTTCAAGGTGGATTTGGAGCATTTCATTATTTGGTTGAAAAAGCACTTTTATTATACGATATCAAGCCTTCTATAGACGCGATAACAGGATCAGAACTCCGTCCAGGTTTGGTATTTGCCACTATTGTTCATTCCACTCAATTTATAATGACGTTGATGCTTGGATTAACTGCCGTAATTCTTGTGGCGCTTAAAAAAAAGAAGAAAAATGCAAAAGAAGCAGCTTGATTTCATTGAAGATAAAATAATTCCAAGCGATAAAATTGAGAAACAAGGTAACCTTTGGCGTTTTCTAGGCAATCGAATTATTTTCACTAACGGCTGCTTCGATATTTTACATCGTGGACATATCGAATATCTCGCGGCAGCTGCAGATTTAGGAAGTAAATTAATTATTGGATTAAACAGTGATGCTTCCGTTGGCAGATTGAAAGGTGCTGGAAGACCAATAAATTCATTTCAAGATCGAGCTTTGGCTCTTGCGGCTTTGCGTTTTACAGATGCTATTGTTGAGTTTGATGAAGATACTCCTTTGCAACTAATTCGTATGGTAAAACCCGATTTTTTAGTAAAAGGTGGTGATTACACTCACAGCGAAATTGTTGGTTCAAGGGACGTTGAAGCGAATGGAGGTGAAATTGTTATCATCTCTTTTACAGAAGGATATTCAACCACTTCTTTTCTTAAAAAAATTCAAGGTTGATTTTGGCGTTTGAAAACGGATTTTTTTTAATACGTTTGTAGTATCATATTTTGAAATGACTATCACACGTTTTCTAATTCTATTAATAATGCCATTGATGCTTATTCTTGCTTCCTGCAAAGGGAACCAGGAAAATAAACTCATTGGTGTTTGGAAGCAAACGCGTTTTGATGCTTTGCCTGAAGACCTTCCTTATTATGAATGGGAATTTACTTCCGACAATGATTTGATTAAGTACGAAGTCACAGAGCTAGAAAAGAAATTCAGTACTACTGGTCGTTGGGGATTCACAAAAAGTAATCGTTTAAATATTTCAAAGTTTGATATTGGATTTAACGGAGAATGGGAAATTGTAACGCTTAAGAAAGGAGTCCTCCGCATGGTGTTAAAAGTGATTGATGAAGATACTGGCCAAGGAGCGGGTCAAGTTTTGGTAGAATTCGTTCAAGAAAGATAATAGGACTTTTCAATTTTACAAGCTCTCATTCGAGGGCTTTTTTTATTATGGCCAAAATCAAAACCAGTTTCTATTGCCAAAGTTGTGGACAAGAATCACCGAAATGGCAGGGGAAATGCCCTAATTGTGGTGCATGGAATAGCTTTGCAGAAGAGCTCGTTCAAAAAGATAAAGCCAAGAAAAGTTGGGTAAAAGGCGATTTGCCTGCAAGAGCTCCTCAACCCGTTCGTATTACAGAAGTAGAGCAACATGCCGAAGTTCGGATTGACATGGGCGATAGTGAACTCAATCGAATTTTGGGTGGTGGGCTCGTTCCCGGCTCCTTGATTTTACTGGGTGGAGAACCTGGAATTGGGAAGTCGACATTGATGTTGCAAGTGGCAGTAAAATCCACAAAGCTCAAAGTGTTGTATGTATCTGGGGAAGAAAGTGAACAACAAATTCGCATGCGTGCCGAACGCATTGGCATTCAAAACCCAGACTGCTTTGTTTTGGCAGAAACAGGCATGCAACGCATCTTTCAACATATTCAGCAAGTACAACCTCAACTTTTAGTGATTGATTCAATTCAAACACTTCAAACCGATACCATCGAATCCTCGCCCGGAAGTGTTTCTCAAATACGAGAATGTACTGCGGAACTATTGCGCTTTGCCAAAGAGAGTTCAACTCCAGTTATGTTGATTGGTCACATCACCAAAGACGGACAAATTGCTGGACCAAAAATTCTAGAACACATGGTAGATGTGGTGTTGCAGTTTGAAGGTGATCGTAATCACTTGTATCGTATTGTGCGCTCCGTAAAGAATCGTTTTGGGTCAACTGCCGAAATGGGTATTTACGAAATGGCTGGCGAAGGCCTACGCGAAGTGGAAAATCCATCGCAAGTACTGCTTTCGCAGCTCGATGAACCCTTTTCTGGAATAGCCATTTCGGCCACTATGGAAGGCGCTCGTCCGATGTTGGTGGAAACACAAGCATTAGTTAGTACAGCAGTTTACGGCACACCTCAACGCTCTGGAACCGGCTTCGATTTACGTCGCTTAAATATGCTCTTGGCAGTGATAGAAAAACGCTGCGGATTTAAACTCGGTCAAAAGGATGTGTTCCTAAATATTACTGGAGGAATTCGTGTAGAAGATCCTGCCATTGATTTAGGTGTGATTTGCGCCATTCTTTCTTCGGATTTGAATATGCCTATTCCAACAAAGACCTGTTTTTGTGGGGAAGTAGGATTGAGTGGTGAAATTCGGCCGGTTAGTCGCGTAGAACAACGCATTGCCGAAGCTGCGCGTATGGGATTTGCACAAATTCTGGTTTCGGATTACAACCTAAAAGGAGTCAACACGGGAAAGTTTGGTATTCGCGTTATTCCTGTGAAGAAGATAGAAGAAGCGTTTCAGGTGCTTTACGGATAAATCAATCCTTAAAAAACTTGCGGCCGTGTTCATCTATGTAGCCCATTGGATTTCCTTTTTCATCCACTAAAAGCATCAGGAAATAATCGGCAGTAGACTTTTCTCTATTTATGTGAAATATCGTGCGCGTTTGATAATCGAATTGAGGTTCAAAAAGCTGACGCGGATAACGTTTTTCGCTGTTATGTTCGCGATCGAAATACAACCCGTATTTCCCGTTTTTCATTAAGACCATACAATCGGTTGCACCATATTTCTTTGCCAGGAAAATACTGTCATAGGCAAAAGGCAATTGTAATTCATTGTCTGCATTTACGAGTCCCCATTGTTTGTCTTTCTTCGCGATGAGATACATGAAAGGTGCGGTTAATGAGGCATTGGCAGGAGTATTTTCAAAATTGATGATCTGCTCAAAGTCCATAGGTAGGTGCGATTTTCCTTGCTCATCAATCGTTCCCAAGCGCAAAGAACCATCGCTCGATTTATCTCCAACAAGGAAATGATGTAATCCTCTTTGAGCTGCGGAAAACAAGAAAATGGAATCGTGATAAACGGGTTCTATTTTTTCATCCGTCAACAAACCTTTCTTGCCTTTATAGTTAAATAAAACTGCATTGGAGCGTGACAAACGTGTGTTCCCTTCGGTAAGTGTTACGTAACTGAAATATTTCAGAATTTCTGGCTTACTGCTTCCTTCTGGAAGAGTAACAGGGTATCGAACAAATTGCGGTGCTCTGCCTCCTCGAAATTCACCATACGAGTAGCGACAAAACAGCGAATCGTTTCGTATTTCGAATGATTTATTTATCACTTGAGTTGTAGAACTACTTCTTTCTTCATTCGAACGTTCTTCGGGCTCAACAGGCACATTATCATATTCTCTTTCGCTACCCTGATAACCCATGTGATTTCCACTACTGTATCCTTCATCTCCGTAACTGCTTTCTTCTTTGGGATTGCTGCTGAGATACTTTTCCATGAAGACTTTCTTTGCCAAATCATAGGTAAAAGTTTGGATGTATTCGTTGTTGGGATCTTCCTTTCCTTTTCGTTCAAACAAGATGGTTTGGTCGCTTCTAGAAACACTGTAACGAATGCTAATGCAGTCTTTATACAACCATCCCGATTTGGCTGGTTCATTCACATAATAGCAGAAAATAGCTTTTAGTTTATCCGGCTGAGTGCATCTAATGAAAACTACTTCTGGCTTACCTATTTTTGGATTTTCGTAAGACCAAATGGCTTGTTCAATAGTGCAAGGATCTTTGATGACCAACTTTCCTTCTAAGCTGTAAAAAACAGGGTTGCTATTTTTTTTTGGCGCTGCACCCAATAGAACGCCGTCGAAACATTCGATTATTCCATGCACAGGGGGAATAATCTCTTTGTTGCTGATAATTCCAATCAATGAATCTTTTACCACATAGTAATATCCTTCAGGCAATTTGAATTTGCTCTTGTTCTTTACCGAATTAAATTCAACGTAATCGTATTTGGGAGTGACTATTATTTTACCCGTTGTATCGGCCATCCCCCATAGCTTTCCTTGACGATACGGAATTTGGATTTGATGCTTCTGTGCTTCCGAACTTTTATTAAATAGGAAAAAGCAAAACACGAATGCCCGAAAAATAACCCTAGGATTTTTGGGATTGGCTCTTTGAATTCTACTTGCGATTTTCATTTAAAATAAAATTTAAGGGGGAAATGTGTTGGACTAAAATCCGCAAAAGCGATAGCAGCAATTAGCGCCTTAAAGGACTAATGCGCATAGCGCGGGCCGCTCGAAATGCTTTAGGAAAATGAAAATCTAGGCGCGGCTTTGCCCTAAAACATCAATCGATTGTTGCCATTACCTTCAACTCGATGGCAATGGGCGTTGGAAGACAATTGATTTCGATGGTGGTGCGGCAGGGCAGATTGTCTTTGAAGAACTCTGCGTAAATACGATTGTAGGTGGGGAAATCGTCTTTCATATTGGTTAGGAAGACGGTAACATCCACAATTTTATCCCATGAAGAACCGCAATCTTCGAGGATATAACGAATATTATTGAACACCGAACGGCATTGCGTTTCGATATCGTAGCTGGTGATTTCACCTTGTTCGTTGAGCTCAACTCCTGGTATTTTCTTGGTTCCTCGTTCGCGTGGACCAACGCCAGAAAGGAAAAGAAGATTTCCAACACGACGCGCATGCGGATATAAACCAACAGGTTCGGGAGCGCGGGAAGAATTGAGTTTATCGGAAGTAGACATAGAACTAGATTGAGAATGCGAATTTAAGATGAAAATTTTAAACGCCTTAAATTCACGAATGACATCAGATTAATTTACTACAACCCGTTTCCAAAATCCGGAATGACCAATTAAATACACTCCTGGATTTAAGTCAGAAAGGGAAATAGATTTTTCGGAATTCCCGGTGATGGAAATAGAACGAATGAATCGTCCGGTGATATCGAGCAATTGAAACTGAGCAGATTCGTTGGATTTGATAAATAGTAAATCGTTCGTTGGATTTGGGAATACCTGAAAGAATGAGTTATTTAAATCATCCAATCCAACAACGGAATACTGAAATGGTGTAGAAATCTCGGAACACCCATTTTCATTGGTAACACGAACGTAAAAAGTTCCGCTAGTTTGTTCGGGAAGGAATGTAGTAGAATCGGCTCCTGCAATTTCTTCCATTGATGCATTTAACCAATGCAAAGTTCCGATGGCATTCGTTTGTAACACACCATTCGTAAAAACAATGATTGGAATTTCAGGGGCGGGAATCGTGATCAGATTTAATGTGTTTGTTGATTGAGCTTCGCCACAGCCATTCCAACAATTTGCTGAATAAACTCCCGGAGCATATGCATAAATTTGAGAAGGTCCTTCCACAAGAAAAACATCATTCAAAAACCATCGAACAAAAACTCCGAAGGTTGTTTGAGCGGTAATTTGCAGACTGTCGTTGGAACAAAAAGTTGTATCGGCAGAGGAATACAACTCGAAATTACTAGGTGGATCGCCGGGGCCAAGAGTAACTCCAGCTGAAGTATCTGAAATGCCGCAAGAATTGTTGGTTTGCAAAGTGTACGTCCCCCATTCAGTGGCTTGCAAAACTGGATTTTGTTGACCAAAAAGAAGAGAACCATTTAAATACCAAGAATAAAGTTGATAGGGAACTTGTTCTGCATTTAACAATACATACCCACCTGGACAAAGCGCTGTTCCGGGTTGAGCTAGAATTTCGGAGGATGCCGGAGGAATGGAATCGACATTTAAATAAATTGTATTGCTGGCTGGTGTTTGTCCGCAGGTGTTTGCTAGAACAATGGTGTAGTTTCCTTCTTCAAATACATGAATGCTATTTGTATTAAAAGACAAGGGGTCATTGTTAAATTTCCACTGATAACTCACTCCAGAAACAGAAGGAATAGATAGTGATAAACTATCGCCTAAGCAAATACTCTGCTCTCCCAAAGGATTTAATTGAACTTGAATAGGCGCTTGAATTACATTTAACTGAATGGTAGAACTTGAAATGAGCGTGTCGCAAGCATTCGAAATCTCCACTTTATAGGATCCCGATTGAGTGGCTTGTAAACTGAAATTTGTTCCTACCGTTTCGAATCCATTTCGAATCCAACGGTACAATACACCTTGCTGTGGACTTGTGTTTAACGTCACGGAACTGCCCAAACAAAAGGTGGTTGCCCCACCAGCACTAATGCTTGGAGCTAAAGGCGTTGATCCCGATGTAACACTGATACTGTTTTCGCTGAGAACAGCTCCACATCCATTGATAACAGAAACGGTATAAGCTCCAGATTGATTGGTCGATATACTGTTTGTATTTCCTGGAAATATTGCACCGTTTTTCTTCCAAGAGTATAAGGCTCCTTGTTGCGCTTGGACGGCTAACGTAACCGAACTTCCATTGCACAAAGCGGGAGTTGAAAACGAATAAAGCAAGGGAACTTCAGGCAAGGGATTTATCGTAACAGATACCGAATTGGATGAGTTTGTCGTGCCACAAGAATTGGATGAAACGATGCTGTAAACTCCACTCTCTGAGGCACTAAGTTGATCTGCATTGGACGATACTGGCGAGTTATTTAAGAACCATTGAAACTGATCGTTAGCAGGAACATCCGCCAAAAGCAGAACCGAATTTCCTTCGCATAATGTTGTTGGACCTGCAGCATTCAATGTTGCAGGCAAAGGAAAAATTTGCGCATCAACTTGGATAGAATTTGAAGAATTTGTTTCTCCACAAGCATTTTGCAATGAGGCGGTATACATCCCCGATTGACTGACGGAGATTGAAGAATCACCTTGTGAATAAGGAACTAAATCGCGAAACCAAAAAACCTGATTATTTGCATTGGAGATATTTAATTGAATCGAATCGCCTTCACAGATATTCAAATTGCCTAATGCAATGATGGTTTCAGAAGATGGTGATTGCAAAGCATCGATTGTGATTGTATCGGAAATGGAAATGCCGCATTGGTTATTTCGGATGCAATAATAATTGCCGGGCTGAGATGTTTGAATGGATTGAGCGGTATCAGTCAATTCCACTCCATTTAAAAACCATTGAAAAATTGAATTATCGCCATCCGAAACAAGAGAAATTAATGCTGTGTCGGAATTGCAAATCAACACTTTGCTTGAAGAAATTTGAGGAACTAAAGGAAAAAATTGAGTATCAACTTGGATAGAATTTGAAGAACTTGTTTCTCCGCAAGCATTTTGCAAAGTGACAGTATACATCCCCGATTGACTTACTGAGATTGAAGAATCACCTTGTGAATAAGGAACTAAATCGCGAAACCAAAAAACCTGATTATTTGCATTGGAGATATTTAATTGAATCGAATCGCCTTCACAGAAATTCAAATTGCCTGATGCAATAATGGTTTCAGAAGATGGTGGTTGCAAAGCATCGATTGTAATTGTGTCGGAAATTGAAATGCCACATTGGTTATTTCGGATGCAATAATAATTGCCGGGCTGAGATGTTTGAATGGATTGAGCGGTATCAGTCAATTCCACTCCATTGCGAAGCCATAGAAAAATTGAATTATCGCCATCTGATACAAGAGAAATTGTTGCTGTATCGGAATTGCAAATCAACACTTTGCTTGAAGAAATTTGAGGAACTAAAGGAAAAACTTGCGCATCAACTTGGATAGAATTTGAAGAATTTGTTTCTCCACAGACATTTTGTAAAGTGGCAGTATACAACCCCGATTGACTTACTGAGATAGAAGAATCTCCTTGGGAAAAAGGCAAAGAATCGCGAAACCAAAAAACCTGATTATTTGGATTGGGGATATTTAATTGAATAGAATCGCCTTCACAGAAATTCAAATTGCCTGATGCAATGATGGTTTCAGAAGATGGTGGTTGCAAAGCATCGATTGTAATTGTGTCGGAAATTGAAATGCCACATTGGTTACTTCGGATGCAATAATAATTGCCGGGCTGAGTAGTTTGAATGGATTGAGCGTTATCAGGCAATTCCACTCCATTTAGAACCCATTGAAAAATTGAATTGTCGCCATCCGAAACAAGAGAAATTAATGCTGTATCGGAATTGCAAATCAACACGTTGCTTGAAGAGATTTGAGGAACTAAAGGAAGAACTTGCGCATCAACTTGGATAGAATTTGAAGAATTTGTTTCTCCACAAGCATTTTGCAAAGTGACAGTATATATCCCAGATTGACTGACTGAGATTGATGAATCACCTTGAGAAAAAGGCGAAGAATCGCGAAACCAGAAAACTTGATTATTTGGATTGGGGATATTTAATTGAATCGAATCGCCTTCACAGAAATTCAAATCGCCCAATGAAATAATGGTTTCAGAAGATGGCGATTGCAAAGCATCGATTGTAATTGTGTCGGAAATTGAAATGCCACATTGGTTACTTCGGATGCAATAATAATTGCCGGGCTGAGTAGTTTGAATGGATTGAGCGTTATCAGGCAATTCCACTCCATTT
>Ga0304730_1000736_pt1 | contig 27104 bp, 20 predicted proteins | sample M_130628_MF_Meta_FD_190474 | JGI IMG/M metagenome (GOLD analysis project Ga0304730, IMG submission 190474) | Freshwater microbial communities from Lake Montjoie, Canada to study carbon cycling - M_130628_MF_MetaG (v2) (version 2) | ecosystem: Environmental > Aquatic > Freshwater > Lake | place...
AGCGGCCCACGGTCAAAATATCGGCGCCATCGGCAACCGAATCAAACACGGTTTTATCGTTGGGCAAGGCATCGCGCGATTGATCGACAAACGCGATCTTGACGGTTGAGCCAATATTGACCTGACCGCTATCGGGCTTTTCTTGACCCGCAATCATGCGAAACAACGTTGATTTACCGGCACCGTTCGGGCCGATGATGCCAACGATTGCGCCTGGCGGCACGCGAAAGCTTAAATTATCAATCAACAGGCGATCGCCAAAGGCTTTGCTGACGTTAACGAATTCAATCGCCTCGTTACCTAAGCGCTCTGCCACGGGGATGAAGATCTCTTGAGTCTCGTTACGCTTTTGATATTCGTGCGATGACAACTCTTCAAAGCGCGCCATACGCGCCTTAGATTTTGCCTGTCGGCCCTTGGCGTTTTGACGTACCCATTCAAGTTCTTTCTTGATGGTCTTTTGGCGCGCCGATTCGGTCGACTCTTCAGTTTTTAGGCGCGCATCTTTTTGCTCAAGCCACGAACTGTAGTTGCCTTTCCAGGGGATACCGTGGCCACGGTCAAGCTCAAGAATCCATTCAGCAGCGTTATCCAAAAAATAACGATCGTGAGTCACGCCCACCACGGTGCCAGGAAACTTAGACAAGAATTGTTCAAGCCATTCAACACTTTCAGCGTCTAAGTGGTTGGTGGGCTCGTCAAGCAAGAGCATGTCTGGCTTAGACAACAACAAGCGGCACAAAGCCACACGGCGTTTCTCACCGCCAGACAGCTTGCCTACGTTAGCGTCCCAAGGTGGCAGGCGCAAGGCGTCGGCCGCGATTTCCATTTGGGTTTCGATATCGTCTGAGCCGCTTGAAGCTGCCGCAGAGATAATTGCTTCAAGGTCAGCTTGTTCAGCGGCCAGCGCGTCAAAATCAGCATCGGGCTCGGCGTAGGCTGCGTACACGGCATCCAGGCGTTTGCGCGCGGCCACGACAGCGCCTAAGCCTTCTTCAACCGCGTCGCGCACGGTATGGTCAGGATTGAGTTTGGGTTCTTGTTCAAGATAACCAATATTGAGACCCGGCATTGGTACGGCGTCACCCTCGATTTCTTTATCGACGCCGGCCATAATCCTTAGCAGGGTCGATTTACCCGACCCGTTTGTACCCAGTACGCCAATCTTGGCACCCGGAAAAAACGATAACGAAATATCGCGCAAAATCTGACGCTTGGGAGGCACGGTCTTGCCGACGCGGTGCATGGTGTATACGTACTGGGCCATTTGGTCTGTCGCTCTAATGAAAATAATCGATGGTGTCTATTGTAGAGCTTGGGACGGGGCTTAGGGGGGCAGACTCGGCCAAAGGCGCTTGCGGCTATGATGGCGACTAGCGGGGTTTTGCGCCCAGCTCGAACAACTTATCTTTAATTTTTGCCCTTCTTGAGGCCTACTCACGATGACCACACCTGACTTAAGCCTGCACTTTACCGAACAAGAACTCTTAATGCTGGGCAAGACCGCAGACGGCTTAAGCGCCTATATGGGCAAATCAGTGCTGGCCGAAGTGGGGCTGGATGACGACGCCGAATGGGTGATTTTTGCGATTCCGCTAGGCGTCGACGAAAAACCTGACGAAACGGCCATGCACGTACAGATGGGCGGCCCGGGCGCACGGTTTGTGGGTGGACGAGGCGGGCTCGATCTGGACACTGAGGTCTACGATTGCCAGTACCTTTGGTCCATACAGATTACCGAAGACCCAGAAGCACGTTTTGTGCGCCTGGATCACAACGGCGATGAATTTGATTTTTCGAATGAACTGGCTGAATTACTGCCTTTTGAACTGTCTGATGAAGAACTACCAGACCCTGACCTTGAGCTGCTTGAAGAGTTAGGTGATGATGAGTTGGATGATGTCGGGTTTGAAGGCGACGCGGGCGACTTGAAACCGCCTAAGGGGCCATTGCACTAGCCCATCTCCCAGCCCTGTACCACCCCGTGACAGGCCACTTGAATGCCTTTGAAGTTTTGCATCACGGGGGCTTCGGTTCTGCATTGCTCTCGCGCGTGGGGGCAGCGGGGATGAAAGGTGCAGCCTGAAGGCGGATTCAGGGGATTCGGGACCTCACCTGCAACGGGCGTGCGTGACTTACCCTGGCCAGTCAGATCAGGGATTGCTGCGAGCAATAGGCGGGTGTAGGGATGCTGAGGCGTTGTAAACAGGGCGTCGCGATCTGCGATCTCTACGATGCGACCTAGATACATCACCCCCACGCGATCGGCCACGTGATGCACGACGGCGAGGTTGTGCGAAATAAACAAATAGGTCAGGCCAAGCCTGCGCTGCAGATCTTTCATGATGTTCAAGACCTGTGCCTGCACTGACACATCCAACGCAGAGGTCGGCTCATCGCACACTAAAAACTCTGGATTCACCGCGAGCGCGCGCGCGATCGAAATACGTTGCCGTTGCCCGCCCGAGAACTGATGAGGGTAGCGACTTTGATCAGTGGGATGCAGGCCGACTTGCGTTAGCAACTCACTGACACGCTCATCGCGCTCGGCTTCGCTGAGTTGAGTATGCGCAAGCATGGGTTCGGCAATGATGCGCCCCACTCGCCAGCGCGGGTTCAAGCTTGCATACGGATCCTGAAAAATCATTTGCAAACGCTTGCGTAACGCTAAGCCTTTGCGCCCTTGCATGTTTGACAGGGGTTGCCCATCAAACGTAATTGAGCCATGGGTCAGTGGATACAAGCCTACCAGCAAACGTGCAATGGTCGATTTGCCACAACCCGATTCGCCAACTAGGGCTAACGTTTCGCCTTTACGAATCGAAAACGATACGCCGTCCACCGCACGCAACACACTGCGCGGCTTGCGCGCTAAGACACGCTCGAGCCAAGGGGATGACACGTCAAACCAGCGAGCAGCGTTGTTGACTTCAATCAGCGGGCGTTGCTCTAACGCAGACGTTGACGGATCATCCGTCATGTCTGAACCACCTGCAACCGAAACAGGACTGTCGTCAACTCCCTGAGCACGCACGAGCGTCGCTTGCCGCGAAGCCAGCACGGCGTCGGAAGCCCGCTCGTGATTGACACGATCAGCGTTCATTGTTCTCGCCCTCTGGGTACAACCAACAAGCCACTTGCGAACTTCCAAGCGTTTGAAGTTCGGGTCGCTCAATCTTGCAGCGATCCATCACTTTCACGCAACGTGGGTTAAACGCACACCCTTGTGGGATCGCATTCAGGCGCGGCATGGTGCCATCAATTTGTACCAAGCGCTCAACATGCTGATGAATAGAGGGGATTGAACCCATCAGCCCTACCGTATAGGGGTGTCGTGGCGCATGGATGACGTCACGGACTTTGCCAACCTCGGCGATACGACCTGCATACATCACCACCACACGATCAGCCGTCTCAGCAATCACACCCATGTCGTGGGTGATGAGCATGACCGCAGCACCATGTTCGCGACAGAGCTTTTTAAGCAATTCAATAATCTGCGCTTGAATCGACACGTCGAGCGCGGTGGTGGGTTCATCGGCCACGATCAGCTTGGGCTCGGCCGCTAACGCCAAAGCAATGACCACACGCTGGCGCATGCCACCTGAGAATTGATGAGGATAATGATCAATGCGCTCGCGCGCCGCTGGGATCCCAGTCGCCTCAAGTAATTCAATCGCACGGTTGCGCCCTTGCGACCAAGTCAGAGGCAAGTGCGTCACGATGGTTTCGGTGATCTGATGCCCAACGGTGTACAACGGATTCAACGACGTGAGCGGATCTTGAAAAATGGCACCGATCTCGCGCCCACGAATTTTACGCATCTGATCGTCTGGCAATTGATCAATGCGACGCCCAGCCAACAAAATCTCGCCACCCGAGATACGCCCCGGCGGCTCAAGCAGGCCAATAATCGCAGCGCCTGTTAACGATTTGCCTGCGCCCGATTCACCGACCACACCCACAACCTCGCCCGCTGCAATGCTGAACGACACCTCGTTTAAAGCCTTCAGTGTGCCGTGACGCGTCGTGAATTCGACGCTTAAATTTTTGACTTCGAGGACATTGGTTGGATCGTTGGTCGCGACCCGGTCAGTAGCATTGACTGCAGTTGTTGCGTCATCGGTACTATTGCTCAGCGCTTGATTATTTGTAGTGTTTGTCATCGGGCAGCTCAACTTAAACGCGGGTTCAAGGCATCACGCAGCCAGTCACCCAACAAGTTAACCGACAACACTAACAGCACCAGTGCCGCCCCCGGAAAAATCGTAATCCACCACTCACCTGAAAACAGAAAATCGTTACCAACGCGAATCAAGGTCCCCAGAGACGGCGACGTAGGGGGTACACCCACGCCCAAGAAAGATAAGGTCGCCTCGGTGATGATCGCGGTGGCGAGGTGCACCGTTGCCAGCACCAGCACGGGCCCCAACACGTTAGGCAACACATGTCGGAACATAATGACAGGTGACGAGATGCCGATCACACGCGCCGCTTGCACGTATTCGCGATTTTTTTCAACCAGTGTTGAACCGCGCACGGTACGTGCATATTGAGGCCAGCCGGCCAGCGCAATCGCACCGACCAACACCGGAAACGCAATCACCTCGTGCATGTCGCCCGGCACCACGACGCGTGCGACGCCGTCGATCAGTAACGCAATTAAAATTGCCGGAAACGATAACTGCACATCGGCAATACGCATTATCAAGGCGTCAATTCGACCGCCCGCATAGCCTGAAATCAAGCCCAGCACGATACCTAAAAACATCGCCCCCGTCACGGCTGCCAAGCCAATCAGCAACGACACGCGCATGCCGTACATCAGCGCAGAGAGCAGATCACGACCTTGGCTATCTGTACCGAGTAGATACTCTTGCGTGCCATCCGCGTGCCAGACCGGCGGTTTCAAGGCATCGATCAAATTGATTGTCGCAAGGTCAAAGGGGTTGTGTGGTGCCAACACATCTGCGCCGAACGAAGCAATCAGCAAAATTGCTAACAGTATTGTGGCGACAATGGCCACCGGCGTATGTCGCCACGACCACGCCAAATCACCTTCCCAAAATTTCGCAAGAGCGGCTCTCATTAGTGCCCACCCGAGTGTTTGCCTAAGCCGGCTCTTAAGCGCGGGTCGACTGCAAAGTACAACAAATCAACGGTCAGGTTAATCAACACAAAAATCAAAGAAATTAAACAGAGGTAAGCCGCCATCACTGGGATATCAGCAAACTGCACAGCTTGAATAAACAGTAACCCCATGCCAGGCCACTGAAAGACGGTTTCAGTGACGATCGCGAAGGCGATGATGCCGCCTAACTGCAACCCCATGATTGTGATCACTGGCACAAGCGTATTTTTCAGGGCATGCCCAAAATGGATGGCTCGTCTGGTTAAGCCACGCGCACGGGCGAACTTAATGTAATCAGTACGCAAGACCTCGAGCATTTCAGAGCGCACCAAACGCAAAACGAGAGCGACTTGAAACAACGATAAAGTCACGGCCGGTAAGACGAGATGCGTCCAGCCACTCTTCGTCAGCAACCCCGTTGTCCACCAGCCAAGCTTGATCGTGTCACCACGGCCGTAGCTAGGTAACCAACCCAACGACACTGAAAAAATCAAGATCAACAAGATCCCGATTAAAAATGTTGGCAAGGAAACGCCCAACAACGAAAAAGCCAACAGCGCTTGCGACAACTTGCCATGGCGCTTTAACGCGGTATACACGCCCAAGGGCAAGCCCACCAGCAAAGCAATCAAGGCGGCGGCGATCGAGAGTTCTAGCGTAGCGGGCAAGCGTTCGCGCAGCAACGTTGAGACCTTCTGACCTTGCCGCAACGACAGTCCAAAATCGCCTTGAATCGCGTTCGTCAGAAAATGGTAGAACTGGACAATCACTGGGTCGCTCAGACCTAAGTCTTTACGAAGCTGATCACGCTCTGCAGGCGTACCCTCTTGCCCCAACATAATCATGACCGGGTCGCCCACGTACTGAAAGAGCACAAAGGCAAGAAGCGCAACCGCAAGCAGAACGCCCGCGGCCTGTAGCAACCGGCGCAAAATAAAAGCAAACATGGGTTCTCGACTGAGAACAGTCTTGACTAAGCGTTTGCCCAGTCAAGACTGTTAAGGGGATTAATTGATGATGACTCTTTCTATTACCGGACGATTGTTCGGCTGGTGCTTGATGTCGATGTTTTTCTTCATGGCCCAGGGGATCACTTGGTCATGCAAAGGGATGGTGCCGAACTCTTGTGCATGAATCGTGAAGGCTTCTTGAATCATCGCAGTGCGTTTGGCGTCGTCGATCTCTGTTTTGATCGCATCAATCAGCGCGTCAACTTTTGGATTTGAATAGCCGCCGTAGTTAAACGCACCTGCAGCTCCCGTGGCCTTGCTACGAATCAGTGATTCGAGTGTGTAGTACGCATCAAACGTGGGGACACCCCAGCCAAATAAATAAATGCTGGTGTCTCCGTTAGCAACCTTTGGAAAGAACGTTGCCCGAGGCATGGCGTTGAGCTTAGTTTTAACGCCAATCTTGGCCCACATGGCTACAACAGCTTGGCAAATCGCCTCGTCGTTGATGTAACGGTTATTTGGGCAATCAATCGTAAACTCAAGATTGTTGTCATACCCAGCCTCTTTTAATAAGGCACGAGCCTTGACTAAATCATAGGGCACTCGCTTGCCTAGCGCCTCTGAGTAGCCATGAACTTGGGGCGAAATCATCGCGCCAGTGGGTAACGACATCCCACGCATCACCGCTTTTTTGATCGTCTCAATATCAATCGCACGATAAAGCGCCTCGCGCACCCGAACATCAGTCAGTGGGTTTTTGCCCTTGATGTTGCTGTACTTCAACTCAGGGCTTTGCAGATCCATGGCAATGTAGATAGTACGGTTTTCGTTACCATCCAACACTTTGACTTGAGAACGCAAGCGCTCGATATCCTGCGCTGCGGGATCCAACACAAAATCCACTTCACCGGATAACAGCGCTGCCGTGCGCGTAGCGTTTTGCTTAATCGGTGTGTAAACAATCTCAGTCACGTTACCCTGCTTGGTCGGCTTACCCCACCAGTTCGGATTCTCAACATAGACCGTTTTAATGTCGACCTCACGGGATTTCAACATGTAAGGGCCTGTGCCCATCGCGTTACGCGCGGCGAAACTCTCTTCTTTTTTATTGAAATCCTGAGGCAAGGCTGCGTTGTTTTTTTCTGACCAGGCTTTACTCATGATGCCTAGTGAAGGCAACTGGCGCAACAACACAGGGTTTGGGCCTGCGGTTGAGATCTCAACCGTCAATGGATCAATCGCTTTGACGTCGCTGATCCCAGCCACGTACGACTTGAATTGCGACGAGGGTGCCATGGCACGCTTAATTGAAAAGACAACATCGTCTGCAGTGAAATCAGACCCATCATGAAACTTTACGCCAGCGCGCAACCTAAAGCGCCAAAGCGACGGATTGACTTGTTCCCACGACGTTGCTAAACCGGGAATGACCTCAAACTTGTCGTTGTAATTCAACAAGGGGTCATACACCCACAAGTTCGCCGCGATGTTCAAGCCTTCGTTTTGCGAATGCGGATCGAGCGTCAGGATATCGCCCTGACTGGTCCATTTGAAGGTTTTAGCGGTGCCTAGACTTGGCAAAAGCAACGCGGCGGCAATCGCAGCGACAAGCAGTGAACGACGCATGGTGTTTTCCTTAAATTAAGTATTGATTGTCTAGGATATTGCCGCACTGTGGCGAGTGCGTCAATCAGAACGACAGCATTTACACGTTGAAATACAATCGCTAAGCATTTATTAGCCCATTACTTTTATGGCAAACCACGAGCAACACCCCCTCACGAGCCAAGAGGGTGCTCGAAGCCAGGACTTAGCTGCGACCACCACGCTCAAGCAAGGCATCGACCACGACAACCCCCTCACCGACCGCGCCCACCATCACCGGATTTAAATCCAGCGACGCGATAGTTGACCCAGCCGCCATCATCAAACGGCCGACCGATACGGCGACCTCTGCAAAGGCTTTGACATCCATCGGTGCATCGCCGCGTACGCCATCTAACAAAGGTGCCATGCGCAAGCCGCGCAGCGCGGTCTCAACTTGCTCAAGATTAAAAGGCGGTAACAGCACGGCATAATCCTTAAGCGCCTCAACATACTTGCCGCCTGCACCAATCATGACGACGGGTCCAAACACTGGATCAAATCGAGCACCCACCATGCACTCGTGGCGTCCTCGGCTCATCGCAGCCACGATGATACCTTCGTGGCTCACCTTCATTTCTGTAAGTTTTTTGCGTTGCGATTCAAAAATTGTGGCGGCCACATCCGCGCTTTGCACACCTAGCGCCACCAAACCAAACTCAGACTTATGCGGCACTTCGGCCGAACACGCCTTAAGCACAACAGGCCCTCCGACCGCAACAAAGGCTTCGCGCACTTCAGCCGCGGTCTGGCACAGCTGATGCTTAACGATGGGTATGCCATGCTTGGCCAACAACTTCAGGGTCTGCGCCTCGCTGCAATACGCACCAGCGCCCTCTGGCACGTGAACCGCCTGAAGATCATGCCACGGCTCGAACGACTCGTTCATCAACGCCGTGTGTGCGGCTAACTGCCCCAACACACCAACTGCCTGCGCTTCGTTCGCAAAGGTTGGCACACCCGCTGCGATGAAGGGCTTGGCCACCGTATCTTGCCAGGCGGCCACCGCAACGGGCTTACCGGTCAGCGCCTCGAATTTTGCCGTATCGCGGGCAAACGCTTCGACGTCATAGCCAGCACCAGCGACAGGGATATTAATAAAAAACATATCGGCCGACGGATCTTGCGCCACGGCCGGCAATACCTCACTAAACAAATTGCTGTTGGATAACAACGCGGCTGTGATATCAATCGGATTTGTTGTGGTGGCGAAACCGGGTAACGACATTGCGACGGCCTTCTGTGTCGACGCCGACAAGATCGAAAGCTCGAGGCCGTTCTCTTCAGCGGCATCGGCCCCCATCACACAGCTAGCACCCGAGTTACTGATCACGACCAAGCGATTACCCGTTGGACGCCAACCCTTTAGGTAGGCCTGCGCGCATAAGGCCTGCGCATGCGGATCACGCACGCGCCAAATGCCATGCTTTTTAAAGAACGCATCAACGACACGCTCTTCGTTCGCCATCGAGCCCGTATGGGTCGACGCGGCCTGTTGCCCCCCTGCTGTACGACCCGCCTTGACTGCAATAATCGGCAAATCACGCGTACGTGCATACGCAGCGGTACGCGCCAAGATTTCAGGATTGGCAATATTTTCAAGGTATAGCAACATGAGTTTAATTTCAGGGTCATGTGCAATCGCCCAGGCCATTTCAGCCACAGTGACGTCAGCCTCATTACCGGTAGCGTGTACGTGACGTACACCGATGCCACGCTCGCGCAGCAAGCCGTACACCATCGCACTCATGCCACCACTTTGACTCAACACCGCAACAGGACCGTCTTGCGGCGGCCGCTCAATGAACATGGTCGAGAACCCTGCAATCGCACCCGTGCCGAAATTTGCCAGGCCGTGAGTATTGGGGCCATAGATACGCATACCCGCCGCACGCCCTGCATCTGTCATGCGCTGCTGCGTGGCACGGCCTTCTGGGCCAGTCTCGCCAAAGCCTGAGGCCATCACCACCACTGACTTCACACCACGCGCGGCACAATCTTCAACCGCTTCAACAGCCTTATCGCCAGCCACCACAATCAACACGAGTTCAGGCACTTCGGGCAACCGCGCGAGTGACGCATAGCTTTTTAAACCTTGCACTTCTTCACGGCTTGGATTGATTGGATAAATCGTGCCCTTGAAGCCACCCTTTTGCATGTAATAAATGGGGCGCCCACCGATTTTATGAATATTTTCTGAGGCACCAATGATCGCAACGGTACGTGGATTTAATGCGGTTTCTAGTAAGTCAGACATAAAAATTCCGGTTGAAAGCGTAGACCGTAAAGAGACCATCTTGCTCACGCGCTCGTCTTTCTCTTAGACGGAACTTAAGCACAAGACAGCCTTAAATTTGAAGTAGTAGACGATCTAATCAATCGTTAGCCAAGCGGTTCAAAACGCACAAGCGTCTGATCGAGGTGTTTAAAAAATGTTGCGGTGACGGCATCACCGATTTGTACGCCTGGCGTGGCGTGCCCCATCAATCGTGCACCTTCTTCGAGTGTCACCACCACGAGGGTGTAGGGTGCCAACGAACGGAAAGCCTCTGAAGGTGCTCGACCGACCACGGTAACTGCGTGTACATGACCACGCCCCGTTGACGTGTGCCAACCGGGCGACTCGGCGCCACAAAACTGACAAGCATCGTGAGCAAAGGTTTGCGCGCGCGCGCAGGCGCTGCAATGCTGATAACGCAACACGTGCTCAGTCAAACCTTCAAGATAAGGCTGAGCCAAAGACGTCATCACTGATTGATTGTTTGTCATGGCTTAATTCTCAAACGACAGAGGTTGATGAGTCGTCATGGCTTAACCCTCTCGCGACAGAATTAAACTGACGTGCGATGACATCACGCCGCCATCCGCATGGATATATGCGTGCGTGGGTGTTTTGACTTGGCGCACCCCTGCTTGCCCAGTAAATTGGCGATAGGCTTCGACGGTGTGAGCCATGCCACCCGCTACACCACAGTGACCAAACGATAGCAAGCCACCATGTGTGTTCAACGGCAGCACGCCGCCTTGCGAAAAATCACCCTGTCTCACACGCTGTGCCGCCTGACCTCTCGCGGCAAAACCGATTTCTTCGAGCAACATCAACAACGTGATGGTGAATGAGTCGTAGACGCCCAGGTAGTCAATATCGTTGGTCGTTAAACCAGCCTCTTGAAAGGCAAGCTTTGCCGCAGAGCCTGCACCTGTGTTCATGACATCTTGCAGAGCGGTCAGATGCTGATGAAAATGTGCCTGCCCTGCCCCAACCATTTTGACGCGAACGCCAACACTAGGCTCTGACGAAACAATTAACGCCATCGCGCCATCAGAAATCGGGCAACAGTCCAGTAACCGCAAGGGCTCGGCAATCGGCTTTGACGCCAACACGTCGGCCAGCGTGATCTCTTGTGTGAGATGTGAGTCAGGATGGCGGCGCGCGTTGTTACGCATCAGCACGGCAAATTCAGCAAGGTCTTCGTTGGTGATACCCGCCTCGTGCATATAGCGCGAGGCCATCAAACCGTAATACGCAGGCACCGATGCGCCGTTAGGCACTTCAAAATCCGCATGGCCAACCTGTGCAAGGGTCTGAATCGAACTGTCTCGGGTTTGACCGCTTAACCGATTTTCACCTGCCACCACCAACACATTTCGGCAACGTCCGCTTTGCACCAGTTCGCGCGCGAGCATCAGCATCGCCGCACCCGTAGCACCACCAGCTGCCATCCCGTGCGCATATTGAGGGCGCAACGAAAAACGCTCACAAAATAAATTGGCCAACATGAGGTGCGGTAACGTGGTCGCATACCCACACAGCACGCCATCAATCTCTGCACGCACCAAGCCTGCAGACGTCAACGCACCGCTTGCTGCCTGAGCCATCAGATCGAGGGTATTGCGACCCTCGAGCCGGCCAAAGGGGGTGTTACCGACACCTTTTATATATGCTTGCTTCAAAATTTTTTTTTACCCTTTGAGTACGATGCTTGGCTGACCCTTAAAGCTTAATATTGTTCGCCTGCGCAACCTTGCTCCACTTATCGCGCTCGATTTCGATGAAGCGCTTAAATTCGGCGGGCGTATCGCCCACAGGCAAGGCACCAAGTTCTAAAAATTGCGCCTTGATCGCATCAGTACGCACGATGGCAATCAAATGTTTACTCAGCAAATCAATTAACGGCTGTGGTGTTCCGGCAGGCGCCAACAAACCAAACCACGCCGAAACGTCGAACCCCGTTACACCGGCTTCACTCATTGTCGGGATCTCAGGTGCGCCGGGCCAACGAGTGGTTGTCGTGACCGCTAAGGCTCGCACCTTACCAGCACGGATATTTGCCATTGACGACGGCAGATTATCAAAGCCCATCGCGACCTGTCCACCAATCAAATCGATCAACATCGGCGAGCCGCCTTTGTAGGGCACGTGGACAATATCGATACCCGCCATGGTTTTAAGCAGCTCACCCGTCATGTGAGGCGAACCACCGTGGCTGGTCGAGCCAAAGTTGATCGTGCCGGGCTTAGCCTTTGCTAAAGCGATCAGCTCTTGCACATTTTTGACCGGCAAATTCACATTTACAAGCAACACATTGGGTGTGCTGGCGACCAGGGTGATCGGCATAAAGTCTTTTACCGCGTCATAAGGCGGTGGAGTTTGTAGTGCGGGGATAATGCCGTGCGAAGCGATGCTGGCAAACACCAGCGTATGGCCGTCAGGCGTTGATTTAGCCACTTGCTGCGAGCCAATCACGCCGCCTGCGCCCGGCTTGTTATCGACAACAACCGTGCGCCCAAGCGACTCACCTAAGCGCCCACTGACCGCGCGTGCGAGCAAGTCTGTTGTGCCGCCAGCGGGGTAAGGTACGACCACGCGTATCGGCCTGTCCGCAAACGTCGTTTGTGCTGATGCGCTTGGTAAGGCGAGGTATGTCGCCGCCGCACAGATCACTGAGCATCTAAACAACTTGACGGCGTTTTTGATTCTTTTCATCTTCGCTCCAGTAAAAACGTTTTTATCAGCGGGGTAACAATCTATTCTTTTGCATGAGCTCTAACCAGTCGTGCAAAGACTCTTCAGTGTCATAGCAATCAGCGAAACCATGTTTACGCAATTTAATCGTACTCAGCACTGAATCAGCCGGATGTTCGACGCCGTGCGCAAACGCCCGGTCGGTGAACTCCCAAGAGCTTGAAATGATTTCACGCAACGTGAAGGACGCGAGATCATGCTTATTGACGAGTTGCGCCCAAAGGGCTTCATGCTGAGGCATCTTGTCAGCAAGACAGAGTGGCACAGGTTCACCCACTGGCATTTTGAATTTTGCCGCAATCGAACCCCAGATATCGTGCCAAACCAGGGCGTCGCCATTCACGACGTTATAAGTTTCGTTGGCTGCGACCTCGTTTGTCGCCGCAAACTCAGCCACGCGCGCAATCAGGCGACTGTCACTAGCGCCGTTGATATAACGCCCACCGCCCGGAAAGCTTAAAGGCAAACCTTGTTCGCGCTGCAACGCTGCGTACGCACCGATGGCCGCGACAATATTCATCGGGCTAAACACCGAATAGCCAAACACGATCTGCGGACGCAAAATTGTGAAGGTCCACGCCGCCTTGGTCTGGCGTTCACGCAGTAAATCTTCTTGTAACCAGTAAAAGTTTTTATGTGGATGGCGCGGCCAATGCTCTTTTGCTGGCACGCGCGCAGGCTCGACATGACCGCCGTACGCTTTGGTACCTTGCATCAGTGTGATGTGACGTAATTTTTTTGCAACGGGTGCGAGCGCATCAAGCAAATTGCGCAGCATCGCCTCGTTCACAGCCATCTGTTTAGGGTCTTGCCATCCCGCCACAAGCTCAGGCAACTCATAGAGTGCTGCGTAAAAAATATGCGTAACGTCTGACAGGCCTGTAGCTGCTTGTTCACAGGCTTTACGGTCCGTCAGATCAACACTGACGTGTTGCGCCAAAAAGGGCAAATTCACAAAGCGTCGCGATAAGGCGATCACGTTCCAGTCGGGCAAGGCTGCAAAATGATTCAAAGCTGCCGCACCGACCACGCCACTGGCCCCAACAATCAAAATGGTGTGTTTTTTTCTTATCACGATGTCAAACGCTAAATTCGGTCAAGGATAGGTTCAGTGATGGATAGATTCGGTCAAGGATAAACTAAGTGTTTGGTAATAAGTGCTGGCCGCGCAGCGCCGAGCGCAAAGATTCGGGCACTTCGATTTCAAAACCAAGAATCGCGGCCGACAACGCCTTGCCATAGTTGTCTAAGCAAAGGCTTCTCGAGACGCCGCCTCCTAAGGCCCCTTGCGCAACAAAATTCATCGCGTGCAAGTTCTCAACTTCGTAGCGTGTCACTGGGCCTTTAATCGCCCCTTTGTAAAAGGCTTTGAGCTTCTCGGCAGTCAGCTGCTCTTTAAGCAAAGGATAAAACGCCGGCACATAGGCATAGACAGCAATATTTGAGGTATCACCTTTGTCGCCAGAGCGTGCGTGCGCCACATGTTGTAATTTGACTTTCATGGCTTAGCTCACAAAATAATTGACTGACGCGAACACCTTTTCGCGCGCCACGAGCGATGACCACACGCCGATCACTTCACGGGTGCGATCCTGATGCGGCACTCGCTTGCCCGTGTGAGCAATACCCGACACCGCCATGCCATCAATTTCACGACCAACCTTAGCCGCCTCTTCGCGGGTCTTGGTGCGAGCCGCCACGCGCACGGCCACCTCATAAGGCTCGGGAGCATCGGCAGGTGTTGCTGCGCCGTGAATCGCATTTAAACCGAGATAATCGATACGAATCTCTTCGGCTTGCAATTTGACGATTTTGAAGCGTTCTTCAAGAATTTTTTTAGCCAACTCGGCACGACGCAAAGTACCAGGGCCGGCATAAAAAAACATATCTTCGCCAATAAAACCTTCGGTGCAGCCAATCGACACCTTCAACGTTGGTGTACGCGGCTTGCCACCGATATGACTGACACGCACGCGATCGACACCGACCTGCTCGATCTGCACGGTGGTGAAATCAACCACGACATCAGGCGTCAAATAATTTGCCGGATCATGAACTTCGTACAGCATCTGTTCTTTAATGGTTTCAAGCGTAATCGCACCGCCTGTTCCAGCAACTTTGGTGATCACGGCACTACCATCGCGGCTCACTTCAGCGATCGGAAACCCAAAGTTCCAGGGCTCGGGCACATCTTTAAACCCTGGATCTGAAAAGTACCCGCCCGTTGCTTGCGCACCGCACTCAAGCAAGTGACCGATGCCATTACCTTGCCCAAGCTTGACGTGATCCAGGGGATCCCAGTCAAACTCATACATCATCGGTGCCATAAAAATTGAGGGGTCAGCGACACGACCGGTAATCACAATTTGTGCACCCGCCTTTAGGGCCTCAACGATCGGCTCAGCGCCTTGATAGACTTCAGCCGAAATTAAATTTTCTTTCAGCGTCGCAGTGGGCTGACCGTTTTCTAAAATCACATCTGTCAGCTCAAGCACATGTTCGGTGATCAAGCTGCCATTGACTGAGGCGACCTTGATGCCTTTAAAACCAAATTCATTAAGCCAGTACACAATGCGCTTGGCCGCGGCGTCGGGATTGATCCAGCCTTGATTAGTGATGATCTTGGTACCGTTTTTGATGCAAGCAGGTAGCACCGCCTTCATCCGATCATCTAGGTAGGTGTCGTAACCCGGAAACGATGGGTCACGACGCGCACGCACTTGAGCGGCCGACACCGTTGCCTCGGCCATCGTTTCAAAGCACAAATAATCTAGCTGACCTTTTTCGGCGTTCAGCGCAGCGGGTTCAACACGATCACCCCACCACGCCGCACCTGAACCGATTCTGATGACGTCTTTCATTAAACAGTCGCCACCGCAGTCGAAGGCGAACCCACCGCACCGGGTAAGCGTAACGGCGGTGCAGTCAGCAAGAAACGATTACGACCGTTTTTGCGCAACCATTGCGCCAGCGGGGTCAGATAAAACATTTCGCCCAGATGTACACCTAACTTAAACAAGCAGTGCTCATGAATTGGCAAGGTTGCGCAGCAACCGATATGGCTGGTGGCCGGATGCGCTTCGACAGCGTAGTTATCGGCCATCAGTACGACCAACTGACTGTCTGTAATCCAGTTCAACAGTTTTTTATCGCGACCATCTAACGCTGCGCAGCTATTGTTCAACAGCTGCAGATCAGGCTTACCGTTCATGTCCATCAACATCTGCGCGAAGCCGGTGTGAAGGCAAACCATATCGCCTTTCTCAACCACAACCTTGTCTTGCTCCATGATGCGCATCAAGGTGTCGTAAGTGATGTTTTCGCGCTTGTTGCCAAAATGCGCGTGAAAATCAATCATCACGCCACGGCCTTGTACGCAAGACTCGGCCATATTTTGTATGCCCAGAGCAATCGCGTTCGAGGTGCTGCGCTGATCACCGGGCTGAGGCACGCCCGCATCTTTTCCGTCGGTGGGGCCTTGAATGTCTTTTCCGGCGCGATAGCCGTTGTAGTAAACAGCCTCAGGGATGCCGTCGTTATTCGCATCAAACAGCGAGCCCACATGCGCTAAGCTGTCCCACTGCGTTGAGTACTGCAGATGCATCACAACCAAATCGTCGCTAATGACGTCTGTGTGCTGGTCATTGTCGGCAAACAGGCGATAGTTCATGTTGGGTCGGCCTTCGCGCAACGTCGGACGGATGACGGGCGGAAACCGCCTTGGGTTCAACAAATTACCACCAGGCAGATCAAGCGGCAGACTCAAGCAAAAAGGGATCCCGTGCTCGACCTCAGCAACACCTTGTTTGATCTTTTCAGGGGTCAGCAAATTAATCCGGCCACGCTGATCATCGGGCCCAAAATCACCCCAAGTCGAGCCTTCTGGACGCTTTACCCATCTTGTTGAGCTACTCATGCTGATCTCTCCGTTTGTTTTATTGATTGATCGATTATCACTCGCGGCGCAGGTGCAAAACGTCGCCTAGCCGCCTAGGGATAACCCTTGCCATGCCAAGCGGCTTGGGCAAAAATAAAAGCCCAGTCACTTTCATGACTGAGCTTCTGGTTTACCAAAAAAGACTATATAAAACTTAGGCTTTTTTGACTTTCTCAAGCATTTTGAACACGCCTTTAGGGGCGTTGACGAACAAGCGTTTGAAGGCCTTGCCTAAGCAACGGCGCTCGAGCGTGTTGCGGCGCGTACGTTTTGTTTCTGAAGCCATAGCAATTCTCCGGTGGGGAACCTGTAATAGTACTCTAAAAGCGGCTTTGGCGGGATTGAGGGGTGCTTTTCAGGGCTTTAGGGATATTGCCGAGGGATCAGCCGAGATCAGCCACTGCGGCTTTAAAATCACACCATGAACCCAACTATCCGCATTACTGGCGCGCGCCAGAATAATCTCAAGAATCTTGACCTCACCCTGAACACCGGCGACTTGACCGTGATTACGGGCGTGAGCGGCTCGGGCAAGAGTTCACTGGCATTTGATACGTTGTATGCCGAGGGGCAGCGGCGCTACGTCGAAACCTTCTCGCCCTACGCGCGACAGTTTTTAGACCGTATGGATAAGCCGGTCGTTGATCGCATTGAGGGCATCTTGCCCGCGATCGCGATTGATCAAACCAACCCAGTCCGCAGCTCACGCAGCACCGTGGGCACTATGACTGAGCTCAATGACCACTTAAAGCTGCTCTTCGCGCGCGGCGCACAGTTGAACTGTCGGGGCTGTGGCCAGGCGGTCTGCCGTGACAGCACCGCATCGATTTTTGCCGCTTTGGCTGAGCGCTCCGCCAAAGCGGGCAATCCGCGCTTAGTCGTGACGTTTCCGGTTCAAGTGCCCGTCAACTTTACCGAAGACGAAGTGCGAGGTTTTTTGGATCAACAAGGCTACACCCGCATACACGCCGACGAAAACCCGACGCAGCCCTCCACAGTCACTGCCGCCGTTTCAATCAAGCCTGCCAAAAAGACTTCAAAAAAATCCGCCATGCTGTCGCCTCAATTGCGCACGCTGCGTGTGGTGCAAGACCGGTTTCGCTTTGAAGGGTCTGAAGCGTCGCGGGTCATGGAGGCTTTTGATATTGCCTTAAAGATGGGCAACGGCTTAATCGCCGTACATGCGCTTGATCAAGAGGGCGCTGACACAGACATCTGGAAATTCAGCGACAAGCTTCACTGCGCTGACTGCAACATCAGTTATAGCGACCCCTTACCCAGCACGTTCTCGTTTAACTCGCCGCTTGGCGCCTGTGAGGCCTGCCGCGGTTTTGGTCGTGTCATCGGGATCGATTTTGGCTTAGTCATCCCCGACGAAAACAAAACGCTTGAGCAAGGTGCTGTGAAACCCTGGCAAACGCCAAGCTACAAAGAGTGTCACGAAGAGATGCTCAAGTACGCCAAACGTACCAACGTTTCAGTCAACACCCCGTGGCGCCATTTGCCTCAAGAGCACAAAGACTGGGTGCTGGATGGCGACCCACTTTGGAAAGGTGGCAGCGGTGCCTGGAAAACCCAATGGTACGGCGTACAAAAGTTCTTTAACTGGCTTGAGACCAAGTCATACAAGATGCATGTGCGGGTGTTGCTTTCAAAATACCGCAGCTATACCCCCTGCCCGACCTGTCGTGGCGCGCGCCTAAAGCCTGATGCGCTGCTCTGGAAAATTGAACACAAATCGATTCAGGATTTGATGTTGACCCCGATCGTTCAACTACGCGCGTTTGCCGATACCCTGAAGTTTGACGGTGGGCTGGATGCCGCCATGGATCTGGTGCTGACCGAGGTCCGCGCACGCCTAAAGTTTTTGTGTGACGTTGGCTTAGGATACCTGACGCTTGATCGACAAAGTCGCACGCTCTCGGGTGGTGAAGTGCAGCGTATTAACTTGACCACTGCACTGGGCACCTCGCTCGTCAATACGCTCTTTGTGCTCGACGAACCCTCGATCGGTCTGCACCCGCGTGATATTCATCGCGTGGTTGAAGTGATGCATCGCTTACGTGACGCGGGCAATACTTTGGTGGTGGTCGAGCATGACCCACAGGTGATGATCGCTGCCGATCGTGTCATTGACGTGGGCCCAGGCCCCGGCGAGCGTGGTGGCCAAATCGTCTTTGATGGCACCCCACTTGAACTGCGCGACGCTACAACCTTAACCGGCAAATACATGGGCGGCCGCATGAAGGTCGAGGCCCCCAGGCCTTTACCCGTTGCGGCTAACACTCCTCGCCTGCTGCTTGAAGGCGTGACCGCGAATAATCTCAAAAACGTTTCGATCGAAATCCCCCTTGGTCGCTTAGTCTGTGTCACGGGCGTCTCGGGTTCGGGTAAATCGACCTTGATTCAAGATGTGCTCTACCCAGGTTTGCTTAAAATCATGGGTAAACCCACCGAGTCGCCCGGCGCCTTTGATCGCATTCTTGGGGCAGAACAGTTGGCTGAAGTCGTGATGGTCGATCAGGCCCAGATCGGCAAAACCGCACGCTCAAACCCTGCTAGCTACGTTGGGGCGTTTGACCCGATTCGAAAACTATTTGCTCAAGCACCGGTTGCACGCGAGCGTGGCTATACCGCCGGCACCTTTAGCTTTAACAGTGGCGACGGACGCTGCCCAACCTGCGGCGGCACAGGCTTCGAGCATGTTGAGATGCAGTTTTTATCCGACATCTATATTCGCTGCCCAGATTGCGACGGTAAGCGCTTTAGGCCAGAAGTGCGTGAAGTTGAGATCGAGCACCTTGGCCGACGTGCGTCGATCGATGCCGTGCTCGATATGACGGTCTCTGAAGCCCTTGAGTTTTTTAAAGGTCTGCGCGATGTGCAGCTCGGCTTAGCACCACTTGAAGATGTCGGGCTTGAGTATGTCAAGCTTGGCCAGCCAGTTCCCACCCTGTCGGGTGGCGAGGCGCAACGCTTAAAGCTGGCCGGCCACTTAGCCGAAGCCGCACGCAGTGGTATTTCGACTGCCAAACTTGCCAAGAAAGGCAGTTTGTTTTTATTCGATGAGCCGACCACCGGTCTGCACTTTGACGATGTCGCGCGCTTAATGCGTGCCTTCAGAAAATTACTCGGTGCTGGACACACACTGCTAATCATTGAGCACAACCTGGATGTGATTCGTGCTGCAGACTGGGTGATTGATTTAGGACCAGAGGGTGGCGATGCTGGCGGTGAGTTGATTGTCTCTGGTAGCCCTGAAACGGTCATGGCACACCCAACTTCGCACACCGGTGCAGCGTTACGCGAGTACGCGGTTGCCATGACTCCTGACGCGATTGGCGCGTCAGTGCTCGACGTTCAAGCAACCGACGATCCTCGGCACGCTGCCCGCGCGCTACGCGAACCATTCACTACCGTCCATCTTGAAGATGCAGCTGCGCTCAAAGCCTTGTCCCTTAGCGGGACGCTTGCCGGACAGACTAATGCAACGTCATTGAATGCGTCCACCGTAACGAGTCGCTCTTCAGGCAGCTCACTACAAACCGTCTTAAAAGAAAAACGCCGCGCAGCGAACAGCATTGATATCCTGCACGCGCGCGAACACAATCTTAAAAATATCAGCGTCAGTATCCCGCACGATAAATTCACCGTGATTACAGGGGTATCGGGCTCGGGCAAATCAACGCTGGCCTTTGATATCTTGTTTAACGAAGGTCAGCGCCGTTATCTTGAATCGCTCAACGCCTACGCCCGCGCAATTGTGCAGCCAGCAGGCAAACCCGATGTCGATGCTATTTTTGGTATCCCACCTACGGTGGCAATCGAGCAGCGCACCAGCCGCGGCGGTCGAAAATCGACCGTTGCCACGATGACTGAGATTCATCATTTCTTGCGTCTGTTGTACATGAAGCTGGGCACACAAATGTGCCCGCAGTGCGAAGTCAGTGTTGAACCCCAAAGTGCCGATCAGATCGTCGCTCGGATCATGCGCGACCACAAGGGACAGCGCATTGGTTTGCTGGCCCCGTTAGTCACTGCTCGTAAAGGTTTCTACACGGACCTTGCGAAATGGGCTGCCGGTAAGGGCTACACCCATCTGCGAGTCGATGAGGAATTCATCGGTACCGCAAAGTGGCCGCGCCTAGATCGCTTTAAAGAGCACACCATTGAGTTGCCAGTGGCTGACTTGGTTGTCGGTACCGACAACGAGGCACAACTGCGTGACGGTGTTCGCAGCGCGCTCGAATATGGTCAGGGCGTCATGAGTGTGGTGTCGTCGCTCGACCGACTGCACGCGAATATGTCGGCCAAGCTTGATCAAACGCATTTTTCGGTAAAGCGTGCCTGTCCAAGCTGCGGCACGAGCTTTCCAGAACCCGACCCACGCATGTTTTCGTACAACTCAAAACACGGTTGGTGCCACGGCTGTTTTGGCACAGGCTTAAAGTTACAAGGCTTTGACGAAGTACAAACTGGCGAAGAAACCGCCTGGAACGCCTGGTACGAAGGCGAGACGACCACCTGCACCAGTTGTCATGGTGCACGTTTAAACCCGATTTCGCGCGCAGTGCTGTGGCGCGATAAATCGATTGCCGAGCTTGCGGGCTTGGCCGTCTCAGACGCCCATACCTTTTTTACAGCGTTGGTCTTGCGCGGACGCGATGCAGAGATTGCGCGCGACATCTTGTCAGAAATTCGTGGCCGTCTGCAGTTTATGCAAGAAGTTGGTCTGGGCTACCTTGCATTAGATCGCGCCGCACCAACGCTGTCTGGCGGTGAGGCGCAGCGCATCCGCCTGGCCGCACAACTGGGTTCAAACATGCAGGGCGTTTGCTATGTGCTTGATGAACCCACGATTGGTTTACATCCGCGCGACAACCGCATCTTACTGGGAGCGTTGTCGCGTTTAGAAAAGAACGGCAACACGTTGGTAGTGGTTGAGCACGACGACGACACCATTCGCCGAGCTGAACATATCATTGACATTGGCCCAGGCGCAGGAATTCGCGGCGGGCGTGTCGTGGCTCAAGGCACATTACAAGACCTGATGGATGCACCAGAATCCACCACCGGACATTACCTCAGGCACCCCTTGGCACATCCTCTGCAGCCGCGCAGACCGGTAGCAAAGGATACGCCGATGATCACCGTCAAGGGCGCAAAGCTCCACAATTTGCGTCACCTGACGGCACACTTTCCGATCGGGCGCCTAAGCGTGGTCACCGGTGTATCAGGCTCAGGTAAATCAACGTTAGCCCGTGAAGTGCTGCTCGACAATCTAGGTGCAGCAGTGTCGCTGCGCGCAGACCCGCAATGGCACGGCTGTGAAAGCATCGAGGGCTGGAAAACGATTGATCGCGTGCTTGAAGTCGATCAAACGCCGATTGGTAAAACGCCACGCTCGTGCCCCGCAACCTATATCGGCTTTTGGGATGACGTGCGCAAGCAATTTGCCGACACCCAAGAGGCGCGGATTCGCGGCTGGGGTGCAGGACGCTTTTCATTCAACACGGGCGATGGTCGCTGCCCGTTGTGCGAAGGGCAAGGCATGCGTACCCTTGAGATGAGCTTTTTGCCAGACATCAAGGTGCCCTGCGACGCTTGCGGTGGCGCGCGCTTTAATACCGATACCTTGGGTGTACGCATGCGCGAGAAGCACGCAGGTGAAGTGCTGTCGCTTGAAGTTGATGATGCGATTGGCTACTTTGCCGCACATCCAAAAATTCGACATCCCTTGCAACTGATGCAAGATGTGGGATTGGGCTACATCACGCTCGGGCAACCCTCACCCACACTGTCGGGTGGTGAAGCGCAACGGATCAAGTTAGTCACCGAACTGGCAAAAGCGCGGATGACAGAGGGCGTGATCACCACCGGTCGTGCCTCGCGCCTGCCGCATACACTTTACGTGCTAGATGAACCAACCGTTGGCTTATCCATGGCAGACGTCGAGAAGCTGATCCGTGTGCTGCACCGGCTCGTTGAAGCCGGCAACACCGTGGTGGTGATCGAGCATAATCTTGACATCATTGCCGAGGCCGACTGGCTGCTGGATTTGGGCCCAGAAGGCGGCACGGGTGGTGGCAAGTTGGTGATCGAAGGGACGCCCGAGCAGGTAATGAAGGTGCGTTCAAAATCGCATACGGGCGAAGTGCTGCACGAGTTTATGCATCGTGTTTAAGCTCATTGTTTCGCGACACCACGGCGGCTCTCGGGAAAAAACGCGCGCCAGCGTTGGAGTCAGCCGTGAATAATAAGACTGCAGTGTTCAGTACAAGGCGACCGGCGTGACCCAGTGCCGTTTTGAAGATCGTCTAGCGGGAGAAGCGAAGGTGTTGTCTGGGTTGCGCCAACGCATCACTGCACGTAGTTCGGCCGAGCTACAGGCAGCCTTTGCTGCCATACAGGCTGCACAAAGCGCGGGGCATTGGATCGCCCTCATGCTCGACTACGAGCTAGGCGAGTGGTTTGAGCCAGCGCTGCAACCAACCGCCCGTGCTGCACAGTCTGAGCTGCCAACACAGACTGGCGCTGCGCAAACTCAACTTAAGCCGCGTAGCCGTTTAACGGCACTCGTCTTTGATTCAGTGACGATTGAAAAGCCTTGGAGCCTCAGTCGTATCGAGGAGACTGAGGCTAAGGCTAAGACTGAGGCCGGGATTGAGATCGTGACTGAAACTGAGACCGGCGCCACAAGACCGGCCTCAATTACCTCTGTCACGGCAAGTCTGTCGCAAGCCGATTACTTTGACAGAATTCAAAAAATCAAAGAATGGATCACGCAGGGCGAGGTCTATCAAATCAATAGCACCTTTGCCCTAAACGTATCCACGCAAGGCTGCGCACAAGAGCTGTATCGCCAGCTCGCCAATCAACACCCTAGCGCACATGCCACGTTTATCGAAGACGATGAACAAACAGTTTTATCGTTTTCACCAGAGTTATTTTTGCAACGCCACGGTACAACGTTAATCACTCGCCCAATGAAAGGGACTGCGCCTCGCTCAAGCGACCCACTTGAAGATCAACGGCTTGGCCAGCGCTTACAAGCGAGCGCAAAAGATCGTGCCGAAAATCTGATGATCGTCGATTTGTTGCGCAACGATCTTGGTCGTATCGCCTTACCCGGTAGCGTCGTTGCAGAGCCTTTATTCTCGCTTGAGGCGTATCCCTCGGTCTGGACAATGACCTCGACCATTCAATGTACGATTGCAGCCACGACCTCTCTTGAGACGATTTTACGGGCACTGTTTCCGTGTGGCTCGATCACCGGTGCGCCGAAAATCGCCGCGATGAAACGCATTCAACAAACTGAAGCACAGGCACGTGGACTGTATTGTGGCAGTCTTGGTTGGTTGGCACCTAATGGTGATTTTTCGCTGAATGTCGCGATTCGCACGCTGCTACTCGAGCAAGACGGCAGCGGCTTGTATCACGTGGGCGGCGGCATTGTGCACGACTCGGTCGCGGCGCTTGAGTGGGACGAATGCCACTGGAAAGCTCGAATCGTTATTGACCACTGCGAAGAAAAATGAGCAACAAGCACCACCGCTTTGAATTAATTGAAACTATGCGCGCCGATTCGCAAGGTCAAATCCCATTGCTTGTCAGGCATTTGCAACGCCTGCAGACCTCTGCACTGAGCTTAAGGTTTAGCTGGCCTGGCCGCATCGCCGTTGAGCAAGCGATTCAAACCGCGCTATTGAAGATGACAACGTTCACTGAGAGCACGCGGGTGCGCCTCTTAATGACACCCGACGGTGAGCTTCAAATCACGACCGCACCGTTGCCTGCGCTGCAGGAACGCCCTTTGATTACGCTTGCACCACTCACGCTTGATAGCCATGAGTCACTGCTTCAACACAAAACAACCCATCGCCCTTGGTATGACCCAACGACACAGTGGCTTACGACACATCACGATTTTTTTGATTTGATTTTTGTGAACGAGCGCGCTGAGTTGTGCGAAGGCAGTCGCTCAAATATTTATCTTAAGCAAGACAACGACTGGGTGACACCGCCCTTAGCCTGCGGCTTGCTGGGCGGTGTCATGCGAGAGCATTTGTTGAGCACGCATCAAGTACGAGAGGCCGTACTGACGCGCACCGATTTTGAACAACCGGCAGCTCGCGTCAGGCTATCGAACGGGCTGCGCGGTTGGTTTGACGTCCAGCGAGCAGAATCACTCTTTCCAGGGCGCAACTTTCCATAACTCAAGCAGATCTTTTTCGGTAGCGATCAGTTCTTTTTCATAAGCCGCCGGCGCAAGATAGCGCACAGGGGCAAACAACAAGGCAGCCTGTTTTAAATAGCCTGGGTCAGCCGCGGCTTGAGCAACTGCCTTGACCAATTTTTCGCGCACGTCAGCGGGTAATCCTTTCGGTGCCGCAAGCCCACGCAGTGACGCGCTTTCCATTTGAAACCCCTGCTCTGCAAACGTGGGGGTATCAGGCGCCAAGTTTGTACGCTTAAGCGACATCTGGCCCAACATACGCATGGGGGCGCCGCCTTGCATGAATTGCAACGCTTCTCCAACGTTGATCGCACCAACCACTAACTGCCCCGTCAGAATGCCGGTACGCACTTCGGCCGATCCTTTGTAGGGGACATGCGTCATTTTGACGCCAGCTGCGCGTTCAAAAAATAGCATCGCTAAATGGTCGTCAGAACCAACACCAGTCGAGCCCACGGTGACTTTACCGGGGTTTGCCTTCGCGTAAGTCACGAGATCTTTTAGGTCTTTCATGGGGCTCGCACTGTTCACAGTGAACGCACCAGGATCGTCTACCAAATTGCCGATCAGATCAAAACCCCTCCAGGTATAGTTGGCCTGACGCTCAATTGGAATCGAAATCAAATTGGGGGTATTCAAAAAGCCGATGGTGTACCCGTCAGGTGTAGCCCTTGCCAGTTCTGTAAACCCGATCGCACCACCTGCCCCTGCCTTATTGCTCACGACAATTCGCGCATCGTTGCCCAGGTATTTTTCAACATAGGGCGCGATCAATCGGGCGATTAAATCGGTGCCGCCACCTGGGCCGTAGGCCACGAGCATGGTGATGGGCTTCTCGGGGTAACCTGCCGCGCTTGCCGTTGCAGACATGCCTAACAACAACACCCCAGAGAATAAAGCCCGCTGAACAAAGTTCTTCAGAAAATTTTTCATCGTAAAGTTCCCGTGTTAAGTAAAGTTTCAGTACTAACCAAACATCTTCTTGTAGCGTTCAAGAAACACCGGCCAAACTTCAGGGTTGGCCATGCGAGGTGCGCGCTGTCCTTTCAACATACCCTCAATTTGCTCAGCTGCCATCGAGGCCGCATTACGTCGCGCCTCGTGGGTCACACCCGCAATATGATAGGTTGCCGTCACGTTGGGCAAAGACAGCAAAGGATTATCTTGTGCCGGAGGTTCAACCGACCACACATCCAGCCCTGCGCCCGACAAGTGGCCGTCACGTAAGGCCTCGTATAACGCCTTTTCGTCATGGATACCGCCACGCGCTGTTGACATAAACACAGCACCTTTTTTCATAGCGCGGTATTGCTCGGCGCCAAAGTAGTTCAGCGTTTCTGGCGAACGTGGGCAGTGCACGGTGATCACATCCGCTTGCGTCAGCAACTCGTTGAAACTCACAGATTTTGCGCCACGCGCTTGAATCTCTTCAGCTGATAAAAAGGGATCGTGACCGATAATGTTCATCCCAAACGCCTTGGCTAGTTGAGCCACGCGTCGGCCAATATTGCCCAGCCCAACGATACCAAGTGTCAAGCCACGAATCTCGTTACCCATTAAATCTTCACGCGTGGTGTACGCGTTGGCACGCATGATGCGATCACACGCCGTGATACGGTGTTTAACCGACAACAACAAACCCATCGCATGTTCAGCAACTGAGTCGGCATTGCAACTCGATTGATTCACAACCAACACGCCGTGGCGGTTACAGGCCGCGAGATCAATCGGATCGTAACCCGCACCCGAGGCCGACGCACACAACAAGTTCGGGCTCTTTTTAATCAAGTCGTCATTCACCCACCACTGAGGCGGCACCTCGTCGCGCGCTGCACAGATGTGATACACGTTAGTATTTTTAAATACCTCGAGCGTTTTCTTCTCATCATCCGAATAGCGACAAACGGTGAGATCAATATCAGCGACGCCTTTCAGATGCTGATCGAACACAGGGTTTATCCAAAAATCAAAACGTACGACTTGCTTTTTCATGTTGTCTCTCTAAATTCAGCTTGAATTATTTTTGATTGTCTTATTTCAAAACACCCTTGGCACGCAACGCTTGATCTACCCACGAGCGATCAAGCGTACCCTTCGCAATTTGCGCAAGAATATTTTTTTCTTTTTTCTCAACCGCCTCAACCAGTTTGGCCAACGCATCGGCACCTTCAGGGCGA